>ERZ651108.161-NODE-161-length-35653-cov-16.401511_pt1 | contig 35653 bp, 45 predicted proteins | sample MGYA00512173_ERZ651108 | MGnify/ENA metagenome assembly ERZ651108 | reverse complement strand
TGAGGCTAAGCCCGTTGAGGCTAAGCCCGTTGAGGCTAAGCCCGTTGAGGCTAAGCCCGTTGAGGCTCCCAAGGCTGAAGCTGCTGAGGCTCCCAAGGCTGAAGCTGCTGAGGCTAAGCCCGCTGAGGCCCCCAAGGCTGAAGCCGCTAAGCCTACTGATGTGGAGGCGCTACAGACCCAGGTAGCTGAGCTAAAAACCCAGCTACAGTCCGCCATGGACCGCCTAGAAGCCCACGAGCGCGAAGCGCGCCAGGCCCAGCGCCTAAAGAAGGCAGGTATCCCAGAGGCTCTGGGGGCATTTATCCGTGAAGATGCAGATCTAGAGTCCCTAAACGCGGCGCTCGCGGCTCTCTCCAAGCCCACCGCAGCCCCTGTACCTACTCTCCCCACTGTGGGAACCGGGACTCCCGGGGGTAAAGTAATGAGCGTGGATGAGATGCTGGCAGCCGCCGAAAAGAATGGTGATCGGGAGGCCCTCTCCCGGCTCAAGCTGGCCAAGCTGGCTAGCCTGTAACAGGTAATCTAGAGCAAGGAGAAAAACATGACCGGTATTACTGGTCAGGGGACTATGTACAGCCTCCCCAACTATGTGGGAGAGTTGTTTAGTGCCTCCGCTGAGGATACACCGTTTTTGACCGCTATTGGTGGTCTGACTGGTGGTATCTCTGCGGGCGCGCCCCTGTATGAGTGGCAGACCTACGACCTGCGCGACGCTGACGACACTCGCCAGCGCGAGGAAGGAGCGGACGCACCCACGGGTGAAGCCCGCGTGCGTTCTGTTGTTCGCAACGTGGCTGAAATCCACCAGGAATCCATCGGGCTGTCCTACACCCGTCAGGCAGCGGTGAACGTCCACACTACCGACGGCGCAAAGATGGTGACTATCGGCGGCACTACCCTGCCTGAGACTGAGCTGCAATGGCAGATTGACCAGGCTTTAAAGCAGGTCGCACGTGACGTGAACAAGGCCTTCCTGACTGGTGCCTATCAGGATCCGGCCAACAACACCCTGCCCCGCAAGACCCGTGGCCTGTCCACTGCTATCACTACTAACGTGGTGGCGGGTACTGGTGCCTTGACTGTGGATCTGGTGCTAGACACCATGCAGAAAGTCTGGGAACGCGGGGGAATTCAGGAGTCTGAGACCCGCACCATCCTGGTTGGCGGCAAGCTCAAGCGTGCCCTAACCAAGCTCTTCATTAAGGACCAGGGCTACAGGGAAGCTACTCGTAACGTGGGTGGCGTGAACCTGCAGACACTGGAAACTGATTTTGGTTCCTGCAACATCATGCTGGATCGCTCTGTCCCTGACAACATGCTCATGGTGGTGTCCCTGGAAGAGTGCGCGCCGTTCTTCCTTGAAATCCCCGGTAAAGGCCACTTCTTTATGGAACCACTCGCCAAGAACGGCGCCTATGACCGTATCCAGCTGTACGGCGAGATCGGCCTGATGTATGGTTGCGAGGCTCACCACGGCCTGCTGAAGCTCACCTGAGGCGGCTACCTATGCGTATCATTTCCCCTAACTATCCTGAGTTGCTGTTGCATCTCCCCTCGGGTCGCGTGGTCTTCGAGAGGGGTGAGGCTGATGTGAATCACCTTGCCCTTGAGAAAGAGATCCGTGAGTATGCCTCGCGTGGCCTCGGCTTTGGCGCGGATATCGTGATCATGGATGACCCCACCCTGGATGAGGCTAAGCCCCGTACTGGGCAGAAGAAATCCTAGGAGCTAGTGGTGTCTGAGTCTGAGATTTTCGCTACCGTCGATGAGCTGCGTGCCCGCCTGTCCCCCGGGGACGCGGACCTGCTCACCGACGACGACACTACAGTTCGGGTTCAGACACTCTTATCTGACGCTAGCTCGCTGATCCGGCACCGGTGCCCCGGCTGGGAGGCCGCGCCCTGGCCGGTGCTCGCCTCCGTGGTGTGCCGTATCGTGATCCGGGCACTACGTCAACGGCCCGCAGGTATCGCTAGTGACGCGAGTCAGTTTTCTCAGACCACTGGGCCGTTCTCCCAATCAGTCCAGTGGTCGTCGCCGTCTGGCGAGGTTTTTCTCACCCGCCAAGATAGGGATGATATTAACGGCGCTAGCGGGGCGTTTTTCGGCTGCGCCGACACCCTGTTTGGGGGTGTGGCGTGACTCGTATGCCTGGCTGGCAGGAGCCTGTCACTCTCCTGCAGGGGGCTTTCCCCAAGACCGACCCGCTTGGTGTTACTTTCAGGTCTAGGCAGCCTATTGAGTTGCCGCTTCCACCGGCTCTAGTGGCCATTGGTGATTCTCGTCCCGGGGATGGCGCGGGTGAGGATTATGCGCTTCATGAGGAGGCCACCCTGTATTGGGATGATGCTCAGCCGGTGGTAATGAATATTTTGCCTGGGGATCATTTGCGGGTACGTGAGGATATCTGGGTGCCTGTGGGTGAGCCGGTTAGATACCCGTTGGGTGTTTACTTGAGGATTAGGAGTGAGGCTCCTCTTGAACGTTAGATTCAAGCCGCGTCGTGCGGGGGCTGCGGAGCTTTTGAAGAGTCGCGCGGTGCATGACATGTTGGCTGCGCGTGCGGCTGACGTGGCCGCTCGTGCCGGGGATGGCTTCTCTAGCACCACCAGGTACGGTAAAGACCGCGTCAGGGCCTATGTTTTCCCCGACAACTACAAGGCTCGGCGTAGGCAGGCCCGTGATCACGTGCTTGAGCGTGCGGTAGGAGGCGGCCACGCATGAGGCACCCACTACCAGACGTACAAAAGCTGGTCATCGACTACCTGTCAGGTGAGGGTGCGCTGCGTGGCCTGACTGGTGAGCTGGAGGGCACCACCGTGGGTGGCATCCGCCCAGTTACCAGTCAGGATCCGCGCCCCTATGTGCTCGTGCTGGCCACCGGTGGGGTAGGCGTGCACAATCGCATCCTGTACACCTCTCAGATCACGGTGGACTGCTATGCGGCCACTAGCTGGTGGGCGGGTGAGCTGGCCCGCCGTGTGGGGGATGCGTTGCATGCTCTGCCTAGTGCGCCGGGGCCTGTGGGTGTGGTGCAGTCACCGGCCCCGGCTGAGCTGCCTGACCCTGATAGCGACATGCGCCGCTACACTGCTACATACCAAATAACGATCAAGTTGGGAGCTGAAAATGGCTAAGGTTGATGCCAATAACGCATTTATGGCGGGGTCCGAAAGGGACACGCTTTATCTAGGTCCGATTGGTACGGACCTGTCTAGTGTTACTGCCCTGGATTCCCCGATCCCTGCGGCTCTGCAGGATGTGGGCTGGCTGGATGAGGATGGCCTGACCCTGGGCATGAGTGACTCGGTGGACAAGATTCGTGGTCACCAGGGTCACGGCGTGGTCCGCACCTACATGTCGGACTCCTCCACGACTTTTACCGCCAACCTGATTGAGTCCAAGTTAGCCCAGGTGAAGTCTTACTTGGGTGTGACTAAGACTGAGAAGGTCACGGTGGGCTCTGGCTCTATTACCCGCATGGAGGTATCTACCTCTCGCAAGGTGGAGTCCATGTGCGGTATCGCTGACTTGTTTGATGTTTCTACCGGCAAGCAGCGCCGCTACATTTTTAAACGCCTTGAGCTGGGTGAGCGCTCAGACATCCAGTTTAAGGTCGGCGAGCTGACCGTTTATGAGTGCAATTTCGAGGTGCTCGACGGCTATATTCTGCTGACTAATGAGGCGGGCCTGGCTGTAGCCTGACCCGCTATTCTAGCTCCGTCTGGTCTATCGCTTCCGCTGTTCTCCCGATAGGCCAGACGGTAACCAACCTTTGGAGAGCGGCGCTTTTTAGGAGGACAGACTAATGGCTAACAACCGCAACAACCGCAACAACCATAACCGTAACAACCGTAACCATAACAACCGTAGCGCTGGGGTGCCGTCGTCTGCTGAGCTGGCTCGCCGTGAGGCTCAGTCTCGTGAGGATCGGGGCGAGGGTCCCCGTGACATTGAAGTGATGGGTGTTCAGCTGTCTGTGGATCCGGTAGACCTGGATGACTATGACGCGCTCGCGGCTATGGATAAGGGTGACTGCACGCTGATCCTTGACTGTATGTTCCCTGATGAGGATGAGCGTGATGCGGCCCTGGACTCATTGCGTGAGCCCTCCGGCAAATTACGCTACTCCAATGTGTTGAAATTCGTGCAGGAAGTTTTCACCGCCCTGGGGCAGGGAAAATAATCGGCCTCCCAGCCTACCTAGATAAATACTGGGAAGTACTGGAGGCTGATTTTCAGGCCATATACCACCTCGACCTCACCCAGGTTTTCACTGGGGGCCTCTCCCTGCGGCGTGTGGCGGTCCTGATCGAGGGCCTACCGCCCGGGTCGGGGCTGCGCTGCCGTCTAGGTGGGGACGCCTCCTGGACCGACGAAACCCGCGCCATCTTCGCCGCCACACACCGGCTAGAGCAAATTATAATTGGCGTAATGGGCGGTAAGAAGAGTAGCGTCCCCAAGCCGGTCAAGCCCCCGCCCCCAGGGTGGTTTGAGGATGCTGAGGCGAAACGCCAGGCCCGTGAAGACCGCGCTCGCAGGTGGATAAAGGCTCACAAATAATGGAGGATGGGTATGGCAGAAAATGGCTTTAATCTTGGAACCGCGTGGATCCAGATTTCACCCTCTATGAAGGGCCTGAATGAGGCTATCCGCAGGGAGCTGGGGGACACTGATACTCGCCCTGCGGAGAAAAAGATCACTACCGGCCTTGGTGGCGCGTTTCAGCGTGCCGCTAAGGCCGGTGCCCTGGCTTTGGGGGCTATGGGGGCGGTTGGTGCTGCCCTGGGTTTTGCGGGCGTGGCCCGTGAGGCCATAGCCGCCTCGGATGCTACAGACAAATTCCGTAATACCTTGTCTTTTGCTGGTGTTGCGAAAGGCCAGATTGATGCGCTAACTAAAAGCACTAAAAAGTATGCTGATGATACTGTTTATGAGTTAAGTGATATTCAAAATATCACTGCCCAGTTGGCGGCTAATGGCGTTAAAGGCTATGACCAGCTGGCTGAGGCGGCGGGTAATCTGAATGCGGTTGCTGGTGGTAATGCTGAGACGTTTAAGTCGGTGGGTATGGTGCTTACCCAGACGGCTGGCCAGGGTAAACTCACCACGGAAAACTGGAATCAGCTCGCGGACGCTATTCCGGGTGCCTCGGGTAAAATCCAGGAAGCCTTGCTAAAGAATAGTGCTTATACTGGTAATTTCCGTGACGCCATGGCTAAGGGCGAGATCACGGCAGATGAATTCAATAAGGCCATTCTTGACCTTGGTTTTACTGATGTCGCGCGTGAAGCCGCTACCTCCACTAGCACTATCGAGGGTGCGTGGGGTAATCTTCAGGCTGCCCTGGTCACGGGCGGAATGGACATCGTCGACAAGCTGAAGCCCGCTATCACAGACTTTATGGGTATCGCCGCTGACGGCGCATCAAAAGCGTTTGGCTATATTAATTCTGACCTTATGCCAGCCTTGGGGAGCCTCTGGAATCTGATTTCGGGTAAGGGCTATGATGGTAACCTGTTTGGGTTAGCGTCGGATTCTGCGGTTATTACTGCGCTAACTAATATTCGTAATACCGGTGAGAGCCTATATAACTGGATTACAGATACTCTAGTTCCTGGGGTTAAGTCTTTCTTTAATCTGGCGGTTAATGGGGATTTTGACGGGAATTTCTTCGGTGTCGAGGAGGACTCAGGCCTCGTAGACTTTATTCTTGACACCCGCGACAAAATTATTGACACCTGGAAGTACCTACAAAGCGACGTTATCCCCGGGGTTAAAGATTTCCTGGCCAGTGTGGTGAATTCGTCTTTCTGGTCTACCCTGGGCAGTTTTTTTGGTAGTCTGATCCAGAACAAAATGGTCCTTGAGGCTGTGGTTGGTGGGCTTATCGCCTGGAAAACCATAACCGCAGGTATTTCACTTGCGGCTTTTACCGCCCAAGTTATTGCTAACACCAGGGCTTTTGTGGCGTCTAAAATCGCTAAAGCCCAGGACTTGGCAGAGACTATTGCCCTGAAGGCTATGCTGGCGGGTGATTTTTTGCGGTCTCTCGTACAGCAGACGGTGCAGATTGTGCGTACCACGGCTGTGTGGGTGGCGCAAAAATCTGCGCTGGTGGCTACCCGTGTGGCTACAAGCGCATATACTGCCGCCCAGTGGCTCCTAAACGCTGCCCTTAACGCTAACCCTATTAGCCTTATTGTGGTGGCTATCGCCGCGCTGGTTGCTGCCCTGGTTTTGGCCTACAACAAGTCTGAGACTTTCCGGGGGATTATTGAGGCCGCCTGGTCAGGTATCCAGACTGTTATTGGCGCGGTTGTTGATTGGTTCCAGACTTATTTGCTGCCGGTATTTGAGGCTGTCTGGGAGGGCATTAAAATAGCGGTTTGGGTGGTAGTCACCGCAATCGCGGTCTATATTGAGGCCTTTAAGGCAGTCCTTCAAGGTATTGCTGACTTTATTCTCACTTATGTGTGGCCCTATATTCAGCAAGCCTGGGACGGTATCAAGGCCGGTGCCCAGGTCCTATGGGGATACATGCAGCAAGCCTGGGATGGTATTAAAGCTGCTATCCAGACGGTATCTGACTGGGTTAGCTCCTATATTGTGCCTGCGTTGGGTGCCGCCTGGAATGGAATCAAGGCCGGCGCGGATCTTCTGTGGTCTGGTATTCGGGCTGCCTGGGATGGCATTAAGGCTGCTGCGGCTACTGTGGTTGGCTGGTTTCAGTCTTATGTCCAGCCTGTTTTAGACGCCGTTTGGAAAGGTATTAAATACGGCGCAGACCTTTTGCTGTCGGGTATTAGGGCTGTTTGGGATGGCATTAAACTCGCTGCCTCCACGGTGGTTGGCTGGTTCCAGTCTTATGTGCAGCCGGTCCTGACCGCTACTTGGAATACCATAACTGCGAGCGCGCGTGTATTTGGTTCGGCTATTTCATCTGTATGGAACGGTATTAAGTCCACGATTAGCTCTGTTGTTTCGTGGATGACTTCTACTGTCCAGTCGTCTATGACTTCGGTTGCTAATGGGGTTAAAAGCGCTTTTACCACTATGAAATCTGGTTTGGAGACCATTTGGAATGGTGTTAAGGGCGTTGTCGCTAAGCCAGTTAATTTTGTTATTAATACTGTTTATACGCAGGGTATTAAAAAGACGGCTGATTCTATGGCTGAAAAGCTGGGCTTGTCCCTGCGTTTGCCTGCCGTGTCCGGTATCGCTGGGTATGCGTCTGGTGGCGTGCTTCCCGGATACACTCCAGGCAGGGACATTTACCATTTCTTCTCCCCGGATGGTGGGGGTGCGCTCGCCCTGTCTGGTGGTGAAGCGATTATGCGGCCCGAGTGGGTGCGCGCCGTGGGAGGCCCCGAGGCCGTAGCCCGCATGAACGCTGCTGCCCGCTCTCACGCAACCTATATTCCCGGTGGGGATACTGGGGTGAGGTTTGCTGCCTATGCTGACGGTGGTATCTGGGGCGCTGCCAAGCGCGGCTGGGACTGGGTGAAAGGCGCTGCCGACACGGTGGGGAAGCTTATCGCGGATCCTGTTGGTGCGGTGGCGAAAATGATTAAAGCCCCGGTCAACGCGCTTTTATCCTCACTGCCTGGGTCGGGTATCATCCATGACTCCATGAAAGCCCTGCCAATCAAGTGGGTGGATGGCTTCGCTGACTGGTTGTCGGGTAAAACCAAGACCATGGGGGCCACTGGCATTGTGAATGCTGCGCGTAAGGCGATTGGTGTGCCGTATGTGTGGGGTGGTTCTTCGATCCCGCCGGGGCTGGACTGTTCGGGTCTGGTGTATTGGGCTGCCCACCAGATGGGTTCTAAAATCCCGCGCTTGACAGCTGCCGGGTATCAGTCTGGTGCGAGCGCCGGTAACGCCAACGTCCCTGGCAACCTTCTGTTTTGGGGTTCTCCGGCTTGGCATGTGGCTATCGCGTCTGGTGGTGGCCGCATGGTGGAGGCGCCCAAGCCCGGTGCGTTTGTGCGTGAAACCGGAATCTGGGGTAGCCCCACCGCCGGTGTGTACAAATTTGATAATGGTGGCTTCTTGCAGCCGGGTGTGACCACCGTGGTGAATAAGACCGGTCGGCCTGAGCCGGTGTTTACGTCTGCTCAGTGGGATGCGCTGCGTGCTCACGGCGCGCAGGCCGCATCCCCGGAGACACTAGTTGTGGTGGATGAGGACGGCCAGCTGATGGCCCGTATGCGCGTGGTCGCTCGTGACACGGTGGATGGTGCCTTGGTGCCCGCCTCGCGTGGCCGTGTGCGCGATATGCTAGGCACTAGCATCTAAGGGAGGACAGTATGGCTACGGTCTGGTCGGCTTCGTCTGGCTACATGTTCATTGGGATTAACCTGGAGTGGTCGGGTAATCCGGCTAGTGGCTCTGTGGCTGTGACGGCTACGGTTACGGCCAGTTCTGACGGGTACGGACACAATTTTAGTTCCCGCTGGTCTTGGTGGGGGTACTCTGGTGAGGGTTCAGAGGCGTTTAGTTTCTCCTCGGGCTACGGCGCTACCGTCTATAAGCAGTTGGCTAAATGGACTTTCAATGTGCCGTTGAAGTACGGCGCCACTACTAGGGTTGGTATTGGTGCCAAGCTCGGGCCGATCTGGAATGGCGGCGCCCCGTCGGTCGAAAACTATTTGACGCTGCCTGCCCGGCCTGTCCAGGCCCCGGGAGCCCCGTCTAGCGTGTCGGCTACGCGTGTGAATGATGAGCAGGTGTCTGTGGCGTGGGTGGCTCCAGCCGTGTCCGCTGCTCGCCCTGTGGCCTCCTATCTTGTGGAGCGGCGCACAGATGATGCTGGGGCTTGGGCCTTGTCGGCGTCAGTGCCTAGCGCCTCTACCCGGTATACAAATTTTGTCGGTGCTGGCCATAAATACGTTTACCGTGTGAAGGCAGTTAATGCCTCGGGCGGCTCCGCCTATGTGTCCTCGGGTGCCGTGTATACGACTCCACCAGCCCCTATTAACGTGGCAGCTGTCAAAGACCCTAACGGCGATATCGTGGTGTCGTGGGAGAACAAAGCCCCTTACACGCCTACCCGGTGGGATGTGTATGACGGTGACGCCCGGGTGGCGTCGGTCCCGGCTACCGGTGTTACTCAGTGGGTGCAGGCATCGCCTCGCCTGGATGTCACCCACCAGTATTGTGTAGTGTGTGTGGCCGGTGACCTAGAATCCCCCAAGTCAGCGCCATCCAACGTTGTGCAGCTGCTGGCTAGGCCTGACGCCCCCAGCCTCCTAGTGGATGGGACCTATTTTCCTGCAGATGAGTCAGTCACCCTAGCGTGGCGGCATAACGCCACAGATGTCAGCCCACAGACGCGTTTTAGTCTGCGCTATGTGAAGCGCGGCTCCGGGGATGCCCCTACCGTGGTGGATCGGAGAGACTCCACCCAGTCGCTGAGCCTGGATCTACCGGCAGGGGAGTACGAGTATTGGGTGTCCACGTGGGGTCTGCATGCTGCGGAGTCGCCGGAGTCTCGGCATGCGGTGTTTTATGTGGAGCCTAGGCCGCTGGTGTCTGTGCAGGCCCCCGGCGGTGAGGTTAGGGCTTCATCTGTTGAGGTGCGCTGGTCATATGCCACTGGTGGCGGGGCGCTGCAGGCGCGTGCCCGCGTGGACCTGTCACTGGATGGGGCTATTGTGGAGTCGCAGGAAGTGTCTGGCCCGGTTACGCGTGTGCCGCTAGCCACGTATCTGGGGGATGGTCTCACCTACCAGGTGACTGTCACCGCGTTTAGCGGGCACGGCCTGGCATCCTGGCCGGTGACACAGATTTTCAATGTCATTTATGAGAAGCCACCGGTCCCGGCTGTGTTTTTGGAGTGGGATGATGAGGCTGGGTGTGTGCGTGTGCGGGCGGATAACCCCGCACCGGCAGCGGGTAAACCGGCGGCTGTGCGTAACCGGGTTGAGCGTAGCGACGACGGTGGGGCGACTTGGCGGGCGCTGACCGATGATCTGGCTGTGTCTGGCACACTCCTGGACTATGAGTCCACCTCGCATGGGGGCGTACAGTACCGGGTGTCGGCGGTGTCTGACCTTCCCTCGACGGCGTCAGCCACGGCTAGCTTGACGGTTGAGTCGTGGGCTATGTGGCTGGGGGGTGGAGGGAATTTTGGTGTCACTGTCCCGCTCCGGTGGGACCCGCTCCACTCATGCAAGACCGGCCTAGCCAACCGTAAACTGTACAGGTTTGCGGGGCGCGCGGGGGCTGTGGAGATGAGCGGCTACCACCGCGAAAAGTCCCTTAGCTTGTCAGCCACTTTGTTTGATGACGACTGGGAGCTCCTACAGCGTATCGAGACGCTTTCTTATTTGCCCGCGCCCTTTATTTACCGTGACCCCATGGGTCGCCGGGTCTACTGCTCACTAACCAGCGTGGACCTAGACCGGGCACTTTCCGGAAAATGGTCCGTCAAGCTAAACGTTGAGGAGGTGGACCAGTGACTACCCCCGGTTTAGACCGACACCGGCAGGCGGAATTTATTTACACCCTGCTGGATTGGGAGGGCCGCGAGATCCGACCCCTCACCAACGTCACCGGCGGCACCATAACTCTAAGCGGCTCATCCCGGCTACGCGCCTCAGGCTCTATAGATCTGGCGTCTACAGATGACGGTATCGAGTGGGCAAAAAATCGCGTACGCATCGAGTACGCGCCTAGCGGGACGCCTGCGTGGGGGCTTGGGGTTTTTACCCTATCCGCACCCACACGCACCTATACGGAGGCTGGCTCCACATGGAGTGTAGAGCTATCCTCCATCCTGGCCCTGCCGGATGCTGACTGTGTGGAGCGTACTTACACGGTCAAGGCCGGATCCAACCTAGTGAATACTGCGGCCTCGATCCTGCGCGAGACAGGCCTAAATACTCTGTCGGTCACTCCTAGCGCAGCCCAGGCCAGTGGGGACATCGTCTACGACCCCGGCAAATCCAAGTTAACCATAGCTAACGATCTTTTGTCGGCTGCGGGTTATTGGGCTGCGCATCCTGACGGGACTGGGGCCATTCACCTGGATCCCTACGTGAGGCCCGCCGCTAGAGGTGTGGCCTATGATTTTCGTGAGGGCGCTCGCGCGATCCACCTCCCAGAGTGGGAGTATGAGCTGGACGCAGCCAGCGTCCCCAATAAGATCGTGTTGGTGTCTGAGGGGAGCCAGGACAAGCCCGCCCTGGTCGGGGTAGCCATGAACGAGGATCCCAGCAGCCCCTATTCTTACCCGTCGCGTGGCAGGTGGGTGACCGAGACTCAGACCGGCGTGGAGGCCGCTAATCAAGAGTCAATCAGCTCCCAGGCGCGCCGACGCCTGATTGAGGTGTCCACCCCGTCAGCGTCTATCACCCTCCAACACATGCCAATCCCATTGCAGCCCAATTCTGTGGTTGGCTTTTCGTCTCAGGGCCTGTCTACGCGTGGCGTGGTCAGGGAGATCAGCTACGCGCTAGACCCTACCGCCCTAGTGAAAACTAAGCTCATGGAGGTGACTGACCTATGACTAGTCTGGACTACCTAGTAGACGTGCTCGCCGGTATGCGGCAGCGCCTGGACCTGCTACCGGTTTTTAGGTGGGCTACCGTGATCGGGACTGATCCGCTGCGCGTACAGATGGATGGGGACGCCACGCCGCTATCAGCGGACCCGATCAATTTCGCGGGTGACCTGAAACCCGGCGGACGTGTGTGGACAGTGAGTGTCAACCGGCGGCTGTATCTGCTGGGCGCGGTGCGGGACGCGCAGACTGGCGACGGCGGCAGCACCGCGCCGGTGGGGACGGTGGTTGCCTATGCTGGCGTGACGGCTCCCGCCGGGTGGCTGCTGTGTGACGGCGCATCATACAAGAAGTCCCTATACCCGGCGCTAGCTGCGGTCCTAGGGGCAACGGGCGAAAACTTCAGTGTCCCTGACCTGCGGGGGCGTTTCCTGATGGGTACATCGGCCTCTCATCCGCGAGCGCAGACTGGTGGGGAGGAGGCCCATACTCTGACTGAGGCGGAGATGCCTGCCCACGCGCACCCGGTGATTGGGCGCGGCCTGCCGGGTAAATGGGAGCAAGGTGTGGGCATTTTTGCTACTAATCTGGGGGCTGGCTCTGGCTGGACTAGCGTTTCCTCCTATGACGCGAAAGCACCCGGCTGGCTGGAGGCTAAATCCAAAGGCAGCGGTAAGCCACACAACAACCTCCCTCCCTTCTACTCGATAGGCTATATAATTAAAGCCTAAGATAGCCTTAAATGACGCTGAGAGTAGTGAGGAGTTGCTATGCCAAGTGTTGAAGAATTTGCTAAAGCGATGGAGTGGTGGTGCCGCTATGGTGACCTGGGGTATGACCAAGCCAACCGATGGGATCTGCGTGTGGGCGGCGAAACTGACTGTTCAGCCCTAATTATTGGTGTGTTGGATAAGTGCGGTTTTGACACGGGTAACGCAACCTACACCGGTAACATGGCCGCTAATCTGACTGCACACGGCTGGGAGACGCTAGACCCTGGCGTGGACAAGCAACGCGGAGATATTCTACTCAGCCACGCCAACCATGTGGCCTGCTACCTGGGTGATGAGTTGGTGGCCCAGGCCAGTATTGATGAGCGCGGTGATATCGCCGGCGGTGAGAGCGGCGATCAGGCGGACGAAACCAACGTCCACCCGTATTACGATTACCCGTGGGACTGTGTCCTGCGGTATGTGGGTGGTGACACTAACGCCGTGCCTACCTATGGTGGTGGCAGCGTCTACAACCCAAACAGCTACGGCGAAGACTATGTACGCCAGGTACAGGGCCTGCTGCTAGCCAAGGGGTACAACCTGGGCGCGGACGGTGCTGACGGCGTTTTGGGTGAGATCACTTTCAACGCTATCAAATCCTTCCAGGCTGACCATGGCGGTCTGACTGTCGACGGCATCCCCGGCCCCCAGACTGTCGCGGCTCTGAAGGGCGGCAGTGTCACCCCGCAGCCTGCCGTGCAGCCTAGCGTTGACGGCTACTGGGGTGAGCAGACTACCCGTATGCTCCAGGGCGTACTGGGTACCACTGTGGATGGTGTGGTCTCCTCCCAGGCTGCTGGTAACCGCTCCTATCTGGCTGGCTGCACGTCTGGCTGGGAATTCGTGGCGGACACGTGGGCTGGGGGCTCTCAACTGATCGCTGCCATGCAGGCCGCCCTGGGTGTAGAGGCTGATGGCATCATGGGGCCGGCCACTGTGAATGCTCTCTCTGCCCGCTATGGTCTGGAGGGTGATGGTCACCTGGACGCCCCGTCCGCAACTATCGAGGCTATGCAGCGTAAGCTGCTGAACGGAGGCTGGTAAAAATGGCTATCCCCAAGCACGCACTCACCACTGACCGCACCAAATGGGCGGCTCTAACCCCGCCCCGCCGCAAAGCTATTTATGGCATTGTGGCCGCCCTGCTGGGTCTGGGTATGGCCTATGGCCTGGTCACGCCTGAGCAGTCCACCCAATGGCTGGATGTGGCAGACAAGGCGCTGGGTCTACTCGCCCTGGTGCTGGCAGCCACCCACACCGGTGGGATCTACGAGTCACCGGTCTATGAGGTACGTGGATCTCAGGAGCTCGCCGATTGACTCCCAGCGAGGTCGTAGCCGTAATCAGCGCCGTCGGGGTAGCACTCGGCGGCCTGGTTACGGCTGTGTCCGTCCTGGCCGGTATCAAGTGGGGGCGTGAAAAGGCCAAGGCGGAAACCTTGCTCACCCGTGAACAGGTGGGCAAGGCCCGCGCTGAGCGGGAGCAGGCCGAAACCACGGCTACGCTAGAAGCCATCGCCGGGAAAATCGATGACCGGCTAGACGCCCTAGAGTCCTCGCTGGCTGAAGTGCACCATGAGGTGACACCCAATCATGGCGGCAGTATCAAGGACGCGGTCAAGCGTATCGAGGATGGACAGGCGGCTGTGCAGGCGGCCCTGGATGCACATGGCCAGGTGCTCGCCGCCCATGGCCATGTGCTGGACCAGATCACCGACCGGCAAGACAGTGACATGCGTGATCTGCGCAGCCGTATTAAGAGTGTGCAGGAGACCGCGCGCGTCGAACACGAACAGCTACGTGTGGAGATTTCAGGAGCTAAGGAGGACAACTGATGTCAGCTGAAATTAAAGGCCTGGTTCGTGGCCCTAGTGGTGAGATAGTCCCGGCGACTGTCACCCTGAAGCCCATCCCGGACCCCATTCGGGGCTCTGAGGGCTCTGTGGTCACAGGTGGGCCTGTCTCCGTCCGTGCCGCCGGAACCCGGCTCCAGCCCCAACGCTGGGGCGCAGGTCGTGCCCAGTGGGCAGGGTGGTGCTAGCCCGCTAACCAAGGAGCAGCTAGCTGCCCTGGACAACGTAACCTCGCAGCTACCGGCGCTTAATCAGGCGGTGACCACGGCTACTAGCAAAGCCGAAACTGCATCCAGTAAAGCTGAGCGGGCTAGCGCCAAGGTGGACTCACTGACTGAAACTGTGAGCACCGTTTCAGGTAAGGCTGACTCTGCTTTGAGTAAGGCTAGTGAGGTTGAGGCCCTGGCCCGCAAGAACGCTGAAGACATTGTCGCCGTCCGCAATTCTATTCCTACGTCTGGCAGTGGCGCGCCGGGTCCCAAGGGTGACCCTGGCGAGCGTGGCCCTAAAGGTGATCCTGGCCCGCAAGGACCACAGGGCGCACCGGGTGAACAGGGCTTGCCCGGCCCCAAGGGGGACCCCGGTTCGCTAACCAAGGAACAGCTAGACGAACTTAACCGGAAGCTGGACGCGCTCAAGTCCGGTGCTATGGGTAGCAATGAACAGACGATCGACATTAGCGACACCCACGCGTATTCCCTTGCGCCCGCTGCTAACGTGCAGACCGTTATTTTAACCAAGTCTAAGCCCGGTATTGTTGACCTCACCCACCCGGCTAATGTTACTTGGGTTCCTGCCCCGCCTGAGCTAACCAGCAACGTCGGTTCAATGGTCTATTTGGTGTTTATTAAGACCGGGTCCGGCTGGCAAGGCTACAGCGCCGGTGACCTAGACGGCATCAATGAGCTACTGGCTACGTTGCCACCCATGAAAGCAGTTATCCCGAAACCCATCGACAATGGATGGGCGTACGGTGGAACCAACTACCTGGCACTAGTGAACAGCGTCACGGGCTCTAGCGCAGATGGTTTCACAATCAAGGTAACCCACAACGTGCAGTCCGTGCTCCCCAACGCCAAGCGTGGCAATTCCGATTTTTGGAACTATGTCGAGGAAGCTACAGAAACCGAAAAAGCCAAAGTCAAGAATGGTCCGCTTTCACAGGTTGGGCGAACCGAACTAAAACTAGGTAAGCCAATCATTGTTGAGGCCACTATCGAGAGCGAAACCCCCCGCTCTAGTTTCGGGCTGTACGGTTCACCCTACAATGAGAAGCTAGCGTCAATCGGCGCCAACCCGAACATGGTGTATGAGTTTTCCGGCAACGGGGTTCCCGCCGTAAACACCAATATCACGGCGCAGTCTGGCGACTCTCTACGGTTCAAATATGACGGTACCAATTGCACCGCCTACCTAAAGCCGGCAGGTAAAGACGTTTGGGTTATGTTGGGCACACTACAGCCTAAGCCTTTCGGGCATGAAGAAAAAACTATTTATGCCCGTGTCGATTCTCAATACAATTTCACTGTGAAGAACTGGCGTGCAACGGGAGAATTTGCCTAAATGAACAGCGGTTATGAGCTACTAGCAATGATCCTGGCAGGGCTGGCTAACAAAGCCACTGGCCCTGCCAGGTCAGCTGGTTTCGACGAAACCTACAATATTGTTGTTGACGCTAACTCACTGTTCGCGCGTTGGGTTGCGCCCGGTATTCAAGATGTGGCTGGGTTTAAAAGCTTGATCCAGTCTACCGGCGCTAACGTCGGTAACTGTGCTATCCCCGGCCAAACCTGGGCTGACATGACCAAGAACGCTAGCGACGTTCAAGGGCTGTGGCGCTCAGGCAAAAAGAACATCCTGGTCACAGGCGAGACCACTAACTCTATTTTTGTTGAGGGTGCCACGGTGGCTAAAACCGTGGCTGACGCTAAAGCCTACATTGCCGCCCGGCGTGCCTCTCAAAAATGGGATTATGTTGTTTTGTGTGGGACTATCCCGCGCGGCGACAAGGCCACGGCTCAAGAAAATGTTGAGCTAAACAAACGTATCCTTGACGTAGACTCGCAGCTCAAGGCCGACACTACTTTATATGATTCTTGGGTTGATTTTAGGGCGTTTAGCCCCGAATGGTTCAAGGCCAGGGCTGACGGGTACACCGCTAAATTCATGGATAGCACAGCCACGTGTAACCCTACAGGCGGGCGCCCCGACATGATTCATCCTATCGGGACGCCCCGCGACGTGTTCGCGGATGCTATCGCAGATGGCATTAAACGGTTGCTCAACTAGCCGACCGCATACTACATGCGTTATCAGTGCCCCTGTGACCCGCTAGATCGGTGGGTCACAGGGGCTAGCTTTGTTTACCAGGTGGGCATCCAGCTGCCAACCTGGTGGCGGCGGGGGAGCAGGTTTTGGGCGTCAGGCACGGCGGTGCGTACCAGGTCTGCCAGTTCCCGCTGGGTGAGGCGGCAGTAGAGGTGGCCAGCGTAGAAGCCACGGTCGGCCTCGTCCCTCTCGTGGCCCCAGGCGGGCTCGTAGACGCTGAACACGTCGTGGATCAGGGGTAGGGCCTGCTCTGCGGTGATGGCTGCGGGTACGTGCCGGGCTACCAGCTGCACCAGGGCGGTAGCGATCATGTCCTTGTCTGACTGGCTGATGATCTGGATTTCACGGCCACCGCTGGTCCGCACAATGGCCTCGGCCTTGAAGGCCTTGGGGTTGAGTTCGCTGCTGTGGTGGAAGGTCTCAAGCTTCTTGGTGTTCATTGGGGTTATCCTTTCGGGTTGTGTTGCGGTGGTCGCCGTTTTCCTTGGCGACATAAATAGTATAGCGCACCCATTCTAGAAAGCGCTATACTCAAAAAGCGTGAGCCCAACCACATTTAAGCGTTGTGGCCTCCCCACCAGATCCAGTAGAGAGGCCACAAAGGCATTTTATTCAGACCCAATCACGCGCTGCCGGTGCCCTAGCTGCGTCGGAGACAGCCCGATATCGCTAGCATAGTCATCAGTAGACCCAGCTAGCCTGCCTGCCGCATGCTGTAGGATGGCCGGAGCCTCCCGGATCAACGGGAACAAAACCCTCAAGTGATCCTCAGCCCTATCAGAGCGCTGGGACAAAACAAGCTGCGCACCAGGCTCCACAGGTGGAGCATCAGGGTCATTATCGTCCAGGCCCTGATTAGTGCTCTCCTTTATCCGCGCGGCTACACCATAGAAATAACCCTGCATGTAGCTGCGCCTGAATTTTTGCTTGTCAGTATCCGACCAGAATTGCCTACCCTCCATGCGCTCGCGGAAGGCCAGTGGAGCCTGGATCATGATCGACGCGTAGAGCTGATTCACCCTGGCTAGATCCGCCATTTCACCAGCCACCATCACGCGGGTAGAACGCTTTTCAGGCCAGAAAACGCCCCTGCAGTCTAGTGCCTGGGCTAGCTCGCACAGGCCACGCGCTACACCGGGAGCCACAGATCGCGCGCCACCAGTAACCGTGATAGTCAGGGTTTTTATTTCCCCATCCTGGTGGAGCTGGTCAGGCTGCAGCCGGTGCCGGACCATTAGCTTCTCTGCCCTCCGCATAGCCAGGTCACGCTCAGCGCTAGAGGCTCCCGGATCCTCAGCCAGCCGCAGCAGATGCTGGATCTCGTCTATGATGCGCATCAGTCGTCACCCCTGGCTGCCGTGGCTCCCGCCTGGCCCTGATAGTGGCTGCCTACCTGTGGGCTACCGTAGGGGTGCATGCACGGCTGGTCCAGCATGTAGAAGCACAGCTGCCCAATCGGCATGCCAGGATATATGAGGATGTCATCCGGGGATAGGTTGGCTAGCTCCAGGGTCAGCTGCCCCTGAAAGCCCGGATCCACAAAGCCCGCACTGATGTGGGTTAGTAGCCCCATGCGGCCTAGTGTGGATTTGCCCTCGAACCGCGCTGCCAGGTCGCTAGGGATACTGAGGGTCTGCTCGGTGCAGCCCAGGATGAAGCTCTGAGGCCTCAGCAGGATACCCTCCGGCGGCAGCGTATGGGATAGATTCCCGGTGCCCGCGCGGCGGTTGACAGGCACCAGGATAGACTCGGATAGCGTCAGGTCCACGCTGGCAGGCTGCAAAACTAGCGGTGTGGGAATAATGGCTAGCCTGCCGCTACGCAGCGCCTGCCGGATCCCAATATCAGACAAAATCATTTTGTGCGTTCCTTTTCTATGAGGTTGACTAGGTAGTTGACCTGGTCCAGGTACACCACCCTAAAGGGGATGACGTATAGAGCGTCTACAGTGGTGAGACAGAGTAGCGCGTAGCCCCGGTAGTCACCTATTTTCTTGGGCGGGGGTGAGATACAAATAGCCTCCACCTGTGAGGCGTATATGGGGTGTAGGACGCTAGGGAGCTGTAGGCGTCCCTGCCTAGGCCAATACACAGCCTTCCCAAAGCTAGAAGGGATAACAACCCTGCCGAGGTATTCCCTGCTCATGGCTGGGCCCCATGACCGTAAATCCTGATCCCCGGATCCTTGGGGTCACGGGTGATAGCAGTGAGGAAACTCATCAGCGCCTCATAGGACGTGTGGTGGGTGAGCGGGTAGTAGGCGCCCCAACCTGCACCAATGAAGGAGATTAGCGGCTGGTAGGCGTCGCGGAATAGCACCCTAATCCGGGTGAGACATCCTAGGTCTATGGGGTCCCTACCGGGTAGGAAGAGCCTCCCCGATCCTAGGTTGTAGTGGATCGCCTGTATGCTCCCGGCTATGTCCACCCAGATCCGGTGGGTGCGCAGGGTCTTTCCGTCGATCTCTATCTGAGCGTTGGTGGCTGGTGGGATTGCGCCCACGATGCGTGCCACACCGTGGGCGTCCGCTATGAGGATGTATTTGTCAGTCATGGCTGCTGGCTCCTAGATCCCGGTGTGCGATAACCGCTCGCACCAGCCAGTCCGCGCGCTGGGCGTGTTCGAGGCCGAAAAAGTAGCTCTCTGCTGCACGCCGTGTGCGGAGGTAGAGGCAGCCCATCTCATCGTCGAGCTCCTCCCAGCTAATGTCGTCAATCTCGGCGACGTCCAGCCCACCGAAGTGGCCGGGTAGGTAGATAGTGCCTTCGTGCGTGTAGAGGATGATGTTGCTGCTGTATTCGTCGACGGGTAGTGTCAGGGTCCCCACAGTGCCTACTCGCTCTCTGGGGCTAGCGCGAGCTCGGTGAGGCTGTCGCTGCTGTTCACGATGTCCGCGAGCGCCTCACGGAGGGTGTCAATGCTGGGCTCGTTAGCGAAAATGGCCTTGTAGCGCTTGCCGTCGGCGCCCTTGAGGTTAGCGAGCCAGCCCTTGTCCCAGGGGTAGAGGCTCAACCGTCCGATCTGGTTGGAGGTGCTGAAGCTGAACCAGTCAAGTCCGTTGGGGTTGTTGGTGGCCTTGCGGTTGACGTAGACGTCGGCTACGAGGTGCTTGGGGCCGCCGCTGCTACGGTTGGTTACGACTAGGAAGAAGTCGTATAGTCCAAATTGGGGTGTCATTTGGGTTGCCCTTTCGGTTGTTGTGGTGGTCGCTGTTCTCTAGCGACATGAATAGTATAGCGCATACAGATTGAAAAGCGCTATACCAATACCATGTAACAGATCGCATTCAGCCTTTACGGTACCGGTCACACACATACCCAGCCGCATCCAACGGAAGGCCCTCACCCCAGACAGGCTCCTGCGTCATGATACCCCTAACCCAATCAACCGAACCTGAGTCGGCGCCCTCCACCAGCACCTCATCGTGCACGTGACCAACCACGCGGGCACCGGCCTGATCTAGACGCACCAGCGCCTCCCCAAGCACGTCACGCGCTACCGCCTGCGTGACATTCTCAGTCAAACGACCGCCGTAGGTGTCCCTGCGAGCGCCGCTCTTAGCCTCCACAAACGACAAGCGCTGACGCCCACCCACCTGGGAGGCCGTCACGCCGTGATACACCAGCGGCCTGCCGCTGGGCAGCCACACCAGCCTATCCTCGCCACGGGCCTCCACCCACAGCCGGTCACCCACCATGCCCCCATACAGGAACGCCCGCTCCAGCAAGCCCCATAGAGCTACGATGCGTGGGTTGGCGGCCCTCCACTGGTCCACAATCTGCTGAAGTAGCTGGTCGCTGCCTAGGCGCTCGCCACCCATAGCCTTGAGACTACCAATACCGCCACCATAGCCCAAGGCGAGCACAGCCACCTTGCCCTCCTTACGGCCCATGCCGCCGCCCATGCGCCGCGCGGTCTCCACATAAATATCACGTCCAGCCGCGAAAGCCGCTAGCGCCCAATCCTCACCGGCCAGCCACGCCACTACGCGCGCCTCAATCGCACTATAGTCGCAGACTGTGAACGGTCCCACCATCAACGGCCTAACCAGGGCTTTCAGCGTGTGAGGGTCAATATCAGCCCCAAGCAGCGTGTCCGCAATGGCCGCATTCTGCTGGGACTCGCTATCGAAGCCATCGCGCGGCAGATTCTGTAGCTGCAGGCCCCGCCCCGCCCACCTGCCCGTGTGAGCGCCAAAAAACCTAAACCCGCCACGCAAGCGACTGTCAGGCGACGCGGCCTCTAGGGCTACACCAAATTTTTTGTGCGCAGTCAGAGACAGGGACTGGCGCAGCTCCAGCACCTGACGCTGCACGGGTGTGAGTGTGTCCCCGTCCAGGGCGGCCTTCACAGTCTCGGCTCGCAGGTCAGGCAGGGCGCCGCCCAGCCAGGCGAGCAGCTGCTGGACAGAGCGGGGATTAGCCAGGCCCGTCAGCTGCTGCGCCTGGTGCATGTCGCGCTTATAGCCTCTATCGGCTGCGTTTATAGCCGCCCTCGCCAAGGACAGGTCAACCCGGATACCGGCGTCGTTGACGCGCTGGTCAGCCTCATAGATACGGCGCTCCATGCCAGTAGGCCAAGCCCCAAACATGGACTCTAGACGGTGAAGCGTGTCTCGCATCGTCTCCACATCCTGGACGCAGTAGCGCACGAACTCATCCCACTGGTCAGGGTGATCCGCTGGGAGGCGCCGCCTACCCTGCTTATCCGGCGAGCAAAACAATTTAATGAGCCGCGTGCCTGCCGCATCCTTTGGGGCGGCCCCCAGCGCCTGCGCGCCCTGTTTTAGGCTCTGCGGGTACCCCCACTCAGCCATACAGGTCATAGTGTCAAGCCACTCACTAGCAGGCAGATACTCCCCCACCGGCAGGCCGCCCAAGCGCGAGAGGCACACGCGCTCAAATTGCGCATTGTGCGCTACCTTCTCCACGTCCTCGCCGTTGATCGGCGCGAAAAGCCCAGGTATACGGCGGATAGCATCCTCACCCACCGCTACCTGGATGGGTCCGTCATCTAGAGCCCACGCAGCCATAAGCACCAAAAAGCCTGGGTCCTCGCTATATTTGTAGACACCCAGCTTGATGTCCGTGGGGCTATAGGTCTCAATATCGATGTATAGGCGCTTCACTGGTGGTCACCGTCCTGTGGGTCACGCAGGTAACACCAAACCAGGGTGGCGACAGTGAAAACCAGGATGCTTGGCGCGGTGACAGGCCAGGGCGCGCGAGGCATAGCCGCCATACCCGCGAGCGCACACAGCAGAGACAGTAAGGCGGTGAGGGCGGCTGCGAACACGCCCCAATTCATGCGACGTTGCTTCACTGCTCTGCCCCTTCCTCGGGTAGGTCTAGGACGTGGTTGGCGTACCAGCGCTCGCGCAGCTTGGCTGTGCGGCGCCGGTTACGCACCGCTGAGGTGGACCGCTGCAGCTGCGCGGCGATGTCCGGCACTGTGCGCGAGTAGTCGCCTGCGATCTCATCCTCCCAGGGCTCCCAGGGCCTGCTGTTACGGACGGCGGCCTCCTTGGAGATGGACTGCTGCTGGGCTAGGCGCTCGCGGTTGTCTGCCAGGTACTCGCGTAGCTGTGGGAGGCGGTCACGTCGGCGCGCGGCGCCTTGTGCGCGGCATTTCTGGCAGCGGCAGCCGCGCGTGTATCCGGACCAGGTGCCATGGTAGATAGGCATGGGGTAGTTCCTTTCGGTTCGACAACAAAACAGTATAGCGCATATAGGCAGAAAGCGCTACCCACAAAACAAAATTGATCCCCTATTGTGATGTACACGGTAGGGGATCAATTGCCCAAAGCGGCTCTACTCAGAGCACATCATATGGATCCTGAGACTCACCATCCCCCAGAGCCTCAAAATCATCCTCAGGCCGCGCCGCGCCACCACCCAGCAATTCACCGTCGGCCAACTTCTGCACATTCTCCAGGCCAAAAGTAACGCCACGGTTACCGCTAGAGTTGTAGCAGTAAGCCGAGATAGACACACGAGCGATCATACCGGAGTAAATCTCGCTTGCATCCATGATCGGGTGGAGGTTACGGTCTACCACACCTGGACGGCGGGTAGACGAAACGTTCATGAAGTAGCAGCCGCGCAGCTCAGGGTTGCGGTCCAGGTCTGCGTCCACATCCCCATCACGCAGCGTGTAACGCAGGTTGCGAGGCACAACCCCGCCAAACTTGGACTTCTGTTCCTCAATCGCGGCCCGCTGGGCTGCGTGAATACCCTGCAGCGTACGCTTAGCGCTCTTGGGGATGATCAGCATGCAGGAGTATTTGGGCTCCTGGTCAGGGGATGACGCGTAGGGCTCAACCAGGTGGACGTACCCTAGGCGGATACCCTCGCTCTTGTCGGTGACTACCTTACGTAGGTTAGGCATTCTAGTTCTCCTCAAATAATCGGTTTATCGGTGATCGGTTAGTTAGGCCGCTTGGCGCGGCAATAAGATAATACCACGCCACACGCGGATAGCGCTACCCGAAATCCTCCGCAGCGGAGGATTCACGGGTGACACTTGGGCGGGGGTCATTCTCACCCACCAGGGACAGGGGACCCTCACGACGCTCCATATAGGCCCCAATGAGCCCGGGCAGGTCCTTTTTACCCACCAGCTTTTCAAGCTGACCCAAGGGCTTCACCTTGAAGTCCGCCACTTGTTCTGCGCCGTAGCCGTGGTCGATTAGTGTCTGGATGGCGGCAGGCTGGTCGGTGATTACCCGCCTGCCACGGCCACGAACAATCTTGAGCCCTGGCAGCTGACGGCCTTCCTCATACACGCGCTTGAAAGCGCATTTCTCTACAGCATCACACCATGACCGCAGCTGGGAGACCCTAGCCACCTCGGTGGCCAGCTCAGCATCATCCAGCAGCGGCGGCTCGCTGAAATCCTGCTCTGTCAGGTAGTCCTGCCTGGCACGGCACTCACCAGCCACCGGGCACCAACGGCAGCCCCCCTCACTAGGGGAGGCCACCATGGAGCCCTGCGCGATCCGCTCAACCGCGGGCATGACCACACCCTCACGCCACGCTTCCAGCTCACGTACTGGGAGCGTCTCGGTAGAGAAGCTCCCCAGGCGAGGCTGGATGATGCTCATAGAGACGGTTTCTACGTCACCTAGGAGATCCCCGAAGCAACGTAGCGCTCCCAGGCCATATAGGCGCAACTGCGGGTTACGGGCCGCGTCCACGGGGACGCCTCGACCATATTTCAGGTCTAGCACGTGGATGGCCTCAGGGGATACCACGACTGCATCACCCGTCCCCCACACGCCGGGCACCCCGGTGTCCATGCGCTGCTCTAGCAGTAGGACAGAGTGAGGGAGCGCGTCTAGGGCCGCCCGCACCTGGTCAACGTATTTACCCACATGCCGCAGCATCTCGGTCTTGTCGTACTGGGTGCCGAACTCGGCGTCCCACCTGGCCAGGGCGGCCTTGTGGGCGGTGTCGTCGCCCTCAATCAGCTCATAGCGGGCTTCGATCTCCGCGAGCGCGTGGGCTGCGGTGCCCTCCATGGCGTGGGGTGAGGCATCATCTGGCCCAGCCTCATCGGCTAGTAGCACACTGACAGGGCACCGGAGCCAGCGCACGGCGGCGCTAGGGCTGAGCTGTGCGTGATCCTGGGGAGGCATCAGGCATCCTCAGAGGCCGGGACCTCGGGCAGGAGGCCAATGAATTTCTGGAGGGCCTCTACGCCCTGGATTTGGGACACGCGACGCGCGCCGACAGCGGTCAGAGCCTCCCGAACGGATCCAGTCATGCCCGCCTGCATGAGGGCCACCGCGTGCAGGGCCGCTTGGTCGAGTAGCTCATCCTCCGTGGGGCCATCCCCAGCTTTAGCGGCCTTAGGCTCCGGCTTGGCCTCGGGCTTGGCCTCCGGCTTAGCGGCCTTAGGCTCCGGCTTGGCCTCAACGGGGGCTAGCGCGGCAGCCAGGGCAGCAGCCACGCGCCGCGCCTCCACCTCGCCAGCACCCTCAACCGTAATTGACATAGTGATCAGCATTTGTGTTCTCCCTTCAGTTGCTGATACGCCTAAACACACGCTGCACACCATAGAACGGGGTGCGCAGCGGCCTTGGACCGGGCCCAGACCAACCAGGCAGGCCCTTAAGGGCGCTAGTGATCTGTAGGATGTCAGTCCTAGAGTGGTCACCCCTGCGATTGCCTAAGGCGACCTCCCAAATCTCAAGCGAGCACACCATCATGATCCGGTGTGTGCCCACTACTCTACCCTGTTCCGCGTCCATCAGCCAGGCGCGTTTAGATTCTGGGCGCAGACTGTCCCAATCCTCGGGCACCAAAGTGTCCAAATACACCTGGATCAAGCCAGTCAGGCTATCCTCCTCAGTCGAGGCAGCGCGTACAGTCTCAGCCATAGCCTCCTCAGCGTCATCCAGGAACAGCCGGTCGCCAGCCCTATAGAGCGCCACAGCCTCAGCCCAGAGTTGATCCACATAATCATCCGTATACAGGTCAAAATCAGCCTTACGGACAACCTGAACAATCAGGAACCGCCGGTTACCCTCTTGACTGCGTAAGAACACAGGGTCATTGGTGGTACCCCAGATCACGCTGCGGCGCAGCAGCGTAGTCTCCTGCCTATCGTATGGCAGGCGGATAACATCCTGCCGCTGCGTAATGAACTGCTTCAGAGCATCATTGTCTGCTTTTTTCATGGCGAAGCCCTCATCAGCCACCACAATCCAGCTGCGTGTCATAGCCATGACGGTGTCTTTGTCGCCGATAGGGCCTAGGGAGCAGGTCCAGCCGCGTGACATGCGGTCTACCCACCAGGTTTTACCCAGGCCCTGACCACCCACCAAGATCAAGCAGTTATCGACTTTAACGCCGGGCTCGTAGATGCGGGCCACCGCCTGCACCAGGCACAGGCGCGCAATACGCCGCGTATAGGGTGAATCCTCCACGCCCGGCAGACACGTCTCAACCCGTGGAACACCATCCCAGGTGAGCGAGTCTAGGTACTCCTCCACCGGGTGATACTGGCGCAGCTGCGCCTCAGCCTCCAAAACGCCGTTGAGCAGGTCCATGCCTGGCCTGGGCATGCCATAGGCGCGCTGCAGGTGGGCGCTAATCTCAGCCCTATCAGCCACGGTGATAGCGTCATCCCTGCCTGGTGTGATACGCCTCCAGGGCAGATCCTGCCTGGTGGTCACGCACTGGGTCATGAGATTACGGGCCATAGACCGCAACACCGGGTCATGAGCCCTCAGCAGATCCCAGTTGTGTACGTCGTCGAGGACCTTGCCGGTCTTGGGGCTGCGGGTCAGCTCCAGCTGCCACTCAGGCAGCTCCACCTCACCAGATGCCCCCACAAAATCAGCGCGTGCCAGCTCCTCCACAATCTCCCGCCGTCCAGCGAAATCGCGTAGCGCATGCTGAATCGATGGACGATCCGCCGGGGCACAGCCAAGCGCCACACCCGCATCATCCCCCGCATACAAATGGATAGCCACCAGGTCAAAAACTGATAGCGCCATGCCGTAGGCGGGGTCTGAGGCGTGGTTGGAGTAGACGCGCCCGTCTGGGTACACCAGCACACCACCCTCACTACTAGACGGGCTGTAGTGCCAGCGATCCTCACCCACCCTGTCATAAGGCAGCTTAAAAACATCAACAGCCTTAGCCATGTCATACAGGCGATTAAAAGCGCCAGGCACACCAGGCAGCTGGAACGGGTCGCGCTTAGCGCCGGGTGTGTGGGGAGGCTCAGGCCCCAACCCACCAAACTCCCGCAGCAGCCCCTCAGCTGTAGCCCACTCACCTGTAAAGGACATGTGCTCATAGGTGGCCGGGTCGCTAGTGGCAGGCCAAAACATTAGCCGCTCAGGCTGGGTGCTACCCGGGTCAAACTGGGCCACACCCAGACGCTGCATCAGCCCCTTCACCACCCTGGGATACTCTGCCTCGCTCAAGCCGCGCCCCTGGATCGGGATGAGCACCCTATAGCGCGGGTGGCTGGGCGTGTGTGAGTAGGTGGAGTGCACCAGGCAGGTCAGGCCCAGGGCACCCACAGCCGCCGGTAGACCCTCACTAGCGCTATCCGCGTCCAGGGTCACCATGCTGCGATACTCGACCTCGCCTTTACGCCGGGCAGAGCCCCGCAACCGGCCAGCCACATAGCCGCCACAGTCTTTGTGGTCTTCAGGGTGGGCTGCCCGCTCCAACAGGTCGCCCCATGACATGGAGACAGGTGTCCAGCGGCGCGAGGATACGGAGGGTGCCACCGCGAGCGCCAACACCAACCCCGTAGTAGTAGTCATGACACACTCTCCAAATGCTGCAGTAACGCCGACTGCACGTCAGCTTTCTTATCCAGTACACGGCGGATCTGGGAATCAATCGTCCCACGACACTCCAACACATGCACCACCACCGAGTGCGTCTGCCCCTGCCGCAGCAGGCGTTTATTAGCCTGCTGCCACTGCTCCAGGCTCCACGGCAGACTAGTCCACACGATAGTATGCCCACCCCGCTGCAAATTCAGCCCATGACCCGCGCTCGCAGGATGAGCCAACAGAACAGGGATCTCACCACGATTCCACGCCTGCACTGACCCAGGACGGTCAATATGCACAGCCTCAGGCAGAGCCGCCTCAACCAGCTCCCGCTCAGCACGATACCGGTAAAACACCAAAACCGGGCTAGACGCGTAGGTGCACAGCTCCATGAGCGCCTGGATCTTGGCCTTGTGTAGGATGTCGTAGCCGCCTCCCTGGTCATCGTAGAGGATGCCTGCACTGATCTGAGAGAGCCGGTTACTGGCCACAGCAGCGCTAGCCGCCGTATGCACCACCCCACCCACCAGAGACAGGTCAGCCACCAGGCTAGTAGCCATCTCCCGATACACGCGCCTCACCGACGCGGGTAGATCCACACTAATCGTGTTGTACGAGATGCTAGGCAGATCCAGCCGCCCATCCGTACCCATCGACAGCACAATATCCTCCAGCAACGCATGAATACGCTCGGGCGCACCCAGGCGGGGAGCCCACCCCGTAATCACACCGCTACGCAGCTGCCCGGTAGGAGTGAAATAGCGCTCGCGGTACTGGGTGAGGGTAGCCCCCAGCCGCTGCCCCTGGTCAAGTAGGTAGGTCTGTGACCATAGGTCGAGGAGCCCGTTGGGGCTGGGCGTCCCCGTCATCTCCCACACATGCGCACAGCCGGGGCGACGCGACAACAGCCGCGCGTGCTTCCACCTGCGTGACTGGCGATTCTTAAACACTGATGCCTCGTCAATAATCAGCGTGCGCCAGGTGTGGCGGCGGTCAGCCTCACCCAGTAGCTGGTGGGAGATGCAGTAGACGTCGGCGGGTGTGGCCCAGGCGCGTGCACGCTGCGCTGGTGTACCGACCACGGGCACCACCCGCAGGTCAGGCCGCCACGTGGCGGCCTCCTGGGGCCACACGTCCCGCACCACACGAGCCGGGGCAGTCACTAGGGCAGGCAGGTGCCTGGGCTCAAGCGCAGACAACACCGTGGCTGTCTTGCCCAGGCCCATGTCCAGCCACAGGGCAGCACGGTCATGGGAGCGCAGGTGCTGGACGGCGGCCTCCTGATAGGCGTGGAGCTTCACGACTCCACACCACCATCAGCGTCGCTGCTGCCATCCTCGTGGACCCACCGGATAGACCGCACCGGGACAGTCAGGGTCACCAACAGCACCCCATCCATCTCTACACAGGGCAGGCTCCCCGCAGGGTAGGGGCGCAGCCGGATAGCCTGAGAGCCCAGCTGGGCCACGCCGTTAGCCTGATCCACCAACAGGTCTGGGAACGTCTCCAGCGGGCTCATATCTCCCTCACCCCATCCACAGGCAGCAAAGGCAAGATAGTGGTAACGCTGTCAGCCACTAGACGCAGCTCCACAATCAAAAGCCCCGCACGGTCGGAGGCATCAACGACCACCGCCTGGTCACAGCACAGCTCAAACTCATCCACCAGGACCATGCCGCTCTCGCCATCAATCACTACCGTGTGGGGGCGAGCGTAGACGTGCTTACCGCTCATGACTCCAGCCTTTCCGCCTGGTACTCGTGGCCCTTAGCGAGGACCCTTAGCGTCACCTGAGGCAACGTGATAGTGGCACTGCAATCACCACACACGGTTTCATTGGTCACCACACCCACACTGGTGCAAGCACCCAGATACACGCCATCAAGAAAAACAGCGTCCCCATCAAAGTCAACAACTAGCTTGTGTTGGATACTCATGGTATACTCCCAGTAATTCCTTTCGGTTGAATAGGTGTTGGTAGCCCCCGCGTCTTAGGGTTGGGACGCGGGGGCTAGGTGTCTATCAGGCCGCGTCGCCGCTGTCGTTGTCGGTGTCGTACTTAGCGGCGATGTCCCACAGCTCGTCCTCGTCCACGATCTGCACGTAGCCCTGCTCGCTGTGGTGCTCGGCGCCGGTTTCTGGGTCGAAAGCGCGGTACCAGGCGAAAGCCTCATCAGCGATAGCCTCAATGTCGAAGTTGGAGGAGAAGCCGTTCATAGCGGCGCGCAGACCCTCGGTTACCTCAAGCCAGGAGCTGTAGATGTAGAAGTCGTTGGTCTGGGCCTGGCACTCGCGGAGCTCTTCCTCGGTGTCGATTACGCCGTTGATAACGTTGTAAGCCATGGTTCTTGCCCTCTCAGTTTGTGTTGTGGTGGTCGCTATCCCTTAGCGACATAAACAGTATAGCGTATACCTTTTAGAAAGCGCTACCCTAAACAGTGTGCGCTCAATCACACTCTAGGCTATCACACAAATCACGCACACACCCATCACCCGTAGGTGCGTACCGATCCCACATGCCCAGCTCCTCCAACCATTCACGCACACCCCCGGCCCCGTACAGCACAACCACCTCCACACCGGCAGCTGCAGCACGCTCATGCCAACCCACCTGCACCGGCCGCAAACGCCCCTCGGTCCGCTTGAGCTCCACCAACCAGATACGACCCTCCCACACCACCAGACGGTCAGGCACACCCGCCTCAGTAGGCGCCAACTTCACGCACAGCCCACCAGCGTCAGTCACCTGACGGCGCAGCAGCGCCTCAACATCCCGCTCACGCGGCGCATCAATACTCATACGCGTAACAGTACACCTCCACGCTGTTGTGGGGGTGTATCAGGCCCTAGAGTGAGTGCTAGCCGGAGTCTCACAGGCTCTCACGGCTAGCACTCACGATTTTTCTTACAGGAGCTCCCGCGCCCACTCACGCAACTGATCCCAGGTCCAACCCTCAAGCCAATACAGATCAAACAAAGCATCAACAGCCCTGAAAAACCTTTCCTCCAGCTCAGCATCCAGCCAGCGCGCAGAGGTAGGCACAACTAGAATCTCACCCCAAGAGCTATAAATACCCTCATCGCCGCTCCTAGAGCCCTCCAGGATGCAGGGCCTCGAATGGATCGGCTTGACGGCATTACAGGCCGCATAAGCGGCCAGATCACTCAGGGAGGCATAGGCGCTGACAGTGTGACGCCCACTGTCAGGGTAGGCCAAGTCCGGATCCTCAGGGTGCCGCAACTGCGAGTAAAACAAAGCATCGAGGGTACGGTAGACAGGCTGAAAACAGTAGGCGATCATGGCGGGCTCCAATCAGTAGCGTGTGGTGGTCGCTGTTCTCTGGCGACATGAATAGTATAGCGCATACAGGGCGCGGGGTGCAACTGTTCGGAAAAACCTAAATATTGCTTACGCCACAGTGGCCCTGACCATACACCAAGGGCGAACTCAAGCTAAAAGGTAAACAACTTAAAGGGCCAACTTCTTATACAAAATGCGCTCGCAGACCTTGTTACAGCCCTTGTTACAGCGTTGTAACAGCCCCCAGCGGTCTTGTTACAAGGTCTTGTTACACCCAAAACCGTTGAAATTCTGCGGAAAACCCCAAAAAAGATGTAACAAGAACCCTATAAATAAACTTTTATATAAGGATGAATTCTCTAGTACAGCGCATCAAGGGGAATTCTTCTATAAAGTTGGTATATAGGGAATTTCTGTTACATCGTTACAACACAGGCCAGAAACGTTGCAATTACAGGCAAAAGCGGCTGTAACAAGAGCTTGTAACAAGCGTAACGAGAATGATTCTTGTTACACCAGAATCGAACACAGACCGACAAAAACAAACATTGTATGCGTTATGCTATGATCCTTCCATGACCACCAGCCGCACCGGCACCAGCAACTACCGCACATGGCGCAAACGAGTACTCCACCTAGCCCAAACAAACGGGTTGGTTCACTGCCCAGACTGCGGTCGGCCACTAGCGTGGGGCACAACGCTACAGCCCCTATCGCCAGAGCCTGATCATGTAGTCCCTGCGGCGTTAGGTGGGCGCAACCAGCTAGACAACGCTAGGGTGGTCTGCCGCGAGTGCAACCAACGACGCGGATCAAAGCCGATCCCCAACCCAGCCCCAAGCGCCCCTCACACAGTAGGCCTAAAATGGTAGCTAAAAACGAAAATAACAGGCTTTTTTCAAGCGCCTATACCCAGGTGCCACCCAACCCCCGTTCGCGTCTCCACGTGGCTTCTAGGCGCCTTAACGGGGCGGTATACCCTCCCCTCCACTCCCCCGCACCCAGAGGCGCAAGCGAAAACCCTCCCCTAGAACTTTTTGCTCATGGTGCCTAGCGCCTGTAACATCCTAAAAATAGCGCTAATCGCTATAATTAGCGTATGCCACTACATATCCTGGACTACCTAGATGATCTGCCCCCAGAATCCTGGGGCGTCGTGATCTTCCCCAGCCGTCGAGAGCTCCGTGAATGCCTTGAACAGTACAACCAAGAATTTGACCCCATCTACCGGACAAATTCTCTGCATCGTGGGGAATACATTGAACGCCGTGACTGTAAATCGCGTCTCTACCTGCGCACTCGCAGGCAGATAATCACCTATGGCAGGAACCGCAAAATAGACGGGTCTGTCTTTGCCCTGCTCCATCCGGCGGTGACCCTGGATCCGGTGATGCTAAAAAACCTCTACACATCCGGAATCAAGGAGTTAATCCCCTATATGGATGGTGAGGAGGATGATGACTAACCGCAAGCACAACCGCGAGCGCCAGCTCCAGGAGCTACTCACCCTCGCACGGCAGGCAATCAACGGCACCCCACCAGACAAGCAAGCGCCATTGATCAACACCGCTAACCGCCTCTCGCGGGAGCTGTGGGAGCTACAGGGTGGTGCACCGGCTGCCGCCTCCCCCATTGAGGCAGAAGAGAACGATGACGTAGGGACTACGATCTTTTTGCAGCGGATGCGGGAGCGCCGTAATGCCCGCTAACCAGCAACAGCTATTGTTGCCTTCTCAGCAGCCCGTATACACGGTATACGAACCCGCTATCGACACCCTGGGGGACCTCGCTATAGATCTGGCGAGGTCCTACAGGCTGCTCCTGGACCCGTGGCAGGCGGGTGTGATCAGCACTTGGTTGGCCACCAGTGGCGATAGGTGGGCGCACACCAAATGCGGGCTCTCCGTGCCCAGGCAGAATGGGAAGAATGTCGATCTTGAGGTGCGTGAGATTTTTGGGGCCGTAGGTAGGGGCGAGAAAATTCTCCACACCTCGCATGAGGTGAAAACATCCCGCAAGCACTTCCAGCGGCTACTGTACTTTTTTGGCTCTCGTGCTAATGATCCTGATGCTCGTTTTCGGCGCCTAAATTCCATGGTGGACAGTATTCGGCATGTGAACGGCCAGGAGGCTGTCTATCTGAAAAACGGCGGGTCCATTGAGATGGCGGCGCGTAGTAAAAATTCTGGTCGTGGCTTCACCGTGGACACCCTAGTTATGGATGAGGCGCAGGAGCTGACAGACGACGAACTGGAAGCGCTACTGTCTACCACGTCTGCGGCGCCGCTGGGTGATCCCCAGTGGATCTATACAGGTACGCCTCCTGGGCCTAATGCTTCTGGTGAGGTGTTTTCGCGTATCAGGCGGGACGCGCGGTGGGGCGATGCTTTCCGTACCTGCTGGGATGAATGGTCGCCCCCAGGTGACCCCACATCCCTAGAGGAAATGGCCATTGGTGACCCGGATCTGTGGAGGCGTACCAATCCCGGCATTGACGGGGGGCGCCTCCAAATGGATGTGATCCAAGGCGAGTATAGGAGCTTCTCGCCAGATGGGTTTGCTCGTGAGCGCCTTGGCTGGTGGGCCAGCCAAGACAACTCTAGGCGCTTGATTAGTGCGTCTGAGTGGGCTGATACGGCTGTAGCCTCTCTGCCCTCTGATGTGCTGCCGGATCATGTGCGTGCCCTGGGGGTCGCGTTCTCAAAGAAGGGTGAGCGTGTGGCGGTGGCTGGTGCGATCTACTCGCGTAAGACAGGTAAAGCCCACGTTGAGCTGATTGACCTGCAGCAGGGGGATTTCTCGGACATGGCGAGTAGGCAGCTTGCTGAGTGGCTGGCTAAGCGCACCGACACGGTGTCCCTGGTAGGGGTGTCTGGCCGGTCGGGCTCTTTGGCACTCATGCAGGATTTGAAGCGGCTGCATGTCCCTAGGCGGTTTGTCCATATGTTGGACACGGCGGAGTACTTCACCGCATGCTCCGGGCTACTAAACGCGGTGAGGGACCGGTCTTTGACGCATCCTGGCGGGTACGATAGTGACAGGGATCCGCTGGACTTGTCTGTAGCGGTGAGCGACAAGAAAATTAGGAGCCAGGATGGAGCCTGGGGGTGGGAGTCTACCGCGAGCGCGGGGGATGAGGTGCCCTTGGAGGCGGCTAGCGTGGCTCTGTGGGCTGCTCGGGCTAGTCGTCGGCGCCCGGGTAGGAGTATGGAGGTTTTCTCATGACATCAGCTGATTTGAGGCTTATCGCTGGTTTGGGTCCGCAGCTTTTTTCGACTCCCACGGTCAGTGGCCTGCCTGATGACTTGCAGGGGCTGCTGGGTGAGTTGGTGAGTACCTGGCAGGCTCGCTACCCGGGTAACGCTCGCCGTCAGGCGTATCTGGATTGCAAAATTTTTGTGTCTTCCCTAAATATCGCCCTTCCGCAAGAAATTGCCCGTGACTTACGCCTGGTGTCTACGTGGCCTGAAAAGGCCGTTTTTTCGTTGACTTCCCGCTGTCACTGGGACGGTGTGGTGGCTCCAGATGGGTCTGAGGATCCTTATGGGCTTTCGTCTATTTTGGAGGAAAATCGCTTTTCTACAGAAATTGGGCAAGCTGTAGCTAGCGCGGCCACACACGGCGTGGCTTTCCTAACCACGCTACCTGGTGACGTATCAGCGGGTGATCCGCCGGTGCTGGTGCTGCCGTATTCGGCTATGACGGCTGCGGCTTTGTGGGATCGGCGTCGGCGGGGTATCCGCGCGGGCCTCCTAATCAATGACGTAGACTATCTTGGTAGGCCTACAGAGTTGATTTTGCTGACTCCGCAGGTCATGGTGAGCATGGCTCCCCTCGGGGACCAGGGCTGGTTCGTGACAGGCCATGTGGAGCATCACCTGAACCGTACGCCTATGGAGGCCCTGGTGTATCGCGGCAACCTGGATAGACCTTTGGGGCGATCTCGCCTGACTGACGGTGTGCTGTCTATCGTGGATCGTGCTGTGCGTGCCTCGATGCGTATGGATGTATCCTCGGAGCTGTTTACTGCGCCTGGACTGTTGCTGCGTGGCGTTGATCGTGCTGCGTTTGACCAGATCAAGGGCTCTTGGTCGTGGCGGCTTGGTTCGGTTAAGGGCTTGTCGCGGGATGAGGATGGGGAGCTGCCTGAGGCGGATGTTATTCCCCAGCAATCCATGCAGCCGTATGTGGATCAGCTGCGGGAGTTGGCGCAGGAGCTGGCGGGCGCCCTGTCTCTCCCTGTCAGCTCTCTGGGTATCGTGCAGGATAACCCCTCCTCCGCTGATGCTATTTATGCTGCGCGTGAGGAGCTGGTGACTGAAGCCAGTGACTTTAACGAAGCCAACGGCTACGCCCTGAACCGGGTGTACCGCAATATTTTGATGTTGCGTGATGGTTGGCTGCCGGATGATGCGGCCCGCATCTCTACTCACTGGCGCAACCCCGCAAGGCCGTCTATCGTCTCGCAATCGGATGCGATGATTAAGCAGATTCAGGCTATCCCGGAGCTCGGTAAGACTGATGTGGCCCTGGAGGAGCTGGGCTATACGCGTCAGCAGATTGCGCGTATCCGTGCCCAGGTGGAGCAGTCGCGCGGCCGGGATAATTTGGATGCTATCCTGCGTGGCGCTCGCGGTGAGGCTGGTACGGTATGACGTCGCTGGCTGAGGTGGAGGCCTATGATGACATGGTGCGGGCTGTCCTGGCTGGTGCTGAGGATCAGTTGGCGGTGTTGTTTCAGGGCCTGAATTTTTCCGACGTGCCGTTGGCGCGTGAGGAGATGACACGCTTTTTGTCTCAGCTGGTGGACACGTATGGCGGGGCCATGACCCAGGGTGCACTGGATTGGTATCAGGCTTTGCGGCCTGCCTACCGTATCGCTTATACGCCTGAGGCGATTGTGCCTGTGGGGTCTGTGGAGCGTGTGGAGCGTCTGAGTCGCTATGTGGCTGGTATGGGTCGGGGTGATCCGGCTAGGGCTATTCGTACTGTGGCGGGTGCGATTAGTCGTGAGATCCAGTTGGGTGCGCGCCGGTCAGTGCTTAGGGCGGCGGATCTGGATCCTAGCGCGCCGCGATTCGCGCGCGTCCCGGTGGGTAAAACTTGCGCTTTTTGCACTATGCTGGCTTCGCGCGGCTGGGTGTACCACTCGAAGGATTTGGCTGGTGGGGCTGGGCATGAGTTCCATGACCTGTGTAACTGCAGGATTGTGCCGGATTGGGAACATGAGGGTTTGCCGGGGTATAGGCCTGATGACATGTATAGCGCGTATTTGGCTGCGCGTCGTGAGGCGGTAAAAGCGGGTGTAAAAAACCCGGATGCTGCTATAATTGCCTCATATATGAGGAATACCCGTCCCGATCTTTTTACTGATGGCCTGGGGGTCGAGCGATCCTCGCGCCCGCTGCGGTCACAGAAGTTAGAGCGGCTGGCGGTGTCCCTGGAGAAGGAGAACACAAATGAGCACCAAGACTAAGCCCGCTGAGGCTAAGCTCGCTGAGGCTAAGCCCGTTGAGGCTCCCAAGGCTGAAGCTGCTGAGGCTAAGCCCGTTGAGGCTAAGCCCGTTGAGGCTAAGCCCGTTGAGGCTAAG
>ERZ651108.147-NODE-147-length-37000-cov-16.944837_pt1 | contig 37000 bp, 25 predicted proteins | sample MGYA00512173_ERZ651108 | MGnify/ENA metagenome assembly ERZ651108 | reverse complement strand
TCTGTCGTATCCAAAAAGAGAGTTTTTTCATTGGTATTGGGGTGAAAACTCATCCGTTTTTCAGACATGATTTCTTTGTCAAAATAAACTTGAATGTCCTTGTCAGTATTGTTCAGCAAACCAAATGGAGAGACTACACCTGCGGGCAAGCTCATTTTTTCAAACAGGCTCTCAGAGGAAGCCATACGGATTCTATTGGCTCCTACCAAGTCTTTCAAGAGGTCCATATCCAGACGCTTTTTATCATCCATAATCACGAGATAATAAGCGGTTTTCTTTTTATTGGTGAGAAACATGGTCTTGGTACGGACGCCTTCGATCCCTTCGATAAAGCTATCGGCTTGCTCTGTCGTCAAGGCTGGCTCGTGCTCCACGATTTCAAAAGGAATATCTAGCCCATTTAGCATCTCTACTACTTTTTCGTATGCTTCCATTTGCTGGCCTCCTTTAACTTGTCTTACTGTCTTTAATTATACCACAAAATGGGTTTTCTTCTAATTTATATCCAAGCATCTCTAGGTTTCTTTCATTTTCATACAAGTTATCTTAGACGAAACCTCAACTGTTAGGATGGGCATGATTTCCAGCCAGCAAGCCCATCTTTTCTTTCCACCGCATAGCCACAAGCCATTACATATTTTTTGCATGGCCGAAACGCTGATTGATTGTGTGACTCAAGGTGACTAATTTTTCCAGAATATCCCTCTTGCAGATAAATAGCACATAACTATCGCTATTAATATCCATACAAGCAAGACAGAAATCGTATCCAGCCCATCTTTCGTCCAAAATTTTACACCAAGTAGGGATGTCATCACCCTCGTCGAACCAATTCTCCTCCAAATCAAGAGTTTGTTTAGCTGCCAGAGGCTCTAGTTGGTACAGAAATTCGTCCTTATCTGTCTTCCAATCGAGCTCAATCACTGCATCTACAGCGAGCAGTTCATCAGCAATAGCAAGCCATTTTATCGTAGCTTCATCGACTTCTTCGCCTATGCCCCGCTCGTCGTATCTATCTGCATACTGCTTGAAATAGGCTTTCGGTGATTCAAAACAGGAGGTCAAACGAGATCGTACCTCACTATCATCTGTTAGCAATTGGGTTATTTCCTGATAGATTGCGATATTTTGCTGCTCATCTGTCCGCATATCTAGTACAATTTCCCAATCTTCTAGCTCTGATGTGACTCTGTTCTCCAAATATGCCCGAAGCATGTCTTGAGTTTCTTTCTTGCTCAGCCCATTTTTTTCGTAGATTACATTCTCGTCGATCCGTTCAACATCGGCAACACTGATTTCAAAATGAAGACCGTCCGAATCTTCATCCTGACAAACCTGTACAAAATCCGATACAAGCTGACTCCCCTTTAGTTTAACTGGTTGCTGAGGTATTAAAGTGAGAAAATCCCTATCACCATCTTGGACAGCTGCCAGTTGCTGCCATACTTCCTCAAGTTCAAAGCCATTTTGTTCCTTCTCACCATCATCTAGCACCCAATCCGCAAAGATTCTTCCGGAAATACTCGCAAAATCTGATCCCTCATCTCCTGCTAGATAAGGCTGATCACTTGTAACGCTTCTGGCAGTGGCAAGAGCTTCCACATGAACAGTGTGGTGCGCCAGCTTCTGGAGCAAAACACGGATGTGGTGATGGTTGATACTGGTGACAGCTACGAGGGAATATGCAGCTACTTCGGTGGCACTTATATCACCTATTCCAAGGAGCATCCCATCTCCATGAATCCGTTCAAGATTACCAAAACGGAGTACCGACAGAACTTCGGGGAGAAGAAGAACTTCCTCAAATCCCTCATCTTCCTGATCTTCAAGGGTAGCGAGATGCCCTCCAAGATTGAGGATGCCATCATCAATCAGGTCATTGTAGAGTATTACGATGCCTACTTTCATCCTTTCCGTGGCTTTTCTTCCGAAGAAAAGGACAGACTGCGCCACCGACTTTTGCTGGAGGATAAGAAGAACGGCGAGTATGAGAAGTATGGTGAGAAGGTGGAGCATCGCTATTATCAGGACTTTGAGGAACATCAGAGCGACATTTCCACAAAGGACTATGCAGAGGGTAAGGACGACATCTTTTCAGAAGCTGAGGTGCAGCATCAAATCAGGGCAAAACGACAGGTGGAGAAACTACATGCCTTGGTCAATGACAAAGGGGCTACGGAAGGTGAGAAGGTGGCCGCCAACCATCAACTCATGCGCCTTATGGCGGAGGTGATCGAGGGCAGCTATCTTATGCGTATCGAACAGAAGATAGAGAAAATGGAACAGCGCAGACGGAAGATGACCGTCAGGAAATTGTCTTTCAATACTTTCTATGAATATGCCTTGGAACGTATTCCACAGCTGATGGCCGAGAAAAAGATAGCCTTCAACATTGACAACTTCGCTGCCATCCTCGAACAGTTCTACCGTGGCGGTGAACTGGAGAGTACACTGAACAACGATTTGGAGCAGTCGCTCTTCGATGAGCGGTTTATCGTCTTTGAGATAGACAAGATCAAGGACGACCCAGTGCTGTTCCCTATCGTTGTGCTCATCATCATGGATGTGTTCCTTCAGAAGATGCGTATCAAGAAAGGCCGAAAGGCACTCATCATCGAAGAGGCATGGAAGGCCATCGCCTCGCCTACGATGGCAGAGTATATCAAATATCTGTATAAGACGGTGCGCAAGTTCCACGGCATCGCCGGTGTGGTGACGCAGGAATTGAACGATGTGATTGACTCGCCCATTGTCAAAGAGGCGATTATCAACAACAGTGATGTGAAAATCCTGCTCGACCAGGCCAAGTTCAAGGACAGGTACGATGACATTACGGCCATCCTCGGATTGACGGCCGTACAGCGACAGCAGATCTTCACCATCAATGCGCTCAATAACCACGAGGGGCGCAACTACTTCAAGGAGGTATGGATATGCCGTGGGCAGGTGTCGGACGTGTATGGTGTGGAGGAGCCGCCTGAATGTTACTGGGCCTATACTACGGAACGGGCAGAAAAGGAAGCACTCAAAATCTATACAAGGCACTTCGGTGGCAACATCCAACGCGCCATCACGGAGATCGAAAAAGACCGCAGACAGACTGGGATAAATAAATATCTCGACTTCGCGCGGCAGGTCAACAATCATCAAAACATTATGAGCTTATGGAAAAGTCAAAGTTAATCCTCGTTCTGGCGATGCTCCTTGCCTCGCTGAATATCCAGGCTGGCTGGCGTGTGGTGATCGACAAGAGAACGATGGCAACAGTAACGGCAAATGCAGTTTCGCAGAAAATCATTGAGGACAAGCACAACGGTCGTCTGGATTCCATCAAGTCCAAGCAGGAGAAATTGATGCAATACACCGCTACGATGGCAAGCATTAAGGAACTCTACCAACTTTCCATGCAGAACATTACAGGCTTTGGGGAGGAAAGCAAATACTATGGGGAAATAGTCTCGCTCACCGCTGGTATCTTCAAGGACGTGCCCATCGTGTTGAAACAGCTCGGCAAGTCGCCGGGCAAAAACTATGTGGTATGCATCAATGAGATGGCCAACCTCGTGTCCGAGACGGAAGGACTGGTACACGACTTTGTGGACATTGTGAACAATGGCAGAATCCGCAACCCACTCAAAGAAGGCAAAAACGGCGGCAAGGACGATGGGTATAACCTGCTCAACCGCTATGAACGGCTGACGATGGCTAACAAAATCTACAGCCGTCTGCTTGAAATCCACTACAAACTGGAGGTCATGGTGATGATGTGTCAGTTCGGAAACAGCTGGGGCGATGTGCTCATGGCCATCGACGTGGAGTCATGGGCTGCCTATATCACCGCTCGCAACTCGGTGGACGGGCTGATTGACAACTGGAACGGATTGGGTGTATAATGGAGGTCGAGCATATGAAAAGAGCATATTATATAAATAGGTGTTGGATGTTGCTCTTATGCCTAACATTAGCAGCTCCTACTTTTGCCGATGTAATTCCCACACCGAGGGATCCGGCCACCATCGAAGCCCTCATCAGTCTGCACAAACTCATTAAGGGCGAGGAGGACAAGGCCTTGGCAAAGGTGACGACGAGTTTTGGCGAGCAGAGCATCATCACAAAAGGTGCCACGAAGTTCAATGATGTGAGGACGACCTTGGACAGCAAACTGAACAACGGCTATTCCTACGTCATCTTAGCCAGTGCGTTGGGTTCGACGGCCAACAGCATGTATCGTCTGATACAGGAGTATTCCCAGTTTACACGCTCCACCTTTCAATATACCTTCAAGAAACCGATGGTGGCATGGTACTATACCGAGGCGAACATGGCATGTGCAAGGGAAATCAAGAATATCAAAGCCCTTTATGCCTCGCTTGCCGCCAGCGGTATCAACGCAATGAAGGCCTCGGTGGACGAGAAGCTACATCTGGTCATGGAACTGAGAACATCCATCGAGAACATGAGGGGAATTATAGACGGTGCCAACGTATGGTGCAGCATCATTACCGTCGGCGGCTTCAGATACGATTACATCTGGGACATTCTCAACAGTGAGGTAACGGACAAGATAGCAGAGAGAGTAATCAATAAATGGAACAGCGTATGAGAAAGTATTTATTGATAATAGTGGGCTTGCTTTACCTATGTTTACCAGTATCGGCACAGCATCCAACCTACGACGACCAGAAGGAAAAGCAGTGGAAGTCAATGGAAAACGGGCCGTGGGATTTTTCTCCTGCATGGTATTATTACCTGCTGCATAAAAAGTATAGTGGTGGGGAGACCTACTGGAAATGGGGATTCCTTAAATCTGGTTGGAGGGTGCGGTTCAAGGAAAGTAAGTCCAAGGTGAAGCGGATCATGCCCACCCGTATCACCGCCGAGGAGACACAACGGCAGAAGATGAAGGAAGCCGAACAGGAACGTGTCAAGATGGAAGAACTCTACAAGGAGGAAGTGGCGCGTGCCGCTGACAGGAATGTCGATCTGGTTTATTCTTCGTTCAAGGCCGACTTTGACCGTATGCAGCAATCCATTGCCGACGGACTGCTCTTCTGTATGCAGCGAAGCAAGGGCAAACTGAAATATCAGGTCGATGAACTGACACGGCAGAATGAAATGATTTGCCAGGACATCGTCTACATCCATCGGACAGGTGCAGGGTATGAACTTGAAAACGCCAAGCGGCAGAAAGCCTACCAGCAATACAAGAAACAGATGGAGGAGATGGTCAGCCGTGTGGCGCACCTTGTCGGCATGGCGCAGAACTATTACAAACGATAAAACATGGTTTAAGAATATGGTTACAGACATCTTATTGAATATCACAAGTCAGCTGCTCACGATGGGACTACCTTCCATCGACGAGAGCCTTGACAAGCTGCTGGTGGCGATGGAAACCTTCCCGAAGTCGGCGGTGCTGGGCGACACCGTGGGCTATGCCCGTGTCATCGGCCTATGCCTTGCCCTTTGCGTGGGTTCCTACGAGTGCTGGATGATGATGCTTGGGCGCAGGGCGATGGACGTGATGAAACTCCTCCGTATCGTGGGACTGTCCATCTGCATCACTTACAGCTCGTGGATCTGTCAGGAGCTTGCCTGGCCGGGAAAGGCATTGGAGGCGACGACCAAACAGATGGCGAGCAGCAAAAATAAGGAGGTGGCAGCCCTCGAACTGAAAGTGGCGCAGAAGCAGTCGGACTACCTCAAACGGCTCCGGCAGGTACAGGACAGCATCGAGACGGCGAAGCAGGTACAGGAAATTGGCGAGGATGCCCATTGGTGGGACAAGCTCATCTACAACATGGAGAATCTTGGCTCGACCATCAACAATTATGCGCAACGGGCTACCGTAGCCGCGGAGACAAAAGTGTCGGAATGGATCAACGACGTGATACGCTTTATCGGGGAACTGATCTTCCAAATGTCGTATTATGGCATTTTGGTGGCGCAACGTATCTTCATGACGATATTGGCGACCTTCGCGCCCATCATGTTTGCCCTGTCCATCGTACCGCCATGGAGCAGTGCGTGGTCGCAATGGATCAGCAAATACCTTTCCTTATCGCTTTGGGGATTTGTTACCTATATGTGCCTGTATTACATAGACTTCATTCTGATGTATAACCTTGGCGAGGACCTTACCGCCTATGGCAGGCTTCTACAAGGACAGGTGAACTCATGGGGACAGATAGGTGCGCTGGGCATTCAGGGCATCGGCTCCAACTGTATGTACGCTATGGGTATGCTCGTGGGTGCCTACATTATCCGCTTTGTTCCAGAGGTGGCATCATGGCTGATACCAGGTGGCGTGAGTTCGAGTGCGGGCAGTGCCGCCGGTGGTGTTGTGGCAGGTGCTGTGGGCGGAGCCGTGGGCAGTGCCGCCTCTACTGGTATGGGCATCGCTTCGGTGGCTACGCCAGTAGCAGGTTCGGCGGTATCGGGTGCAGCACACCTCGGAGCGGCAGGTATGGCCGGGGCAGTAAGTGGCGCAAGTGGTTATTCCGATGGCGGTGCAGCTACTTTGGCCGGGGCGATGGGCGGTGCAGCTTCAGGTATGGCGAAAGAGGCCAAACACATGTTCACCGAAAGCTCTGCCGGCAAGGCAGCATCGAAGATGGGCAGCTCCATGAGTGATTCTTACAACAGAGGAAAATAAACTAAAACGACAGGATATGTTAATACAGAGTTTAGAACAGAAAACAAGGCTCGCGCTGACGACCGTACTGCTGACCATCATCGGCAGTACGGTGATCTGTGCCTGCTGCATCTTCTACTGTGCCAAGTTGGTAACGGAAGAGCGTAATCAGATTTATGTCCTCGACGGCGACATCCCTTTCCTCGCTGAAAGGAGCAAGCAGGAGACAAACTTCGTGATGGAGGCTAAGGCGCACATTCAGCTCTTCCATCAGTACTTCTTCAACTTGCCGCCCGACGATGACTATATCAAGTGGACGCTGGCCAAGGCAATGTATATGGCAGACGGTACGGCACTGAAGCAGAAACAGGCGATGGAGGAAAACGGCTTTTACTCGGACATCATCTCTTCCTCAGCCGTGTGTATGATCATCTGCGACTCCATCCAACTGGACGAGCAGTCGAGGAAGTTCAAATATTATGGTACGCAGATTATCAAACGCCGTTCAAGGGACATGAAACGCTCCCTCGTCACGGTGGGCAGTATCGAGAATGTGCCCCGTACAAGGAACAATCCGCACGGTCTGCTGATTACCAACTGGAGAACGCTGGAGAATAAGGATTTAGACTACTAAGGGTATGAAGAAGAAAATGAAGCGTGCGAAAGCAGCAAAAGCAAGATGGGAACAGGGAGTCAAAGGTAAAATAGAAACCGTCGTAAGGAAATTCTCTCGTCAGTGGAAGATACAGGAGCGGATAGACGCTGTCAATACATGGGCTACAAATCATCCGAAGCGCACGGCGGCCATGACCATCGGTGCGTTGGTCTGTTCGCTCGGCCTTGGGATTCTTGTCTCCCTCTACACTCCACAACCCAGCAAGGATATTGTGGGAGAGATAGAGAATGTGCAGTCTATGTTCGCCGGACTACAGAGCATACAGAATGGCAAAAACGTGCAGGTGCGTGAAGTCGGGCAGCTGGCTCTCAGAGGACAACGGCTGAAATGGGAGTTGGATTCCCTTGTACACATCCCTGTAAAGACACATCGGGATTCTATGCTCATCATCTCTAAATACAGACAACTCGAAATGATAGTGGCAAACTTAAAACATCAATGATATGAATGAACTGATTAAGAAACTCTTACTCAAAGTAGGACTGAGAAAGGAGGATGACCCTTCAGACAATGCCCGGACGGAGGCTGATGCAGAAACGCAGGGTGAAAACGAGGCTAAGGGCGACGAAAGGGAAAAGACATGTCCGAAAGAGCCGCCCGTAGTGAAGCCCTTATCACAGGGCAAGAGTTGGTGGCGCATCGACTTCAAACAGCCCAAGTACATCTTTCCTTTGGCCATTCTTCTGCCTATCTTGTTCTTAGGCTATGAGTTGATGGGGGTGTTCGGAGGTACGGACAATGCCAAGAAGGGTGTGGCCACGGACAGCATCAATGCCTCCCTGCCCACGGCGGCCAATGCTGATATGGGTGATAAGATGACTGAGATGAACAAACGCTATAACGAAGAGGATGCGGCATCGGCAGTGAACGGCATCGGTGAGGACCAGCCACAGCAGGACTCGCTCGGCAACGGCTATCAAGAGCATGAACTGGATGAGATAGACCGCCAGAATGCCATCAATGCCCAGCGGCAGAAGGATATGGAAGCCTTGCAGCAGCGGCTGGCTCAGTCACGGAAGCATATCAATGCCTATGAGGGTGGCAGTTACGGAGGTGCATCTGGCTATGGTTCGGGCGGCAGCTATGGGCGCGGTTCCAGACAGACAGAGATGGATGACTATGCCAGGGAGGTGGAGGCGATTCAGAAGAGAAGCCTTGCCCGGCAGAAAGCGTTGGAGAAGAGCATAGGTATCGGCGACGAGGATGAAAGTGCCAAAGTGTCAAAAGCGTCACATCCTTTTGGTGCGTCCAATCGTAAACATGAAGAGAAACCGGTCATTGTCAAGAAAGTGATGGAGGGTAATGCGGAGAAGTTCAACACCGTCAGTGCCGAGCCTACGACGGATGTTCCGTTGATCCGTGCCATGATAGACAAGACGACGAAGGCACACGAGGGTACACGCCTCCGCTTCAAGCTCCTCGACGATGTCACGCTCAAAGGGACAAAATTGAAGAAGGGCACCTACCTCTATGGTACGGTGACGGGATTCGGTCAGCAGCGTGTGATGGCGACCATCACCAGCATCCTGGTCAGGGATAAGTTCATCAAGGTGGGACTGTCGGTCTATGACAACGACGGCATGGAGGGCTTTTATGTCCCAGAGTCTGCCTTCCGTGACCTGATGAAGGATGCCAAGGCAAATGCCTTGCAGAGCAACATCAACTTTGATGGTGGGTATGGCGGTGGACTGAGTTCCGAAGCGGTGGCTCTGCAGGCCCTACAGAATATGTACCAGTCGGCAACATCAGCCGTGTCTGCCAATATCCGCAAGAATAAGGCCCGAATCAAGTACAATACCATCGTCTATCTGATCAATACCAATGCAGAGTAGCTTTCAATAATTCATCAAACATTTAGGAAATATGAAAAAAAATTTAGTTCTCATGGTTGCCCTCATGGGATTGTGTGGCAGCCTTCAGGCACAGAAGAAGTATAAGAACATCGAGGCAGACTCGGCTTCGGTGAGGTATATCCGCAACGCCAAGCCTACGGACAGCTACATCTTCGACGAAAACAGGCGCAAGGACGTGATCTTTGTCAACGAAGAGGTGACGACACACCTGCTGATGCCTGAGAATATCAAGCTCGTGGACATTTCTACGAACAAGATAGTAGGGAATCAGTGTACGGACAATATCGTGCGTATCAAACCCTCCGGGAGAATGTACGACAACGAGCTGGTGGGCACGATTACCGTGATTGGTGAACGGCATATCGTACAGCTCAACGTGGTTTATACTGCCGGACCTGCCAAAGCCAACTCCATCTACCGCATCAAAGCCGGGGACATGGGCAGGTATGAAAATCCCGACGTAACGATGCCGCGCAAGGAAATGGCGGCCTACGCCTGGGCCATCTTTACCAGCAAACCACGCAAGAACATCCATTCTAATGAGAACGGAATCAAGGCGAGGGTGAACAACATCTACAGTATCGGTGACTATTTCTTCATCGACTACTCGCTCTACAATGCTACCAAAATCAAGTATGACATCAGCGAGGTACGCATCAAGCTCACGGACAAGAAGGATCTAAAGGCTACCAATTCGCAGACGATAGAGCTGACACCAGTGTACAGCCTGAGCAGTGTCAGGAGTTTTAAGAAGACATATCGCAACGTGCTGGTATTGGACAAGCTCACATTCCCTGAAGAGAAGGTGCTGAAGCTGGAGATTTCGGAGGAGCAGATTTCGGGCCGTGTCATCACGCTCGATATCAACTACAAGGATATGCTGCACGCTGACGGGGTCAGTGAGCAGATGGTATCGTATCTGCCAGTGTTTTAACCATCAAATTGTAAAGTCATGGCTGTAGAAGAGACAAGAGAACAGCAGCAGATGTACAACATCTTCAGGAGCTGCATCTATCTTTTCCTGATAGTGGAACTGATCATGAATCTGCCCATCACGGCGGACAACCGTGTCACAGGATTTATTTTGGAACTCATCGCACGCTTCAAAGTGTTCAACAATGTGGCATCGTGTAAGCTCGTCGAACTGATCTGCATCGGTGTGACATGTATCGGCACACGTCCGCAGAAGGCACTGAAGTTCAATGTCAAAACGATGGTGCTTTATCCTATCGGCATCGGCATCACATTCATCGCACTCTGCATGATGTTTCATAAGGGCATCTGGGGAGGAGTCTCTTTTGGTTTTCCGACCAACCGCATCCTTTATGCCATGACTTCCATCATCGGTACAATGCTCCTGCATCAGGGGCTGGACGGTATCTCGCGCTTCTACAACTATAAGTTAGGAGAGGACCGCTTCAACTTCGAGAATGAATCGTTCCAGCAGTCGGAGGAACTGAATGAGAATCCGTATTCGGTCAATATCCCGATGATTTACTATTTCAAGAGACGGATGCACAAGGGCTGGATTAACATTATCAATCCCTTCCGTGGAACCATCGTACTGGGTACACCCGGCTCTGGTAAGTCCTTCGGCATCATCGACCCGTTTATCCGTCAGCATGCGGCCAAGGGGTTTGCCATGATGGTGTACGACTATAAGTTTCCGACATTGGGAAAGACGCTGTTCTATCAGTACTGCAAGAACAAGAAACTCGGTAGGTTACCAGAGAACTGTGGTTTCCATATCGTGAACTTTACCGATGTGGAATATTCCAACCGCATCAATCCTATTCAGCGAAAGTATATCCCTGATTTGGCGGCGGCAGCAGAGACGGCAGCGACCTTGCTTGAATCGCTCAATAAAGGGGGCGACAAGAAGGGTGGCTCGGAGGCGTTTTTTCAGAACTCAGCCATTAACTTCCTCTCTGCCATCATCTATTTCTTCGTAAACTTTCACCCGACGGGATTCAAGGACGGCAAGAAGCTCACGAGGTATGTCAAATACAGGGGCAAGAAACTGAAATTGATTACGAAGAACTGGCATGACTACCGGGCTGTCGATAAGGACGGCAACACGATACTGGACTTTGTGGATGAGTTGAGCCACGATGTGTCTGTAGATGAGGACGGTATGTTCGTGGATTTGAATGACTTCACTTATATCAGCCGTAACGGGCAGAGGGTGCATATCACTTCGTCATGGTATGAGGATGAGCAGGGGCAGGTGGTGGAACCGGACACCATCACCGGCGAATACTCGGATATGCCGCACGTGCTGTCCTTCCTTGGCAAGCAGTACAGTGACGTATTCGACATCCTGATGCAGGACCAGAAGATTCTCTCGCTCATGGCTCCGTTCCAGTCGGCTTATACCAACAAGGCGATGGACCAGCTCGAAGGTATGGTGGGTACGCTCCGTGTCAATGCGGCTCGGTTGGTGTCGCCGGAAGCTTACTGGATTTTTACGGGAGATGACTTCGACCTGAAGATTTCTGACCCAGCAAGTCCTTCGTATCTCGTGATAGCCAACGATCCGGAGAAGGAACAGATTGTGGGTGCATTGAATGCGTTGGTACTCAACCGTCTCGTTACCCGTGTGAACAGCCGGGGGAATATCCCTGTGTCCATCATTGTGGACGAGCTGCCGACCTTATACTTTCATAAGATTGACCGTCTGATCGGTACGGCGCGTAGCAACAAGGTGGCGGTGACATTAGGCTTTCAGGAACTGCCGCAGCTGGAGGCGGACTATGGCAAGAACGGTATGCAGAAGATAATCACCACGTGCGGAAATATCTTCATGGGGGCCGCCCGTAACAAGGAGACACTGGAATGGGCACAGAACGATGTGTTCGGCAAGGCGAAGCAGACTTCCAAATCCATCACCATCAACGACCAGAAGGTTACCACATCTATCTCGGAACGGATGGACTATCTTGTTCCAGCGGCCAAGATTGCGGACATGGCCACGGGTTGGCTCGCTGGTCAGTCGGCTCGTGACTTCACGCCTACAGAGGGTAGTATGATGCAGGGCTTCGACATCGAGAAGTCGGAGGAGTTTAAGACTTCCAAGTATTTCTGCAAGACGCACTTTGATATGGCGCAGATTAAACAGGAGGAGAGACTGTATGCAGACCTGCCGAAGATCTATCAGTTTGCCTCCGACCGTGAGAAGGAAATCATGCTCGGTCGTAACTTCAAGCGGATCAATGACGAGGTGGATGAGATGATAGCTGAACTTTTGGGTAAAGACAGAAAAAAGAAACAATAAAACAAATAGTAGTATGGTACTTTATCAGTGGAAAGGTTTGTCGGACAGTGCCCTTAAGGTAATAGCGTTGGTATCCATGACCGTGGACCATATCGCTTATTACCTGATGGATCATAATACTTGGGGGTATGACATGATGCGGACGGTGGGAAGAATGGCGTTCCCCATCTTCGCCTTTCTACTGGTAGAGGGGTATGGCCATACTCGTTCCACAAGGAAGTATGCGCTAAGCCTCTTGGCTTTTGCACTTATATCTGAAATACCATGGTGGCTGCTCAATCACGATAATACCCACAACGTATTCTTTACCCTACTATTGGGGCTAATAGTGATAGAGGGTATCAATAAGCTCGGCAAAAAGCCCCTGTTATGGGCAGTTTTGATAATAACTATTTGCACCATCGCCATATTTCTACACGTCGATTATGAGTATTCCGGCATCCTACTAATCTGTTCATTCCACATTTTCAAGCCAGACAAGGTAACGAAATGCCTTTTAGCCACCCTGTTCATGTATCAGTACGGTGTAATAGGTTTGTGGTTGGGCTTGGCGGTTATTCTTTGCTATAATGGACAAAGGGGATTTATAAAAGGGCAGTATGCGAAGTATTTGTGCTACGCGTACTATCCCTTGCACTTGGTGCTTTTTATGTTATTGAGTCTAGTCTTCTAATCTCAATTCTTCCGACAATTCAATAAAGTTGGTAACATAAGACAGTCTCGATGAACTACCCCGTCTAAGTGATTTTGCATATCGGGCAATATCTTCAGGCGTAAAATGCTCAGAGGTAAAGAACACATTCAACTTACTAGTATCAGACTCATCAACTTTCCATAGCTTAGATTCTGTACTATAGCTATCTGTAGTCATATAATAAACTAATAAATCACAGAAAGGGAAGAGAATAATTGGAACATCATATTCTGAGTATTTTTTTCGTACAAAAAGTGAATTAGGCAATATCCTATCTAACTCGCTAACTAGTTTTTGACAGGTAAGTTGATGATTAACGATGTCTTCATATAATCCCAAATGGTAACTTCTAATATATAAAAGTAACAGAATCAACCCAGGCAGCTCCTCTCTATTCGTATTGAGTGAACAATATACTAATCGAACAGATACCAGCAATTTCTGCATCTGTCTAAGCGTTAGCTTTTTACAACTAGCAAGAGATCTAACAAACTCTTCAAAGAATGAATAAGCCGAACTTGGCATATCAGAATTATTACCAAAAAAGAAGCCTTTGAAATTAAGATCATCACACAGATACTTAATGTAGTAATCATAGTTGGGTTCTGGTAAGAAGTATTCTATATCTATAAAGCGACGTAAGTACTCTTCTGCGTCAATTCGGTCACTTCCAAAATACCCTCTAATAGAATTACTTAACTGTTGCTTATCCACAGAAAGGATAAATATAATATTAGGAATAGAGAAAAGATGCTTTACTCGTTCCAGTACTTTTACAGCATGATGTGGGTTACATCTATCTAATTCATCTACAAAAAAGATTAATGGTTGCTCTGTTAATTGGTCTACCAAACCTATTAATTGTGCTCGAAAAGAAGTAAGACTCTTCCTTTTTTCATAGTATTTATCTATTTGCTCTTTAAGAGTAGATGCACCTTCCTCAAGCATATCGGATATACAATCAGCTGCATCACTTCCTATATGTTTTTCCACAATATGCTTCACTATTTTGGGTGTTGCTGCCAAAGTTATTTTGCCAGCATTAGCTATTACAGATGCAAACAAATCTTTGAATTTTTCTTCTTGGCTTAATTCGCCAACTTCTGCGATCATTGCAACTAAAGGATCTTCAACAAAATCTGATTCCCAAGCATTATAATAGATGGTCTTATACCCCTTGTTCTTCAGCATTTGTTTCCACATCTTTACAAATGTGGTTTTGCCAGCCCCCCCATGCGCCACTAAGACTTATTACACAGCCCTCATGGTCATGAGCAATAATGTTTGTCAATATATTGGCATACTTTTCTCGTCCTAACTTGTCCTCCTTAAAAGGAGAATCTACTCCAATTTCAACGTCTTTAAATCTATACTGCATTATCTGTTTTTTTTATTTTTCTATACCTCAGCCCAGAATGCTCTCCTTTTTGCCACAGTCGATAGTTTGGCAGCAACTCAAACTTTGCCAAATGTCCATTGATAGGCCTACTACCAAAAAACAAATCGACATCATCTTTCAAGCTCATACGCAGTTTTATGAGGAATTTTATGTCAACCCCAAACTCAGACTTAGACCCTTCCCTTTGTGGTGCAAGAATATTTTTTGTCTGGGTTGATATTGAAACATCATTTGGCATTTGCTCATCCATCCCTAATTCCGCTTCATCAGTCAAACGGGATCCATCACGATTCCAAAATGAGCCTCCATCATCTGAACAGAACAATATGATTTTCTTAATAGTTGGCTTTACGAAGCTCTTGTCAAACCAAGCATCATAGTCCTTTTGGGCTGTATACCACTCTAATTTGGTAGACTTAACATTATTGTAAAGTTCGAGGGAGGTGGAAACTTCTCCGTGCGGCATCGACCAATTCTCAATAAGATATTCTTCATCGTATTGTCCATTGTTATGAAAAGCAAAGAAGTTTAGGAGTGCCAAATAGATGCTTTTTATTAAATTAACGGGTGAACAAATAGCAGAGACCGTTTGTTCTTTATCTTCTAAAGTCGAACAATATACAACAAACAATCCTCTTTGGTCTTCTACGCTACCAAATTCAGGAAGTTCAACTAACTCATAGTGCATAAAGATATGGGTGCCTTCGCTGTCTATATGCAACGTATGCTCATAGTATGGATTTCCATTACCCAAATCTATGATTGCTTCCAGCCATTGTACTATATCCTGTAGCGGATCGTATAAATCGCTTAAAGGTATCATCAGCTGCTTTTGACCATTGATTCTAAAAACCATTTCCAGCCATCCATATCGTAAATTCTGGAAATCGACGTTTATCACATCAGGTTTCTTTGGAATCGATTTGGAATATTTGTCATAGATAAGACTTCGTTCATGGAACCAGTCTTGTATCTTTAGCCATCCGTCGTAAATCATATTCTTATTGGTATTGGGTATCCTCAAATAAACGAGGATACCTATTTCTATTTACACCTCTTGACTTTCAGACTCAAGTCCTCTTGCTTCTTCAAACTTTTCCTTCATTGTAGGATTGTTGTAGGTAAGCTTCTTAATAGTCAGCTCGTCAGCCTTCTTATTCGCTAAGCGAAGGTTGTCTTCAGAACCGACTAAGGCTTCACGCACCTTCTGTAGATGCTTGATAGACTCGTCAATCTGGGCGATGGCTGTATTGAACTTCTTGCTGGCCAATTCATAGTTACGACTGAAGCCGTTGCGGAACTCATTGAGCTTTGTCTCAAAGTTGGTTACATCAACCGACTGGTTACGGACGATAGCCAACTGCCGCTTATAATCCACAGCATTTCTCGACGCCTTGGCTAAAAGCGAAATGATGGGCATGAAATACTGTGGACGTATGACGAACATCTTAGGGTAACGGTGGCTCACGTCCACTATACCATTATTATATAGGTCACTCTCTGGCTCCAGCATACTTACGAGTACGGCATATTCACATCCCTTGGCAGTACGATCCTTGTCAAGTTTGGAAAAGAAGTCCTCATTCTTATGCTTAGTGGAAGTCGTGTCTGCCTCATTCTTCATCTCAAACATAATGGAGATATATTCCGTATCACCGTCATAGTCCCGGAAGATAAAGTCACCCTTGCTCCCATTGCTGGCATCATTGTCCTTCTCAAAATAGGCATTTGGATATAGTCCGAGCGACCGTGCATTATCAAATTCATTGTGACAATGTATCTCCAAATCCTCGCCAATCATCTTGTTTGATTGACGAGTCTTGAAGTCCTTATAGCGTTCTATCTCTTCGTCTTTGTCCTTCAGGCTGCGCTCGTAATAGTCTTTCATGTTTTTTTCGTTGAGCGCAGCTTTTGCCTCATTCTCGGTGAGTTTTGCCTCCAGCTCCGTGATGCGCTGTTGCTTCTGCTGTATGGCGTCCTGTTGGGCGGTCTTCTCCTGTATCACAGCAAGTTCCTGGTCTTTAGCCTTCTGCTGCAATGATGCTTCAAGTTCAAGTATACGCTTGTCCTTCTCTGCCACCTTGTTATCAATCTCCATCTGCTTACTACTCTGCAGACTTGCGATTTTCTCTTCCAAGCGGGTAATTTCGGTATCTTTGTCAGATATCTGCTCTTTCATTTCGAGCTGTTTTGTCTGGGCAATACTGTTCAGGCGCTCGTTTAGCTTTGCTATCTCAGTATCTTTGCCGGCAATGACTGTATCCTTTGCCGACAACTTATCCTTGTACCCTTGCTCGGTTTTTAAGATAACTGTAGCTTGCTCTGCCTCCTGCTGCTTATGAAGTTCAGCAAGTCTTTGATTTATCTCTGCCTCAAAAGCATCATTCTTAACTTGATTAAGGATAGCTGCATAATCAGCTTCGTCAACGGTGAAAATAGCACCGCACTTTGGACATTTAATCTCGCTCATAAACAAACTTATTAAAAATTACAATGCAAAGGTAATCACTAACTGTGCAGACATTCTGCGTTATTGCGGATTTTTATTCGTCAGAGTACATTTTAGATAGGGTATCAGCCTCTTTCTTCATCTTTTCACGTAGTGAGGCTGGCTTTATCACCTCTATTTGGCTCCCAAAAGAACGCAACAATGCCCGCAGTTCATAGTTGTCTTTCACTTTCAGAGTTATGATTCTTCTTCCATCCTCAGTTCGTTCACCTCTGGCTACCTGTGATTCATGGAGAGGTTTGGTATAGATATAGTTGAAAGCCTTATCGTTGGCATATATTACAACGTCCTCAACTGGCACATCTTCAACTGATACACCAATGACATCCTCAAAATACTCATCGAAGTTGAAGTCTTCGTCCAGTGGTTCAAACTTCTTGCGGCCCATTTCCTTAATACCGTCTATCCTGTCAATGGCATAGTTGGTCAGTCCAACAAAGTCGCTTTGCTTACCGATAAGGAACCACCTATTATTATATTGCTTCAGATGGTACGGACTCACCACAAGCTCCGAAGCCTCCTTACCGAAAGGATGGTAGCAAATCTCCAGAGCCTGTCTGTTGACAATGGCATCGAAAATCTGCTTGTAATAGTCCTTATCCATACCTTTCAGATAAGGATTGTGTTGGAAACTAACTACCGAACGCACATCTTTTCCCAGTTGACTGGTAGAATACAATTTCTTGTCAACATCCATCAGCCATTCGAACTGGGGTACCCCCTCAAAACGTTTAAGCAACATCAGAGCATCTGATACGATGTTCTGTTCTTCTTGGTTAAAAGGTCGCTCACTGATAGAGTCATTACGATGATGGTAGCGATAGTACATCTTATGGCCGTCACGTATGGCGTCAATCATCATTCCGTAACCTTCTTCGCTTTGCATGAATTTCAAGTCCTCCTGTACCTGGCGTTTCCTAACGCCATCCCCTTTCTTCCCTTCGCCATTGTAAAGGTAAAGCGCTTCATTGCAAGCATCTACCAAGTCGTCAATATAGTACCGACGACTCCAGTTGCCCAAACATCTGTCCAGTGCCTGGTATCTTATCTGTGCATTCTTATTGGTTGCCATAATCCACTATAATTTAATATTCGATGCAAAGTTATTGTGCAATAACGCAGCAATCCAGCATTGTTGAAAGTTTTTAACCAATATCATTAGACTTGTGGAAGTCAATAATATATTGGATGCCCACATGTGTGTTCACATTGAAAAGCATTAAGTTCTCATGATAATTTACGTCGTCATATTTCTTTTGACTGTCATTATAGCGTAACTTCCAACCATTAGCAATACCGCCATCGGGATAAATTGAAAGTGTAAAATCTGGACCTTTCAGATCTATCCAACGAAAATGTGGCTGTTTTTCTAACATAGTAATCTGGACATTTTTATTAACTAATTGGTCAATACATGCAGTAAGATAATCATTTCTTTCTGCAGCATCATAGAAGTTATCCATAAGTTTGTTTCCCCAGTTATTGGAATTATTGAGCCGCTTTGGGAAATAACATTTAACAGAGCCAAGCCTTACTCTAAGCACATTAGGGATAGCCTTAACCATATTTGCTAGAATCATGCAGCCTAATGGCGTGTTTAAATATTTCTCATTATAGGAAACGTCCACATTTTTCCCTTCAATAAAGGATTTTATTGCAGACCATTTTTCCTCATATTGTTTAGTCAATAGACTAAGTAAATCACTAATTTGACATGCGTCATCTTTCAGCCGAATAAGACTTGTAATATCATCCCCTTGTGAGAGAATTGTATCAAGTTCGATGTCGAACGTATTGAAAATAATGTCATGTGAGGTATAATATATATTTTCGCATTCTCCCCAATGTTCATTATAAGCAATTGAGCCTTCTAACGTGAAATATAACCGTAAAGAGCCATCCATGAGTTTTACTATCATCAATGGCTTATATGGTTGTGCTATCATGTCGGTTGTCTTAATGCCCCTTTTATAGATTGTTCCCAACAAGGCTATCTTGTTAGGGCTTACTCTTAGAGCATCTAACATCGTCTTATTAGAAACCAAATTTGTGGTGAAATGCCTGTTAAACAGTGAAGCTGATAGGGGAAATTCGTCATCTTCCCATTCATCAACGTTAGGATCAACAAAAACTGTTACAGACTCGATATTGTCATCAGAATCAAGACGGCTGATTTCAGAAACGAAGTCGCCAGTCATTGTTACTGCATCATCAAAAATAGCCTTTATTTCTTTTGGCGCAGTGCGGCTCTTTCTTTCCATCTTCAACCATTCAATAGCCTTATGGCGATCTAAATAGTTAGAATACCATTGAGTACGCCTATTTATAAGGCATTTCAGACATGCTCTTTCACAATTGCATGATTCTAGTGCTGTTAATGCATTCTCAAATATGATATTCTTATATTCAGGCAGATGCACTGAATAGCCTGAACCGCCAAGTGCAGTGTCAAAGATAAAAATGGAGTTGTAGTCCTGATTATATCCGAAAGATATTTCATCATCACGAACACCAAGGTATTTTGATAGTTCTTGTGTTATAACCGTACCCAGTGAATACAAAGTGGAGATGTCTTTAATCTCTTGCTTTTCATCATCATAAAACTTCATCTCTACTATATCAGTTGGATATTCTGCTGTTAATAGGACATGACGTCTTATATTGTCACGCTCATTTCCAACACATCTTGTATTATCTAAAAGGCTAATATGGTTTGATAAAGGATGGTCATTTGTAGGGTCTTCTGTTACCATCCTACCACAGTGGCTACAAAGTGCGAAGCCCGTTCCTGCCCCATAATTGTAGAATAGAATTTTGGACTTCTCTGACCCTTTTCTCATCAGTACCTTGGCATTATTAGTTCCTTCATTTCTCCATGGCTGCATTTCTAATAGCAAAGGCTGGGTAATGGCTGCTCCTGCATCTTCTATTTTTCTTTTGGGTGCCGATGTAAATGCAACCGTAAATCCCGCAGGCTCTATTACCTCTGTAAATGGAGATAACTTGCCATATACATCTTTTAATCCATGCATTTCATGGTGATGGCATACGGGACATTCATCTCCAACAGATGTAGGGGCTATTGTGGCAAAACCACAATGGCTACATCTTTGTAATGCAAATCTCCCAGCCTTATTATAATCCGTTTTAAGATATATTCCTTCAGACCGATATGCTAATTCATTTATAACAACTTGTCGTCCTGGGGAATACATTGAAATAGCTTGGCTGAGATGCTGAGTAATATCTCTATGGCTCCCACTGTCTTTGTACCAATCATTGTGCATTGAATAAACATCCTTCGTAAAAGGAACTAATCCTGTTGGCATTCCTGCACTTGGAATAAAGCCATTTTCTGCTAGATAACCAAGCAGAAAGCTATCCTTATAATTGCCTAATGCATTTTCTATAGCCTTTTGTTGACGTCCGCTCGCATCTTTTAACTGCATTTCATAGGCACTTAATCTATTTTCATAAATTTTCTTTATGTATTGAAGTTTGAAAAGCGCATTTACGGCAGCATCTTTTAACTCAGTTTTATTTTCAAAAACCGTACCACGAGTTAATGCTATATATGAATCATTCATCTTATTATCCATACCATTAGCTATACGATACAGATAATCTGAAAAAGCATCATATCTACTAGGAGTGTTATCAAAGAATTCTCTTAATTTCGTGGTAACATTAACACTAGTCCTAATATTCTGTTGCACAAAATCTGTAAGCAACAATGAGTTTACATGCCGCTGTACAAGTTGCTGACTTTCAAACTTTAATGTTGGCAGTTCATTATCATGGGATAACATCGACATGGGAGCATTCCATGTTGATGTACCTATAGGGGTAGGAGCACAGAATGTTACTGCCATCGACTTTGTCTCATTTCTTCTTCCTGCGCGGCCAGCTCTTTGTTGATAATTTGATGGCTTGGGCGGAACATTGTTCATCACGACTTCACCAATACCCCCTATGTCAACACCCATTTCCATCGTAGTCGAACACGAAAGTATATTAATATGCCCAGCATTGAATGCCTGCTCATATTTACTTAATGTTGAATGGTCTATTTGTGCAGAATGTTCAGCTGCCATAAATATCGGTCGATATAAGAAGATGGACTCATGTAGATTGGAAAGCAACCCTTTTTCTTCAATATTATTTAAATTGTTATTAACCCAAGCAATTATTTCCTCGTCAGAAACGTCAGTAGTCCTATCTCCTTCTGTTTTTCTGTGACAAGCAAAAGGAAAATAAGGCATTGTGATTTGGGCATCATCTTTTACTTTATAATGCGCAAAAGTAGAGTTTGCCAACATACCTGTTATACGAGGACTATATCCTTTCAAAATTGTTGTAACAGGAACATTATCTATAGGGCATACCCATGCTTGCTTTATAAGTTGAAGCCGAACCTTATTCTGGTCCATGAGATTGATGACATATCCATCATTTTCACTATCAACCTTTTCCAGCACATATTCTGTCAAGAATTTCCAAGCCTCTTTCAAAAGTTGATTGATCGTATTCTCTTGCTCTTGATTTAATTCACCAGAATAACCTAATGCAGCACAGAGTAGGAGTATTATTCGATGCTGCTTTTTTCCTTTTTCACCGACTAGTTTTACTCCTGGTATCCATTTTTTGACATCAACAACATTACCCTGTTTACTTTTATATGTCAAAGTACAATCCGAAGGGTAAACTGCGTTTGCTCTAATCTGCTGAGTGAGATAATGGCTAAGTTCTGCGGGTATGAAATAGTGCCTGCCCGCTCTAATAAAATAATCAACACAAATGACCAAGAAGTCTTGCCAGTCTTTATCCGTAAACTTATCGCCTACGCATGGTGGGACATGAGCATTTGAGATAGTAGGGTAAACTAGCCTTACCAGTCCCATATTTTCCAAGGAGTTTCCATATTTTGGAATCCAGCCAAATTGGTCTAAGAACATAGCATCGATGTAATTCCCCTTATTATTGAAATTCCTTTTGCTTAGGTTCATCAGGTGTGAGAATAATAATCTAAGCTGAGAATCTTGAAGTGTCGGGCTTCGCTTGACCTCGCCCCATCCAAACGACTTATATTTCACCTCCGACGATGCTACGGCTTCCTTGTACATGTTCATCAAATATCCTGGTACTTTCTCTCCTACAGATAACTTATGCTCTATATCCTTAATCATGTCTCGAACATCATCTGTGGGTTGTTTGAGTGCAGACATATTAAGGAGAGTATGATAAATAGCTGTTCTTATCCAGTTACGCTCAACATCCTGATTAATAGACATAGCAACCTTAGCAGATCCTTGACGATTATCCATGAATGACAAGTATTTGCGCCCACCGTAGGTTACTTCTGTATCATGATTATCTTTCGCTGGGTCTGTTGCGTTTAGAAGTGTAGAAGCCAGAATTCGACTCAGAAAAGACGAGCTCGCCCGTAAAGATACTCCGTTAGAAGTCCCTTTCCCACAATGTGGGCAACGATATCCACCTGACTCCCTAACAAAAGAAAAGGAATCTTCTGTTTGTTTGTCATCAACCTCTAGCCTTCCATTTTTTAAGGTAGTGAATTGTACATGTTCAGGATCCACATAGATATTATCATCGACTTTTGCTAAGACAAAACCTTCGTACGCATCTTGTGTAGTACTTACGGTATCTATTCCATAATCGTCCAGATTATCATCTTCTATATCTTGACCGAAAATATTTTGCTCCAAAGATTTGTCGATAGTCTTCATACGGATTTTCCCATAGTCATCTTTTCCTGTCGCAACATTTTCTTCGCCAACAACAAGTACTTGCCCACATTGTGGACAAGTAGCTACCTCAAGCATAGGTTGCCTACAATCTTTATCAGGACAAACATTACTTTGGTAAGTTGTCATACTGCCCAATGAAGGGCGTATGGCCTTGTCACGGTTGCAGTCTGGATTAGTACAAACGTAAACACCATTAATTGACCGTATAAAGAAGTGAGCACGAGTAGGAATCATAGCCTCGCTAAGTTTATCTATAACCTTCAAGCGTTCATCTATGGTTGCTGATGGAGGCATAAAATATGTTAACTGAGACGTTGTGAGCCCATTTGAATCGTTTATTTTCCGACGCAATTGTTCTACAGTTTTCAAATTGAGACTACTATTCCCAATCATATTATTAACATCTTCTATGTCTCTATCAGCCTGTTCTTTATTTAATTCAGGAATAATTCTTTTACCATCAATTACCTCTATTGTATCAATAGGCTTTCCAGTAAGTCTATGAACAAAGGTTTTCAACTTCAACTTAATTGCTGGATCAGATGTATCACCAATTGTTGCAGATGTTACGGCGAAATTCACATCATCAACAGTTTCGCCGAACGCATCTATTATTCGCCGAATTTGAAGAGCTAATTCTGAAGCGGCAGAGCCTGAATATGAATGGGCTTCGTCAAGTAAAATCCAACGGAGTTTACCACGAGATTTTTGAATTATTGGCTGGTCCTCTTGGCGAACTAACATATAATTCAACATTGTTGGATTCGTAAACATGATTTGTGGAGGTGTACTTCTGATTTGCTGGCGGTACACCAATTCCGGTAGAGCTTTCTTTATACGCTCGCTTTCTTTGATATTTGGTTCTTTCTTCTCAAGATTATTTGTATCACCATTGTAAATGGCATAGGTGATGTTTGGATCAAGGGCTTTACACCACGCATTAATACGTTTTTGCTGACTTTTCATCAAAGCATTTAACGGGTATATAAAGATTGCCTGAACCCCACTATCAAGTGGATTCTTAATCCGCTGCCGATATAAGTCTTGAAGAACTGGAATCATAAAGCACTCTGTCTTTCCTGAACCAGTGCCAGTTGTAACCACAATAGTCTTGTGTTTGTTAAGCATACAATCCCAGCTCTTCGTTTGATGAAGATAAGGGCGACGCTCTGCAGGAAAGTTCTGTTCCTCACCGGTCAGACGTTCGTCAGAAATTGCTTTTACAAATTTTTCGTCTAATATCTTCAACTTTGACGCATGGTCAGCAAAACTTTCAGTTGACTGCTCCCATGGAAATACTGTTTGGAAGATAGGCCCCGACATCAATGGCTCACGTTTTGTCAAGATTTCACGCAAATAATTTTGCTCCTTACCTTTTCCTTTGAACCAAATGGACAATAAAGTATTAACCATGATGCGGTTAGCATCCCTATAAAACTTAGAATACTCCATATCGTTATAAATTTATATATATTGAGAGTGCCTTAATTAGAATCCGTGAATACGTCTTTGTAGCATAAATACGATAAAAATTAATAACCCGTCTTAACTCTTCATTCTCATCTCCCCAGAAATTTACATCATCAATATTCTCTGTCAGGAGTTCCGCTATCTTTACAGGACATAACATAGCAACCTTTTGCCATGGCAGCGTATCTATAGAGAATTTCGGAAAAATATATTTGCTCAAAACAATCTTTGTTGTTGGCAGATCCTGACCTGTATCAGATACCCCATGAATACTTGCCTTATACTCATGCAAATCTGAAGGGTAAAATGTTCCTTGTGCTTTTATTTTATTCGACATAAGGAATAATGAAAACTCATTTGCTTGCTCTTGATACAATTCTGTCTTAAAGACATCTGTCATAAACTTAAAGACATCATTCCTCAGATATTTTTGCTCCATTTCACCAAGAGTGTTGATAGATTGAAGAACACCTATCCATATCTCAGGCCGGATCCAATGCAAAGCGAACGCAAGTTCACCTGCGTATCGATTAAAATCAGAGATACTATTGTCGCTATACCCATTATAGCAAAGGCCAAGAACAAATTTGGCAATGAGTTTAGGACTTTTAGCAATACTAATGAAGCAATCAAATGTTGAAAAGACGAGATTGTTTTCAGTGACGACTTTGTAGCATTGAAACACTTCGTCCCATTTTTCACTTGATAAAGAAGCAGACTCCAATATATTCTCATATTCTTTTAGTCGGGCTCTTCTGGTGGCAATTCGTTGTGCCACGGTAAGATCTGGAACTTCTAAGTTGTAATATCGAGGAATTACTCTATCTCTGTCATTCTTGTCAGAGAACACTATGAATTGATTGGCTATGTCAGGGTCGGGAAATTCAAACTTCGTAGAATCTGTTGTTTCACGCAAAGGTAATACTTCCAAAGCGTTTGATCGTTGCCCGACAATACAAGCCAACAGTCGCCCAGAATAATTCTGTGGACGTGTAAATATTTCATCGTCAGGATTATCATCTATATCCATTACCACGCATGAGTCTGGGCATAACATTTTCGTATCCAATGAATAATGACGAACTCTAAATGATTTCTTATAACTTCCATAAGAGCCTTTTATAGTTACCATTACAAACGAACTTCGATTAAAAGCACGTCTTTCATAAAGCATAAACAATCTGTCAAGTAGATCGTTTATGTCGCTCAAAGACATGATTCCATTTGAAGGACGATGAATTTCTAATGATTTTGTATTTTCTATATCATCGCTAATGTAGCTTAGTTTGATAGTTATATCCCCAATACCTTGTGCAAAAACTTTATAATTATATAAGTTTTGGGTACAAAGCATTGCACCATTAGCAACTTCTTTTCCCTCACTATCGAGGACTGCCAATCCTTTAAAAGGTGAAGAAATTGCCAATTTTGTTGGAGAACAAGCAGGGGCAAAGATGACGAAGGTACAAACAGAAGGGAAAAAATTATTGTCTTCTGTTCGATGTAGGTGAAAAGAATTGTTCCCATTAGATGTTACATCAACTCCTTCCAAATCTAAACAAGAGATTCTGATATTGTTACTATTTTCCCATTTAATATCGGCATCGTAAAGAGTTGCCTCTGATGTAATATACTTTACATCACCCAAATAGAAGAAAGAACGGATATCTTCCTTTCCGTCAGGATATTTCACTCGAATTTGTATACTTTGAGGAATGCTCCCTTCAAGTTCTTTCAGCGGTTGCCACCCACATCTGGTGCCTCTTGTCCTATAACATTTTTCGACATTATGAGTACAATTCTCGCCATCTTCATTAAAAACGTTGATTAAAGGAACTGATGTGAGGAAATTTTCTGTGCTATTCAGACACCAAGATGCTATATTGTAACGATATTCTGCATGATAGGTAGAAAATTCATTATCATAGGTCATGATTTCTCCTTGCATATTCTGCAAACGTATCGTATCATTGAAGACGACATAGAAGTATTCTTTATCTAACAAAGTGATGCTCCTTTTTGTTTGGCCATCAATTATACTCCAGTTGTCATCAAAAATGATAATGTTATCTGTATCGGATGTACCATGTTGTACATAATCATCACCATTCTTTATGAATGTCTGTGGGGTTGAAAAGTCTGGTGCATAACAATTACTAACCGTAATTAGCCTTTCTTCTCCATTATCCAGTAATAATTTTACGGGAACAAACTGCTCTCCCAACCATTCAATGACAACACTATCTTTGCTTACGCAGGTGTATAGCGAATAATCTTCTTTATGCTCAACTCTTGCATACCGTGCCACAAATTTGCCAGAAACATGTATTTCAAATCTATAGACCGAAGATTCTATGGACAATACATCGGAACGTAAGCTATTTTGTGTATTCAAGCTGTAGAGGAGATGGGCTTTTTCATTAGATATTTTCAAGGACCAAGAAAAAGCCATTGGATTTGCTTTCCTACGATGAAAATATATATTTTGTAAACTGGTATTCAGTTTCTTAAATCGCTCTTCTTTTATATCATACGGGAGAATATCAGATTTGTCTTCGACAATAGACCTTACTACTTGCATACTTACACTATAGATACACTCATTTTGGAATGATTTCGGTAAGTACTTAACACAATCCAAGGTCTCGAAAATAGACGTGTCTTCCCAATTGGAAACACCCCGAGTTATCAATTCCCTCATGGCACACTCTAAGAAGTTTGTGTAGTTTCCCCATGAGCTTTGTATTTGCTTCATAGGTAAACCACCTTGTAGCAACAACGAATAGAAGTACATGTGACGATTAATGCCATATACCTTGCACTTCCATTCATGCATTGCTTGCTTTGCCAGCTTAAACAGTATCTCTGAATCGTCTATACCAGCAGCACGGGCAACTTTCTCTTTGCTTGGAGTCCCTCCGTTATATTCTCGACGCCACCATTCTGCGTAAAAAATAGCAGCTTCCCTGGTATAATTTTCAAGATTACCTCTAATATATGCGGCACTTAGTGTGTCTTTCAAGTCAAGATATTCTTGTTCTTGTACATGAAGTTTCCATAGAGGAAATTTAATCTTCCCTCCATTCCTTACCATGATTTGAGCAAGAGTCGTATGTTCCATGAATCCTCTAAATTTTTGATTTTCTATTTTGGCATATCTTAAAGAGCGTGCCAGATGTCTTTGAAATTATTCCTCTCCTGGCCTGGGTTCGGCTGCGATGAAGTATCCTTGCTCACTCTCGTCAAACGCCTCATATCCCTGCTTAGGCGAGTCGGGGTGAGACTTTGTGTCATCATTCATCGAGCCAGCAATCATTCCACCCATCTCCATATCGGTGATATTGATCATGGTGGCATAGAGATACATGGCCACGGTCATGTGTATGCCGGGCTTCAGGTCGCGTGGCTCGATGACTGGTGCTTGATGGGTGGTATCATTACGCTGCTGGTGTACAAATTCGTAATAGGTTTTCATCTGGTTGAGATAATCCTCTACATCGTAATGCAACTTGTTTACCCCGACAGCCTTGGCTGCGTCGAGGAACTGGACAAAGCCTCCGTCTGTACGCGACAGTTCGTTACCTTTACAGAGATAGTATATCTTCTTCATGTAGGGTTCAAAACCACTCAACAACAACTTCAGCCACTCTTCCATATCTTCGTCACGTCCTATTGTGCGATAGGCTAGGTTGAGGATACGGCGGATCGACTTGATACCATCCAACTTGGAGATGGTTGTAGCTTCCAGCACATCGAAATACCAATCTATCACCTCTGTCAATGCCCGATAGCGCATGCCGCATAGCTCGGAGAAATCACCGGCAAAAGCCTCGTTGAGCTTTTCTTTCAGCCGCTGCTCGTTGTAAGAAGGATTAAACTGTTCTTCCAAATGCTGGAGCAATGAAGCGTCAATAATCTGGCGCACATTCGGGTCAGTGGCATACCGTAGTTGGAGTTCGCTGGCATTGGCTGTGAGGATGCCGATGATGTCTGACATGTTGTCGTGTATTACCTGCATCTTGGTGTCTTCATCATTGTTGAGCAATGCATCACGCACCTCATCGTTTACCTGGAGCGAGCTGGCAGCCTGGGTGTACTGCTGCTTCACCGTGTCGGTATCCTTCCATTCTATGCCACCGAGGAAGGTGTTGAAGTCGTCCACTATCTTGTCGAGCGTCTCCATGTTAGGGTCGGGCTGCCCACCGCCTGGCTGTCCTACTGGGATAGGCTCCACCTCAGCATTCTCATTCTTCAGTCGTATCTCCTCGTCGGTTTTCTTCGTCACGCGATACTTGTCAAAGTCAACCAGCTCCAACAGTCCTTCTGCCCAGTCTTCGCGTTTCAGCTTCGGAAGTTTGCGCAGCAGGAAGTGGAAGAAGGTGTTTTTCTTTTCCCACTCTGGTACACCTTCGGGCAGCAGGGCGGCGATGAACTCATACAAACGCATAAACGACTTCATGGCTCCCTTGATCTCTGCCTGGCGGTCTTCGCCGTCTTCCTCGCCTATCTGTACGAAGCGTTCTCGGCATGTGTCGAGTATCGGATCAAGCTCTGTGCGATCGGCACCGCTCCAGTACTTCTGGTTGAAGTCCTCTACTTCTTCTTGTTCATAGACCAGGCTCTGGTCGCAGATGTCGAGCAGGTCGCTGGCCTTGTTGATGTCGGTCTCATGGCTCAGTGATGTCTGCTTGTAATACTTCTGGAACGACTTCTCTATGTCTTCTGCCGAGTTCACGAAGTCGAGCACATAGGTATCCTTCTTCAGCGGGTGTACCCGGTTCAGGCGCGAGAGTGTCTGTACCGCCTTGATGTCGCTCAGCGTCTTATCCACATACATGGTGTGGAGCAGCTTATTGTCGTAACCTGTCTGAAACTTGTCGGCAACGATCAGGAAGCGATAGCCGTCGGTGTTGAATGTCTTTTCTATCTTCGATGAGGGAAACTGGTTGAGTTGTGCCTCGTCGTAGCTCTTGCCACCATATTCCTTCGTGCCCGAGAAGGCAATGATTGCCTTGTAGGGGCTGTTGCGCTCAGCCAGCAGTCGCTTGATGGCAAAGAAGTAATCGATGGCACGCTCTATACCATTGCATACCACCATGCACCGTGCCTCACCGCCTATCTTGTGGCACACGCTCTCGTGGAAGTGTTCCACCATGATGCGTGCCTTCTTCTTTACCGTTTCGGGACGGCTCTCCACCCATGCACGGAGCTTCTTGGCAGCCTGATCCTTGTCAAACATGGGGTTTGCCTCGGTATTCTTCAGTATCTTGTAGAAGCTGTCGTAAGTGGTGTAATTCTTCGTAACGTCAAGGATAAACCCTTCCTCTATCGCCTGTTTCATGCTGTAGAGGTGGAAGGGACGATACCCTTTCTCTCCATCAGGCTTGATGTATTCGTCGCCAAACATCTGTAACGTCTTGTTCTTTGGCGTGGCAGTGAAGGCATAGAAGTTGGCATTCTTTGCCATCAGTCGGCCTTCCACCACGTGTTCCATCAGTGTGTTGAGCCCCTCCTCATTGTCCTCCATGCTCACGCCTTTCAGTCCGTGTCCGCTGAGCACCTTGTTGAGTGCGCTTGCCATGTCGCCGCTCTGGCTGGAGTGTGCCTCGTCAATGATGACGGCAAAGCGCTTGTTCCTCAGTTCGGTGCCGATAGCCTGCAAGATGAAGGGGAACTTGCACACCGTGCTCACGATGACCTTCTTGCCCTTGTTCAGCGCCTCTTTCAGTGCTTCGCTGTCGTCGGCCCACGTCACGATGTCTTTCTTGGTGATAAACGAACGCAGGTTATCGCGTATCTGCTTGTCGAGCACCACGCGGTCGGTAATCACCAACACGCTCTCGAAGTGGGGCGTGATACCGTCAGCCTCTTTCAGGTCTACCAGCTGCTTAGCTGTCCAGGTGATGGTGTTGCTTTTGCCCGACCCTGCGGAGTGCTGTATGAGGTAGCGGCGACCGCTCTCGCTCACACGAGTGTCGGCAAGCAGGGCACGTGTACACTCCAACTGGTGATAGCGGGGCCAGATCACGTTCTCCTTCGTCTTGCCCGTGTCCTCGTCTTTCTCTTTCACCACCTGTGCAAAGTTCTCCAGGATGTCGCTCAGGCTCGCCTTCTGCAGAATCTCTTCCCACAGATAGGCAGTCTTCAGCCCGTTGGGGTTCACGGGATTGCCAGCACCGTCATCTACTCCTTTGTTGAAAGGCAGGAACCATGATGCCTCGCCATTGAGGGCTGTACACATCATCACCTCATTGTCGTCTACGGCAAAGTGCACGGCGCATCGTTTCTTCTGCAGCAGCAGTTCTTTGGGGTCACGGTCGGTGCGATACTGGTGAATGGCATCGGCCACGGTTTGGCAGCTGAGGTCGTTCTTCAGCTCCATGGTGATGATGGGCAGACTGTTGAGCATCAGCACCATGTCGATACTCAGTTCGGGGTGCTGCTTGGAGTAGTGCAACTGGCGCACACAACAGAAGCGGTTGTTCTCGTACAACGCCTTTGCCTGCAAGTTGGCATCGAGTGGCGTGGGAAAATACAAAATAAACTTGGTGGCATTGTGCTCCACGCCCTGGCGCAGCACATTCACGATGCCACGCTGGGTAATCTGTCCCCGCAGCCGCTCGTAAAACTTACGGGTGTTCACCTCACTGTCGTAGATGCGAGCACGCTGCACCTTGTCGCGTTGGCTGCTCTCAAGGAAGGTGCGCAGCATGCCCTCGTCGATGGCGTAATCAGTATTAAAATCCTTGCTCGTGCGCTTTTCGTACCCGCTGTTCAGCAGGACACTCTCTATCATTTCTTCCATACCTTTCTCTGATGTATCTGTAGTCATTTTATTTTGCGTTTAATTATTTACTTCTCTTACATCTATCTTGCCAGTAACGGCATCGCTGATGACGCGCTGCTTCAGCTCCTTCAAATGGTTGATTTGAGTAGTGAGTTCAGAGACAAGGGTGTCGATTTTGTTATTCAAACTGTTGATAGCTGAAACGATGTCCTTTTGCTCTGAAACAGGAGGAATTGGGATAAAAATATTCCTCATCTCACTATAGCGCGTTGTCCATAGATCTGCCACGATGCCACGCCCATTACGATAAAACTCTTCGACATAATTATTGCTTCTGAAAAGATAGTGTACATATTGAGGGTTAATATCATGTGGTTCCAACACAATGCTGATAAGCGAGACAGACCCATCATAATCTGAAACACCACAAGAGCCTTTCCTATCTGAGCGTGAGTTTACTACAAAATCGTTCTTTAGAACAAGTTTCCTGTTATCACCATTATCCGTCTTAACGGCTGTATCAAGTTGGGGTACTATGCCTTCTCTTGCTACTGATAGTGCTGGATAATCCTTATCGGAAACCTTGGTCCTACGTTCTTTGAAGTGAGAGCGGATTTTATTTACCTCCCAATGCTCTGGTATCTGTCCAATCCATGCGATGCCGCTATCCTTCATCGGTGCATCGGGATTGAGGCCGTGCGTCACCAAGTGAGCTATCTGCGCCTGCTTCAGTTCGTTCAGCTTCTCGATCTCTCGCTCCGCCTCTGTGATGAAACGGTCTATCTGCGCGGTCTTCTTGTCGAGAAAAGAGACTATGGCACGCTGCTCGGGGATAGAAGGAATTACTATTGGCATATTCATGTACTTATCTGCACCAATATTTTGTATAGTTGCCTGAATGAAAGTACTATTCTTCCAATCATCATATTGTGCAGATTTTGTATAAGCCAACAGAAAAGAAGAAAGTAAATGCTTATTGCAAACAGCTTTTATCAAATAACCTGCAAAACAGGCAGGTTTGTCTGAATTATATAAGAAAGATTTTCCTACAGTAGCTCCACTTCTAGCAAAGAGAACATCACCTTTCTTCAGCATATAGTCCTTAGCAATATTGGGATTAAGAGTTTTTACCCCGTCATTTTTCAGATTACCATTATCATCTATATCCGTAATACGAATATAGCGCGTCCAAGAAGGTTGATTAATTTCACCTGATTCGCTTGCTCCATATTTCATAGTCTCAGATAGATAACGTTTTAATGAGGATACTTCCCACCCCTTCGGTATCTCCCCAATCCAACTTACCCCCGAGTCTTTATATTTTGGATATTTCTTCATACGTTTTTCTTGTTAATGAGGTTCACCACCACCTTTACCATGGTATCCTTCTCCTCCGTCCGACTCTCCGCAATCATCAGCGTGAGCACCACAAGGGTGTTGTCGCCGATACGCTTAGAGCCGTCAGGGTTGTAGAGAATGCTGTTGTTGTTCATGAACCATAGGAAGAGCGTGGCAGCAATGCGCTTGTTGCCATCGCTAAAACTGTGATTTTTGGTAACGAGATAGAGCAGCATGGCTGGCGGGCAAGGTCGTTCTTGATGGCATATCCCTTGACGAGGTATTCCTTCAGCACGGTGTTGGCCCGTCGACGGAACTCTACGCCACGTTTCGATTTTACTCTATAACCCACCGACGTAATCATCTCCAAATTATAATAGTTTGTCATGTGGGTCTGCGTCTTGCCTTCCAAAGCACCATGCTGAGTGGTTGTCGCAAATTTTGCGACAACCACTTCGCCCTCCAGTTCCTCCTTGAGCGCATTGTTGATGTGCTTACCAATAGTTTTCACATCGCGGTCGAACAGTGTAGCTATTTGATTACGGTTCAGCCACACCGTCTCGTTCTCCAGTCGCACGTCGATGGTCGTCTGCCCATCCTGCAACTGATAAATCTTTATCTCGCCTTTACTATCCATGGTTGATTACTTAACATTTAACACCTAACACTTAACCTCTATCACTTAAAATATCTTCCAGCAGTCCATCCGTATTCTTTTCGATGGCACGAATGTCCGCCTTGATGTCGGCAATGGAGCGCAGCTCCACAGGCTTGTAGAAGTATTTGGTAAACGAGAGTTCGTAGCCGACAACGGTTGCATCCTCGTCCACGTAAGCATCGGGAGCGTAGGGCAGCACCTCGTTTTGCATAAAGACATCTATACCGCCTGGGTACAACAAAGGTACCTGCTCTGTATCTTTCAACTTGGGGTCTGCTTCGCCCTCCACAACTTTGGCTGAAGGGTCGGTAACGGTGATAAACGGACGGAGCTTCTTGGCGAGCGTCTTCTTTAGCTTCAGCTGGCAAACATAGCCATCCCAGTCGTCAAGGGGCGTGTCGGCGGATACATTCTCTATAGCGGCTTTACACTCTATCTTCTCTGCTTCTTTCAAGCCCACCTCATCCCAGTTGATGTCTGTGAGAACTCTCAACCTGAGTGGTCGCTGCACGGTAATCTGCCAATAGCCGAACTCCCTGTTGTCAAAAATTTTACTCTGTTCATTCTCCTCGAAGCTGGTGAGAAGTCGGAGGATAGCCTTGCGTCCCTCCTCGTCGATCTCACAATTCTTGTTGCCCAGGTTCTTGCGCAGCGGGGTGGAGATGCTGGTGGCATCGATGAGCTGCACCTTGCCTCGGCGACGTTCTTCTTTGCGGTTGGTAACTATCCATACGAAGGTACCGATGCCCGTGTTATAGAACATGTTGAGCGGTACGGCAATGATGGCCTCCAGCATATCATTCTCGATGATGTAGCGACGCAGGTTGCTCTCGCCACCACCAGCATTGCCTGTGAAGAGGCTGGAGCCGTTGTGTATCTCCACGATGCGTGTGCCCTGCCCGTCGGACTTCATACGAGATACGTTGTTGGCCAAAAACAGCATCTGCGGGTCCCCAATGTCGGGGATAAAACTCTTGTCTGAGTCGGGCCAGTAGAAGCGTGGATCTTGAATGTTCTTCTTCTCGGTAGGTTTCAGCCCCCATTTCTCCAAGTCGGCTTTCCAAGGCGTGCCGAAAGGCGGATTACTGATACAGAAATCAAACTTCTTGCCCGGGTGCCCGTTTTCGCTGATTGTGCTGCCGTTGGCAAAGCGGTCGCGCACCACGCCGTTATGGATATATGAGAAGGTGGTGCTGTTGCCACTGAGCATCAAGTCTGCCTTACAGGTAGCAAAGGTCTCAGGTTGGAGCTCCTGTCCGAAGAGGCTGGTCTTGAAGCGGCGTCCCTTCTTACTGGCTATTTCTGCAAAGCGTTCCTGCACAATGCTTAGGATACCACCCGTACCGCAGGCACCATCGTAAATGTCGTAAGTGCCGTTCTTTAATTGGTCGGCAACAGGCAGCACGGCAAGGTCGGCAAGCAGTGCTACATAGTCGCGCGGGGTATAGTGCTCTCCAGCCTCGGTCACGCTGTAGTCCTCATTGAACTTGCGAAGCAGCTCCTCGAACAGCGTTCCCATGGTGTGGTTGTCAAGTGCAGGAATCTTCTCTTTGCCTTCGTCATCGAGTACAGGGGCTATACCCAGGTTGATACTTTTGTCGGTCATCTTGTCGATCATCATGCCCAGACGGTGTACGTCGTTGAGCTTCTCCACATAGTGGCGCAGGTCAAACTTGGTGATGACATCCTGCACATGCTTGCTGAATCCGTCGAGGTAGGCCCTGAAGTTGAGTAGCAGGCGTGTCTCGTCGGTCTCGCCACGCAACATATTCATGGTAAACGGTGAGACATTGTAGAAAGGGTGACGGGTGAGCATGCAGAGCTGGTTCTCTTGGCTCTCTTCGGGCAACTCCCTGAAAGTATCTGTCTTACTAAAGTCCAGCACCTGTTGCTTGGTGTCGGCAAGGAGCAGGTCCAGACGGCGCAGCACGATGAAGGGCAGTGTTATCTTCTTGTAGTCGCCCTTTTCGAATGCTTGTACCAACACGTCGTTGGCAATGTTCCAGAGGAATGTGAAGAGCTTGTTGTATTGTTGTTGTTCCATATTATTATGCTTCAGTTTTTAATTTCTATTTGCAAAGATACAAATTAACAATGCAACAGAGGTGCATTGTTGTGATGATTTTTCTTGCTCTTGGCATGATTAACTCTTCTTGATAGAGCGATATAGTGAATACAAACGGGAAAATGATCGGAAAGTTCACGTTATTCTTTCTTGAGCATAGCAGTAATGGGTTATTGGTCATTATTCTTAGCAAGGAGATCTTCTACTGTTACTTCCAATATCTTTGCAATTTGAATGAATGTTTCTATATTAGGCTGGGTGGTGTTAGTACACCACTTGGAAACAGTAGTAGGATTGATGCCCAACTGTTCGGCGAGCCACTTGTTGGTGCGCTTATGCTCAACAAGCACGACCTTGATTCGATTGATGTCTTTTGCCATGTCGCTTAGGAATTAAAATGCTTACGGCACAAATATAATGAATTTTTTCGAGAGAAGCCTCTGCTTATTATAAATAATGTGGAATATTCCTTCATTTGTTGTTTTGACCGTCAAACAACCTTCTTTCTCATCGTGAAAGACTACTTTTTATGGAATGATGCAAAATGGTTGCGCTGTTGTGTATTTACTTTGCAAGCAGAAACAAATATTGTTCTAATTTAATACTAATCAGTTATGAAGAAACTACTGTTAATGATTGCCTTTGTTATGACAACCGTGTGTGCGAATGCGCAGATTATGCGTGTAGATGAGTTGGAGAAGTACGCCAAGGAGAAGTATGGCGACAAGTGGACAGAAGCTGCCGCCAACATCTCGAAGAGCATTGAACTCGACAAGAACAACGCAATGACCTTCGTGCAGGTTATCTCGTGTGACGGGCAGTCAGCGGAGCAGCTGTACGTGAACCTCAACTACTGGTTTACCGCAACCTTCAACGATGCCAACTCTGTGATCAAGTTGAACGACAAGGAGAGTGGTGTCATCATCGCATCGGGCTATATGGCCGACATCGCTGGTCATGCCGGAGGTACGAACTCTTACAACGTGAGTATCAAGCCTGTGATTAGAGTGGATATCAAGGAAGGTAAAATCAGGGTAACTTACTCCATCGATCACTATGACGTGACGGTGCTTGCTGGAGGTGGCATCATGGGGGCACTTGCAGGCTCTATCCCTACAAGGGTTGAGGAGAAATGGGTACTTGACAAGTGTTATCCGTTCACGGAGAAAGATGTCCATCATGCCAAGAGAACATCAAGCAAGGCACTCGTGATGTCTTACGCCTACTCGAATGTGTTGCTCGACAAGATAGAGGAAGCCGCCAAACATGGTCTGGTGGGTAATGAGAATGATAACTGGTAATAGCCACAACTAACATTGAAGTCCTGCAGTTTCTATGCTGCAGGACTTTTTTTGCTCTACAAGAAAAGGCTCCTTTCAAGGTTCATCACTTTGGATATATAACTTCCATCTTCCGCATACCTAATCCTATTCAGGAACTCGTAATAGTTGCCACCTTTGTACTTATACTGCACATAATCCTTATAGGCCTTCACGCTTTCCTCCCATGAGTTGAAGGTGTAGTAGCTGCCATTGCTGGGACGGCGGAGTCCGAAGAGGTTGTTGTTCTCTAAGCATACCCGTGAAGTGAAATAGCCTGTTTCAAGCAGAGCTTGTGCGGCAACTATCTGTGGGAACTTTACATCATACTGCCGGAGAACAGCCATCAGGTTCTCGATGTTCAACTCCTTGTCGGGCTTTGTCCCGAATCTAACGTATGCCATCTTATCCTGTAGCTGCGTGATGTAACCGTTAAGATAATCCACGAAAATATTGGGATCGACGCTCTTCCCACCTCTCCTGATTCTGATATGGAGGTGTGGGCCGGTGCTTTTGCCTGTGTTTCCTGATATTCCTACGATGGTTCCTGCCGAAA
>ERZ651108.145-NODE-145-length-37171-cov-5.374313_pt1 | contig 37171 bp, 50 predicted proteins | sample MGYA00512173_ERZ651108 | MGnify/ENA metagenome assembly ERZ651108 | reverse complement strand
AAATGAAGAGCTAAGGCGCCGTTTTCCTGTACACGTTGAAAAAGAGGAAACTAAAAGGGTAGTTGACTGGTTTAACAGCCGCAGCAACTTCTCTTATACGCACAGCACCTTAATGAATCAGAGAGTTGTGTGGGGGATACCTTACGTAAACCAAGGCTATTATAACGAGAATATGTTTGTATTTTTCGGCTATCAGGCCGACGCTATCTTTCCGCAGGTACGTACAAGTCGAATGGGTCGTGGCGTAGATAAAGACGACCCCCAATTCGGAAAGCACATAGTAGGCGTAGCCGACGACGGGACGTGTTATAACTGCAAAGTTGTTTATGGCCCAAAAGGTGACCCCCGACGACTGTACACCACGTGGGGAACAATCAAAGTATGCGTCGTTTCGTTCTGGTAGAGAGGTGAGAGATTATGTATTACTACTTTCGTTCGGACGGGTCGTGCAAGGCACAGTCCGAGTTACGACTTCCGTATAAGGACTGTACGGAGATACAAGACCCCGTCAATTACGACATCTCAACAATAGAGCTTAAAGACGGCAAGATAGTGCGGCGTGAGGTCAAGGAAGATATACCGCTTACGCCGCTTGAGCCGTCAGAACCTCAAGAAGTTGACTCACCACAGTTAACTGATATGCAAGAACAAATCATGGCGAGTATCGCTGAATTATCCGAGGCAGTGGCAGCTCTGGCTGAAGGGGGTGAGTCATAATGCTTGAGCTGATTTCTACTATTTTATTATTCATAAAGGAGTGGTTATATATGAGAATATTCAAAACGATGATACCTATTTACGGATGGCAGGTTCTGAACGGCAACTACGTACTGACGAAGGAAGAAGCCACCGACGGACAGAAGGTCGTACCTGAACGATATGTTCCCTTCGTTGCTGAATGGCTGACGGAGAGAGAAGATAAGCGGAAAGAGGACTAATCAATGCAGACATTCAACGATGAACTGCACTGCGGATCCGACTTCACTCGGCGGTACGTTGCCGACGGCCATGACTTCACGGGAGCGACGGCAGTGATGAAGGTCCGCACGGAAAATGACATCGAGCTTGTAGCCGCTGATTGTGTCATCGACGGAGACTCCGTCACAGTGAAGATACCGGGCGAACGTAGTCGAGAGATACCGAGACGGTACCGAATAGCCAAGTACGACGTATTCGTAACGAAGGGAAACGAGTACAGTTACAAGCTCGTCATGGGCGATATGCGAATAGTTTACGACGAATCAATGCATTAAGAGGGGGAACAAAAAAATGGAAGAAAAACAAAAAGTAGAATTGACATTACCGAATCCGCTGAACATTGCCGTACAGGTCCCTGGGCTACCGGGCAAAGACGGCAAGAGTGCGTATGAAGTGGCCGTCGAACACGGCTTTGTCGGCACGGTTGACGAGTGGCTCGAAAGCCTTCACGGACAGAACGGCAGCAGCTCCGAACCCGTCAGTATGAACTTCCCGAGCGTGTACCAGATGATGAAGAACAGAGCGATGAAGGCCGACAGCGATGGAATCGAGGACCTTCTCAAGGCATTACTGCGTGAAATCATTCCCGACGGTCGTTATACGTCGCATCTTGCCGAATTTAAGCTCGTTGATGGTACGTCGGTTACAGTCGGCGACACGGTCGTACATGTCGAAGGACAGCCTGGATTTTACGTGGTCGACACGAACGGCAATCGTCAGATGATACCCGACAGTGGACGGCTCGACTTTGCACTCACGCAGCCGTTCGATGGCAACGAAAAGATTCTCACTATGGAGTATCCGAACGGCAACGACGGTACGGCCGCTTCGCTTACAATCCCGGCAGTATCGACCGGGGGAAGAGAAGAAGTCCTATTCAATGAGAACGGTGTGAAGATTTATCGTCGTTCAGACGGCCAAGCGGTTATTGAATTTCCGGCATACGCCATGTTCGACACGATATATAGCAATCCGAATCTTGACTCGCTTCACTTCGACAGCCTTGAGCTTAACGACCTTTCGAGCGGCGATGACATTACAATTACAGGCATGATGTTGCTTGCAAAATTGACGACAAAAGCGTATTTCCCGAGAGATAAGAAAATGCCCGGGCACGTTACGCTGCCTAGTCAATCCGAGCGGCTTAACCTCGAATTCAGACGAAAAGGCCGAGCAGAGGGATACGCCGATGACGTGTTTAGTTGGGCGAATATCGACTGCGACGGCTCGACGTGGGATAACAGCGTAGGTGTCGCCTATGTTAAGCAGGACATACTATAAAGGAGGTTGCCGATGTGGACATGGAGCTTTGAGTTAGCAGATGTACTGACAACCTTAACAATTATAAGCATTATAAGTGCGGCTGCTTATCGGTTAGTTCTATTACCGATTCTTCAGAAACTTGATGTTGAGCGGATTCAAGACAGAACCTTCTTCTCTGACAAATACGACACGTTAATTGAGACGCTTAAAGAACTGAAAGAAGAGATTAAACTCTCAAGGCAGGAACGAATGCAACAAGCACAGCGTCATCTCCAGCTTGTTGGACGGGTTGACGTGTTAGAGGCTCGTGTAAATGATTTAAGAAACGAAATGCACGAGAAAGAGAAAAAATCATGAATATCGACAAAGTAAATGTAGCAGACTTAGTAGTCATCACAGGGTTGGTAGCAGCCCTGGTGATGGCTATTTTATTTAGTCTTAACGAGTTGGCCATGAGCATCGCTAGTGGCCTTCTAGGCTATATCGGCGGTGCCAAGACAGCTGTACACAAATCAGAAAGGAGTGATGAGCAGTGAGAGAAGTAACATTACACGAATTAAAAGCATTGGCTAAAGCGGCCTACTGGGATCTGTGGAATGGAGCGAGAAGTCTTGATCGTGATGTTAAGCTGTATATTCATTGGACGGCAGCTCGTTATAATCAGACGTTCGACGAGTATCACGTAAATATCACAGGTGACGGCAGGGTATTTGTATCAACGAATGATTTAGCTGAGGTCAAATCGGCAACGTATCGGCGCAATACCGGTAGTATCGCTATTACGCTTTGTTGCGCTTACGACGCAACGGGACCTGATAACCTCGGTCCGTACCCGCCTACAGAAGCACAAATTAATGCAGTGTCACAGGTTATATGCGTACTTGCCGATGCACTGGATCTTACGATTGACCTCGATAGGGTCATGACTCATGCCGAAGCGGCCGATAATGAAGATGGCTTGAACACACATGAAGATTACGGACCGAACAGTACCTGTGAACGGTGGGATTTGTGGGTACTCCGCAACGGCGAAGAACCCGGCACAGGTGGCAACCAGTTGCGAGGTAATGCTAACTGGTACCGTGCTTACGGGAATTTACAAAATATATAATGTATTATAAGGAGCGATAATTATGGACAAGAAACAGATTTTAAACATCTTAGCAAAAGAAGCAGCCCAGGCGGCTAAAGACCAAGCAACGGCGACGCTTGCGGCATTATCTGCCGATGATTTACGACCGCTAGTTGCAGAACAGCTTAAGACGATTACAGCACCGTTGCAGACAGAAATTGAGACGACTCAATCCGTATGGGTGAAGATTCGTAATCGGATTTATCTGCGAGTGATTAATTCTGCGATAGACAATATCATACAGACGATTCAAGACGGACTTACCGAATTGAGTAAGAAATAAGCAAAAGGCCTTCCAGTATATTCTGGGAGGCCTATTTTTGTGTGTGTGGATTCCATAAAGAGGTTGACTTTATGCAAGACAAAATATATAATAAATGCAAGGCATAAAGAGAGGTGATTATATGACGCCTAAAATTGGACGGCCACCACTGAGTAATCCCAACTCCAAAAACTTAACCATTCGCCTTAATGGAGAATTATTAAAAAGACTTGATGAATACTGTAAAAGAAATAATGTAACCAAGGGTGAAGTTGTAAGAGAAGGTATTAATGCCGTCATAAAAAAGAAATAAGACACAGCCCCAGTGGAAAGGTTGCTGTGCCTTATGTGACGAGAACAAAGTCCTCGTGAAATATTGTATCACGATTCCTTTGTTCTATTCAATGAGAAAGGATGAAGAATCATGAATAATTTAGTTTCCGTTAATAACAATCAAGTAGTTGTATCGAGTAAGGATGTTGCGAAGCACTTTGACAAACAGCATAAACATGTTTTGCGAGATATAAGAGAAATTTTAGTGGCCGAAAATTGGGCCACTAAATTCTTCAAGGAAATCAGCTACGAATATCATGGCAGAAAATTTCCTGAATTCCTTATAAATCGAGATGGTTTTTCGCTTTTAGCTATGGGCTTTACGGGTAAGAAGGCTTTGCATTGGAAAATTAAGTATATTGAAGCGTTTAACCAAATGGAAGAAAAACTGAAGAACGGGAACAGGGAGACAGAACCGAAACGGCTTATCTGGAAGGGACAAATTGTTATTCGGCCGATAGACCTAGCCGCAATGATACACGTGGATGTTAGCAGAGTTCGTTATGTCGTGAAGCAGTTCGGACTGGAACAGTTCTTTTTAATCGGCAATGAAATGAGATTATTTAGAACACAGAACAACTTACCCCCTAACCCTAGCCCTCGTGTATTGGTATATCCCGAAAAGACGGTACGAACATTGGTACAGATATTAAAAAGAGCGTCCGTGGCTTTAGCTCAAATAAATAAATATTTTTCACCGGTTCATATTCCGTCGGCAGTAAAAAAGGATATAAGAGAGTCGATAATATCCATAAACTCTCCTAGGGTTCTTAAAAAGCTAGATACGATTCGCAAGAACACTATTTTATTAGAGGGCATGCTCAATCATTTTACAACATACAAACGAACAAGAGCAAAACACGTATCTGCCACAGAGTTAATGACTGAGGTTTCGGCTAATATAATGCATGACTTACACCAATTGAACCAAGATATATTAGTATCGGCACTCCCTGAAGCATAAGCAAAAGGCCTTCCAGTATATTCTGGGAGGCCGTTTTTTTGTGTGTGAAAATCAAGAATTCGTAAGCTAATTAACGAGGCTTGATTTTCTACCATGTTTTCTACCAAAGTTTCAAAAATTTGCACCGCACAGCGAAGGGCGATACTTAAGAAATGGCTTAATGACGGTATGTATCGTATTGTCTACTGATGTATAAAAATTGTCCAAACTGATTGGAAATCATGTGTGCGGTGAACTCCGTACCCAGGGTTCAAATCCCTGACTCTCCGCCATAACGTAAGATAGGGACTGCATTTGCAGTCCTTTTTTGTTTGTCTGTTTTTAGTAAAAACAAATGGTAGAAAGAAGGTTTTCTACCATACTTTCTACCATAAACTTATTTTTCTGCATTGGCGGCATTCATTAGGCTGTCCAGCGTATTTGCAATCTTTGATTCCAGCCGCTCAGTCACGTGCTGATAGAGGTTCTGTGTTATACCCGTATCCGAGTGGCGAAGCTGATGGCTTACAAGCTTAATATCCACATCATTTTCCAATAGGATAGTGGCTGCTGTATGCCGAAGGTCGTGGACTCGTATAAGAGGAATTGGAGAACTTTCAGGATGGCTATCATTGTAGGATTGAATTAATTTGTGAAGCGTTTTGCGATACCAGTTCGGATCATAAGGGTCTCCGATTTCATTGGCCATAACGAACTGGGTGTTATGGAAATGCGGCCCAAATCGCATGCGGTTCGTGTCGTATTGGTGTTTTACGTGACGAAGAAAAGATGTAACATGCTGCGGAACAATAATGCTATTTTCAGATGCTTCCGTTTTCACAGTGTCTAATACAAGGGCTGAATTTATACTTCTTTTGATATACGGATAATCAAGCCTGGCTAAATCGCTGATAGGGATTCGCAAAAGGCTATGCCGAATGTGTAGGGTAGACTCGTTAAAGTCGACGTCTTGCCACCGAAGGCCGGCAATCTCTCCACGACGCAATCCACAGAAGATACCGAGCAAAAGAATACAGCTTACTTTATTTCGAGTGTATCCTGATTGTTTTGACTGTTCAGTGGCGTATTCAATTAAGGCTAATGCGTCTGTCGTTGTAAGTGCTTCGTTTCTCGGCTTAATCGGTGCAGGGGGATCTACATCTATTAGCGGATTGCGATTTAAGAGCTGCCATTTAACAGCCTGGTCTAACGCAGCCTTTAAAATGCGGTGCGTCAGTCGAACGGTAGTATTAGAAAGTCCTCGACTACTTAATTCTTTGTAATAAGTAGCAACCATAAGAGGTGTAATCCTATCAAGCTTATGTGCCCCTAAATCATTTATAATTCGCTTGCAAATGGCCCTGTAATTAGTATAAGTGGCAACCTTACGAGCAGGCGGTTTAATGCACGTGTCGAGCCACCTGGTGAGAAAATCAAGTAGTGTAGGAATTCCTCTTCCCGTTAAAATAATTGCCCCTTCGTCTTTTTCGCTCATAAGCTTCCGTTCAAGCTTTTCGGCTTCACGCTTACTCGTGCCGGATCGTATCCATTTCTTCTTCCAAGTATTCGTTAACGGATCTTTTTGAGTAATAACGACGTAATATATTTCTTTTTTCTTAGAAATCATAAAAAAATACAGCTCCTTTCTGAAAAGGGGCTGATTATGATATACTGATAGCGTAATCAGCCCGTGAGAAGGTGGATTATATCGCCGTGGTATTGGTAGTACCTCGGCAGCCCGTATTCTGTTGGTAGCAGAGTACGGGCATTTTTTTAGAAGTGAAAAATTTCTTGCATTAAAGGAGATAAAACACTTATAATTGAATTACTAAAATCCGTAATATAGGTTAATGCATGATAGGGGTGATTCATATGAACTGTTTAAAACAGTTGGAGTTGGCATCTAATATTTTGTCAATTTGCGTAATCACAATACTATTATTATTACCGTCCGTATATATTGATAGCGTAAATATATACGTGAATGGCTTTTTTATTAATGGGCCACTGGCCATAGCGATTGCGATATTTTTACAAATCAAATACTTGCGAATACAGATTAACTTTGAAAAAGAAGGCTAGGTTACTGGCCTTCTTTTTCATTCGGTAGTTTTGCATCTAACTTGTCAATAGCACTAGCCATTTCCTGTAACCTTTTCAAAGCTTTAGGGTTATTGGAAATTTTTCCCATTAATTCATCTGTTGATATGTCATGGGATAAATTACCAGGCTTATTAATTTTACATTTACAAGAGTACTTCCCAAACTTAAGGGTGAGAGTCCCGCCATTTTTCTTTATCGCAGATGCTATTCGCCACGCATTAATTGACATTATGATAGCCGCAATTCCGGCAAAACCTCCCATTGATACGATGTATTCTATCGGACCGGGTGATTGAACGTTTATTTTTAGCTCGGTGGCTTTGATTTCTGAAATTATGTTGGAAGGAAAGTTTGCCGCAATAGCAATCTCTTCAAAACCATAAAGAAGCGGTTGAATATCAGAAAGCCGCACAGCCTCTTGTGTGTTAACACGTAGTGTGATATGCGCTCTATCGCCCTCTACATACATACTAGACAATGAACGATTGATAAAGCTGGAGGAATCTGATACATCCGTGATTACATGATGAGAATATATGGCCTTAAACAGATAAGGATCTAATGAGTTGCGACTCAATGTTTTTAGCCAGTTCACACTTCTTCGCTTAATAAAAGGACAACAATATTCTTGTAATTCAGACTCATTAATAATATATGTATCACTTGTGACTTCTCCAAAAGAAATATATTGAGAATTTTCGCTAGGGATTAAGACAATATCCCCTGGAGTCATTTCTAGTAAGAAACGTTTTATTTGATTTATGACTAGGCCAGGTTTTATTTGTTTTCTATCATCTTCATCTGCTTCAAATTTTATCTTTTCATATAATGCTCTTTTAGATACGGCATCTTTTTCTGCTTGTTCAATCAAAGAGGTATCAACAATCCAATTAAAGCCGACAGCAATAAACCCCTCATTTAAATACTCAGTATAATATTCACCACCATTTGTCCGAACGAACCAATATTTACGGTCTGAAATATAATCTACAACAAAGTCACAATTAAACTTTTCATTGGGCATAGATTCCATTATACAAACTCCTTTTATAGAGATTATTTGGCACGAAGTTTTTACGCTCGCCTTAGTTCGATGACCTTGCCGATAATGGTTACAGGCAGCTGTTCAATCTCTTCGTTTGAGTAAAAGTGCGGCTCGTTATGTATGCTTGGCTCCATACTTGGCCTGCACTTCCGGAGAGAAATACATGTTGTACGCCTTGTTGAAGATGTAATTGGCTATCCACCAGTTGGATTGATTTTTACTAACGTCGTCTATCCTTGTATATTTAATGGGATTACTCCAAGGGGAATCTTCTTTTCTTGCTTTCATGCTAACATATCGTTTTTTAATAATCTGATTATCATAGTCATAGAGATATTGGCTCGTTATTTGAGCCCATTTTCCCATTGTAAAACTGTGAATTCGTTCATCACATTGAATAACATAATATGGTGGTGCATAGCGGATTACAGAAATGCTATCATTATCGACAAAGACAGCTGATTCTATATTCTTTGAGATCTGGACGTAATTAACGGCGTTAACCGCAAGGGGAAAAATGAGTACACATAAAATGGTTAATAGCAATTTTTTCATAAAGCCCTCCCGTTAAAAATTTTTCTTCTTACATAAATCCTGTCATTTATACTACATGATAGTAAAACTCGACGTTTTCGGCGACTTTATCGGGAACAATATTGCTCCGGCGAATCATCTCTTCGATCATACTGGCTTGCATATCTTTTCCGAAGTCGTCATCGACAATGTGTCCAAGCTCATGCAAGACCTCCTTTTTTGCCTGTTCTTGAGATAATGACTTGCTGACGATAATAGAATAGCTGCCGTCGGCGTTTGCCGTTGCGGAAGCCTTGGCGTGCGGGATAGAAGCGAAAATTATATTAATCGTCATGTACTTTATTTTCTTCCTTCATTTTTAAGAATTTGATGAAATTATATGCTTCTTGCATTTGTTCCTTCGTCAAATTACGACTACTGCTAAACAATACTCTTAACTCTGGATTCGTCCTCAGCTCTTCGGCGTATTCCGCTACCTCTGGGTCGGTGTAGTAGCCTTGTTCCGATTCGTCTTCCCACCCCATTAAGTATGCCGGGGTAACTCCAAGAGCGTCGGCAAAAACCTTGATTTTTGCCCGTGATATATCAATCTTTCCAGCTTCAATTTTATTAATCGTACTGCGAGAAGTGTATCCGGTTTTCTTTGCCAATTCGTCTTGAGACATATTGTTTTCTTGTCTTAATCGCCGAATGCGTTCATAAATAGTTTCCATATGAATATCTCCTTTTGGGGGAATTATAGCAGACCGTTTCAAAATAATCAACAAAAATTTACGAAATAGGAAAATTTTGTTGACAAGATGGAATCATGAATGCTATTATGTGACTGTAGATTTTAAATCAACATTAAGAGGAGGTGTGAAGATGATTAATTACGAGCTTTTAAAGAATCGAATCAACAAATCTGGGATTAAGATTTATGCATTAGCAGAAGCCTGCGGCTTAACTCCTCAAGGATTGTACAATAAGCTGAATGGAAAGAATGATTTCCGGTGTTCGGAAATTATTTGTCTTAGTAAGGTATTAAATCTTTCTCCCGAGGATAGGAATGCAATTTTTTTTGCTCAGATTGTTGATTAATAATCAACAAAAACAACAACCGCAAACAAGGAGGGAAGAAGATGAACGAAAAAGAAGCCACCCGCAAATTGAGTAAACAGCGGATGGCAAAGCTTTTGCAGATTAACAACCAATTAGTAGATATATCTAGGATGGGGGCATCAACTCCTAAGGTCTTGATTGATGGGTATGTCCGAGTAGGGGAGATGCTCGATCGATTGATTATCGAAGAAGCGAAGATTCAAGAAGCGACATTGTGATTTTACCGGCTATCGCTTTAACCGTATCTAGAGCTGCGGAAGAGCCTGTTGAGGTTAAGAAGTCTTTAGTCTTATCCCAAACAGAATTAGAGCGAACAGCGTCTAAGTAGTCACAACCTTCGTTTGTTAGCCATCGTACTTGATATTGAGGGTATTTATACCTTAACCCTATACGAGTGATGTCATAAGCCTCTATATAGCCGGATTCATAAAGAAGGTGAAGGTGATAGCAAATTTTGTCGGAATCATGGGTTAATTGAAGAAATTCGTTTGGCTGAATATTAGTTGAATTCGATTCTTCAATGAATAACAACAGTTCACGAATAAAGTCAAGGTCACGTTTCATATGGTCAACTCCTTAAAGGTATTTTTTACAGCATACCACGGATACAACAATTTAAATATAGGACCTTAACAAAAAGAAAGGGGAAATAGGAAATGAGTCCGACGGAAATCATTTTACGAGAAGCTGAAAAGCTTCCCTGGTACGAATGGCAATGCATCGTTAAGGCTATGGAATTCGTCCACAGAAAAAGAGCCGACAAGCTGACACTTGACGACTCGGAGAAAACGCACGAGGAGCTAATGTTCCACGTTGAGCATTATTAAAAGAAAGCAAACAAGATGTCGGGCGTTCGTGGTCTGAGTATTGTTGCCGCAACTCACAGACTATGCGTTGCACCTTCCACAGTCAGTTAAACGGCGACTGTAGCTTGGCTCAAGGTTGGCTGCAAGAGTGGTCCCTTGAATTAACCCGATTCACATTCAGCAGTCACCTGCTGACGGGGCATGATGTACACCCCCAACGACTTTGGCCATTACAGAATTCTTTGCGCTCAACGAATCAGCAATAGCAGTTGTCCGTGCAAATGCATCAAGACCAGCAGCCTTACGAACTACATTCATCTGATCTTGAATTTGAGTAGCGATAGCGTTTTGTTTTTCCATGATTTTGTTAATATCGATAAGTTTATCCACATATGTTATCGTGCCGGCTTTTTATCCGGGACTTCTATAAGTCGCCTTATAGGTCAGCATATTTCATCATCTTGTTTGCCTGTATCAATTTTAACTCAAGTTTTTATCAGTAGTATGAATCCGCATAGAAAGTAAGGAACTTATGCAACCAAGGAAAGGAGCCTTAAATGGAACAACGAATTATCGCCGACATTATGTACTCGGCAGTAGAAATCGCAAGGTTGTTACACACTGATATTCAGAACATTTATAAGTGGGTGAAGTCAGGCGAAATCCCGCACATTAAGCTCACCGAAAAATCAGAAATACGTTTTGCCGGATGGGAAATCCGAGCATGGCTCGATAGCAAAGCGATGGGAGGAAACGCTAATGATTGAACTTGAAATCGCAACATGTGTAATCGTGACCGCCGTTGTACTGACGTGCGTGTGGATTGAGATACGAAAAGGAGCATAACAATGAATGCAGACCAAATGATAAATCACATGATGACGGTTATTTACACGACTGCCGATGTAGAAGGTATCCAAGTAGTACGGCATTTCAGGCCTCAAGAAATCGTCGATTCCACACTGGCTGCGTGCCACAGTATTATCGACGGCAAACGCCTGTCAGAGAGGGAAACAGCGGTACTTATCGTAACGTTCGGGGATACATGGAAAAATTACATTCGGCGTGCCGGTAACGTTCTTATATCGTTTCACTTCGAGTTAATCATTAGAAAGAGAGGGATGTAATGATGAAGGCTACCACATTACAGAGTCCGCCTGAGTGGATTAACCAACGATACTACGAAATCCAAAACACTCCGATCCGTATAGTTCGAAGTCACGGTATCGGCTATTACATTAAGGAAGGGTTGAAAGCAGCACTTACGTTAACAGCTATTTATTTCTTAATTGTGCTTTTAGCACTTCTTTAAAGGAGGTTTTCATGAATTGCGAGAATTGCCCGAATCGGGATTACTGTATTCCCGATGAGTGCATAGGAAATGGCCGCCCTCTGCAGCAACAGAAGACGGCCAAAACAACTAAAAATTAAATTTTCAATCAAAAGGAGTATATCACATGACAGTAAAAATTAACAGCTTAGCCATTGAGAACGTAAAGAGAGTCAAAGCAGTACAAATGGAATTAGCCCAAAACGGTCTTACCGTCATCGGCGGTCGTAACGGGCAAGGCAAAACCTCCGTCTTAGACGCTATCGCCTGGGCCTTAGGTGGAGACAAATTCAAGCCGTCCAATGCGACAAGAGACAGTAGTACAATCCCGCCTGAGATTCATATCGAACTGTCTAACGGGCTTATCGTCGAACGAAAGGGAGCGAAAAGCTCCCTTAAGGTCATTGACCCGACTGGTGAGAAAGCCGGACAGAAACTCTTGGACAGCTTCATCGAGAAACTGGCTCTAGACTTGCCGAAGTTCATGGGTATGAACTCAAAAGACAAGGCCAATACGTTACTGCAGATTATCGGGATTGGTGACGAATTGGCGGAATTAGACGCCAAAGAAGCTCAACGATATAACCGCCGCCTCGAAATCGGGCGTATCGCCAAGCAGAAGAAGTCATACGCCGATGAGCTTGAGTATTATCCCGACGCTCCGACTGAGCCGGTCAGTGCTTCAGATCTAATTAAGCAACAGCAGGAAATCTTAGCTCAAAACGGCGAGAATCAACGTAAGCGTGAACAGCTAGCTAAGATGACGGAAGAACACGAAACGCTTATCGCCCAGATTGCTCAGCTTAAAGAGTCTCTTGAAGAAGCCCAGGCTAAACAGGAGTCGCTGTTAGCCGATATGGAGACCGCTCAAAAGACAGTAGCCGAGCTTGTCGATGAAAGTACCGAAGAACTGGAGACTAACATCGCCCAGGTCGATGATATCAATCGCAAGGTCCGTGCTAACCAGGAAAAGGAAAAAGCCCAGGCTGAAGCTGAAGAATTGTCGGCTGAATATAACGGGCTGACGGCAGAAATTGAAGCCGTCAAGGAAGCCAAAAATGAACTCCTCAATAAGGCCGACTTGCCGCTTCCGGAACTTGGCGTTAAAGACGGGGAACTCATCTATAAAGGGCAGCAATGGGACGGCATGTCGGGAGCTGAACAGCTTATGGTAGCTACGGCGATTATTCGTAAGCTTAACCCTGAATGCGGCTTCGTCCTTATGGACAAACTTGAACAAATGGATCAGGAAACGCTCAAGGAGTTTTCTGAATGGCTCACCAATGAAGGACTCCAGGTCATTGCTACGAGAGTCGGAACGGATGACAGCTGCAGCATCATTATTGAAGACGGTTATATTAAGGAGTCAGCCGCGCAGCCGGCAGAACCGAAGGCGTGGACGCCCGGAACATTTTAGGAGGAAATCATGAAGATAATTACAGGAAAGCAAGAACGGTATCAGAAAGTCGTTGTATATGGTCCTGAAGGGATCGGCAAGAGTACATTTGCCGCTCACTTCCCTAAGCCCTTATTTATCGATACAGAGGCAAGTACAGCCCATATGGATGTGGCGAGACTGGAACGTCCGACGTCCTGGGCGGTACTTATGGAATATGTCCAAGAGCTTACGAAAGACCACCAGGGATTTACAACCTTAGTCATCGACACAATCGACTGGGCAGAGCAGCTTTGTGTACAGCACATTTGCTCGAAATACCAGGTAAGCGGCATTGAAGATATCGGATACGGCAAAGGGTATGTATATGAGAAGGAAGAATTCGGACGGCTGCTTAATAAGCTCCAGGATTTAATTGAAAGCGGCATGAACGTGGTTCTTACAGCTCATGCTATGGTTCGTAAGTTTGAACGGCCTGACCAACCTCCGTACGATCGGTACGAACTCAAGCTCAACAAAGCTGCCAGTCAGAAAATTTCCGATATGGTCAAGGAGTGGGCAGATATGCTCCTTTTTGCCAACTACAAAGAAGAAGTCTTAAAGGTCGATAGCAAGGACAGTAACAGTAAAAAGGTTCGAGTATCAGGTGGCCAGCGTGTGATGTATACGAGTCATCATCCGAACTGGGACGCAAAAAACCGGCATGGCTTAAAGGAATGCTTACCGTTTGAATTTTCTCAAATCGAAAATTGTATACCCCAAAATATTCAAAAATCGCGAGTTGAAGAAAAGCCTGTAGAGGAAATGAAAACCCCTCCGAAAGAGGAAAGCCCTAAAGAAGAACCTGTTATAAAAGCCGAGCCTAAAAAGAAGGCTAAGGAAGATGACGGGATCCCGAAGGACTTAAAGAAGCTTATGGCAGTACGGAATATTACGGAAGCCGAAATACAAGCCGTTGTAGGAAGTAAAGGGTACTTCCCGGCAGATATGAGAATTAAAGACTACCCGAAAGAATTTATAGACGGTTGCTTAATTGCCGCATTCGATACTGTAGCTCAGGCAGTAGAAGCCAACCGAGATGAAAACGTACCGTTTTAATAATAAGGAGGATGACAATCATGGCAGAAGAAAGAGCATTTAGTTGGGATGAAGAAATTGAAGCAGTGGAAAACGAGTTTGTCGACATACCCGCAGGAGACTATGACTTTAAGATTACCAACTTTGAACGTGGTTACTTCGAAGGAAGCGAAAAAATGCCCGCTTGCAATGAAGCCAAGATCACTTACGAAGTAAACGTAAACGGCCAGAAAGGTCGCATTAAGCAGAACCTATTTTTACACAGTAAATCACAATGGCAGCTCACCGGATTTGCCCGTGCCATCGGACACATGAAAAAAGGTGATGACAAGTTCACGATCCGCTGGAACGAAGTCCTCGGAGCGACCGGTCGCTTTAAAATTAAGCTTCGGGAATATAACGGAAAGACTTACCCGAATGTCGACCGGTTCTACGATAAGGAAGAATCGGGTAAAGAGTGGACTCAAGGAGCCTTTTAATCGTGGGTATTGAGCTTCGTCCCTATCAGCAGGCGGCGGTCGACGCCGTCCTGCATGAGTGGGACATAGGTCATAACAAAACATTACTCGTCTTGCCCACAGGATGCGGCAAGACTATTTGCTTCGCTAAGATTGCCGAATCTCAAGTACGAGTCGGCAATAGAGTTTTAATCCTGGCACATCGTGGAGAACTCCTAGAACAAGCAGCCGATAAAATAGCGAAAGCCACAGGCCTAAAATGTGCTGTAGAAAAAGCCGAGCAGACGGCTCTTCAATCCTGGTATCGAATTACCGTCGGCAGTGTTCAAACGCTTATGCGTGAGAAACGACTGATTCAGTTTTCCCCCGATTACTACGACACGATTATCATCGATGAAGCTCATCATTCTATCTCAGACAGCTACCAGAACGTTTTAAACTACTTCTCTAACGCTAGAGTCCTAGGTGTTACGGCAACGCCTGACAGAAGCGATATGCGAAACCTCGGACAAATATACGACAGCCTGGCGTATGAATACAAACTTCCGCAAGCTATTAAAGCTGGATACCTTACTCAAATCGTCGCACAGACCATCCCTCTGCAATTGGACATTGCACATGTCGGCATGGCGGCAGGCGATTACAAAGCAGGTGAACTTGGAACGGCTCTTGAGCCGTATCTTGATAAGATTGCTGAAGAAATGGTGACATACGCTAAAGACCGAAAGACCGTCGTATTCTTACCGCTGGTGGAAACAAGTAAGAAGTTCTGCCGATATCTTCGTAAATACGGCTTTAAAGCCGCCGAAGTAAACGGTAATAGCCAAGATAGGGCAGAAGTCCTTAAAGACTTTGAGGACGGGAAATACGACGTTCTGTGTAACAGTATGCTTCTGACTGAAGGATGGGATTGTCCGTCGGTTGACTGTATTATCGTTCTGCGAGCGACTAAATCACGGGCCTTATACAGTCAAATGGTAGGCCGTGGCACTCGATTACACGAAGGAAAAGAGAACGTGCTGCTGCTTGATTTTCTTTGGAATACGGAACGACACGAGTTATGTCGACCGGCACATCTTATCAGTAAAGATGAAGACATCGCAAAGAAAATGACGGAAAAGCTTGAAGAAGCAGCTGCTCCTATTGATATTGAAGAGCTTGAAAAAGAATCCGAATCGGACGTCGTGGCTGAACGTGAACAAGCCTTAGCTGAAAAGTTAAAGGAAATGAAGAAGCGCAAACGAAAGCTTGTGGATCCCTTACAGTTCGAGATGTCCATTCAGTCTGAAGACTTATCGAGATATGTGCCGTCATTTGGTTATGAAATGGCACCGCCGTCTGTGAAGCAAATCCAAGCCCTTGAAAAGTTCGGTATTTTTGCCGATGAGATTGAAAATGCCGGTAAGGCCTCACTTCTTTTAGACAGTTTAAAGAAACGTCAGGATATGAGCTTATCCAGACCGAAGCAAATACGCTTCTTGGAGTCTCGTGGCTTCCAGCACGTCGGCACCTGGACATTTGACCAGGCCTCATCTATGATTGCTCGAATTTCTATGAATAATTGGAGAATTCCGAATGGCGTAACGCCTGAAACTTATATCCCGGCGTAGCCAATAAGGGAGATGAAAAAACAATGCGTAAAATCAACTTAATACCTTTATTGGACTACATCGACCCCGCCTTTTGCGATTATCAGGAATGGCTTCAAGTGGGAATGGGGCTTAAAGAAGAAGGCTACGACATTAGCGACTGGGAATCCTGGAGTGCCAAAGATATCACTCGGTATCACGCCGGAGAATGCGCTAAGAAGTGGGCAACGTTTACAGGCCACTATAACGGCAGTCCCGTTACGGGAGCCACTATCGTAAACATGGCAAAAGAAAACGGCTGGACCGCCACACCCCATTTACCCGATCGGGCGTATGGCTGGGATGACGAAATCATTGCCGACGAAGAAGTCATTATCGATAAGAACTGGGTAGAAGGACGAGAAATTGAAGATCCGGGTGACGATTGGAATCCGGCTAAGGATTTAATTACGTACTTAGAGCTTCTTTACGACAGCTCTGATTATGTCGGCTATGTGACGGAGTCCTGGGAACAGGACGGAAAGTTCTTACCGTCTAAGGGGAAATTTAAACGTACGGCAGGGGAGCTTATTCACGCCTTATCAGAATGTGACGGAGATATTGGTGCCGTCCTGGGTGATTATAATCCTGATGTAGGCGCTTGGATTCGCTTCAATCCCTTAGACGGGAGAGGCGTTCGCAATGAGAACGTAACGGAGTTTAAATACGCCTTAGTCGAATCGGACTGTATGCCCATCGACAAGCAAAACGAAATCATCCGCAAACTGGAGCTTCCTGTTACGTGCATGGTCTATAGCGGCGGTAAATCCGTTCACGCCATCGTTAAAGTAGACGCTGCCAATTACGACGAATATCGTAAACGGGTCGATTATCTTTATAATATCTGCCGTAAAAACGGCCTTGAAATCGACGTTCAGAATCGAAATCCGAGCCGCCTCAGCCGTATGCCCGGCGTTACCCGTAAAGATAAAAAGCAGTTCCTGGTTGATACGAATATCGGTAAGAGTAGTTTTGCCGAGTGGCAGACGTGGATCGAATCGATTAACGATAATCTTCCGGAGCCTGAAAGCCTTCGGGACTTTTGGAACAACCTGCCGCCGTTAGCACCGCCGCTTATCGAAAACGTACTTCGTAAGGGTCACAAAATGCTATTGGCAGGACCGTCTAAGGCGGGTAAGTCCTTTGCCCTTATAGAACTTGTTATCGCCATTGCCGAAGGGCGTAAATGGCTGAATTGGGATTGCTCCCAGGGACGAGTCCTGTATGTGAATCTGGAGCTTGACGCCGCCTCTTGCCTACATCGATTTAAAGACGTGTACACAGAACTTGGCTGGGAAGCCCGCAGCCTTTCTAATATCGATATATGGAATCTTAGAGGAAAATCCTTACCTATGGATAAACTGGCTCCGAAACTTATCAGGCGAGCTGTTAAGCAAGAGTACACGGCGATTATCATCGACCCGATTTACAAAGTCATTACAGGTGATGAAAACAGTGCCGAACAAATGGCTCATTTTTGTAATCAATTCGACCGTATCGCAACGGAGCTTAATTGCTCGGTCATTTATTGTCATCATCACTCCAAAGGCGCTCAAGGCGGCAAACGAGCTATCGACAGAGCCTCAGGGTCAGGCGTATTCGGCCGTGACGCTGACGCCCTCCTCGACATGATTGAGCTTGACGCTGAACAAGTCGGTTCCTCTCGTTCGGCTTGGCGTATTGAAGGAACACTTCGTGAGTACGCTTCTTTCAGGCCTGTAAACGTGTGGTTCGATTATCCCGTTCACCGTATCGACGACACGGGAACGCTTGAGGCGATTAAGCTGGACGTCGAGATGACGCCTGCAGAACGTGGCCGAAATTCCCGAAGCAAAATAAAACGGTCTCGAATCCAGAACCTTGAGGCGGCATATAATGCGTGTCTCATCTCAGGTGAGGTAACCGTAGGGGATATGGCCGAATATCTTGATGTGAGCGTTAAGACTGTCGGTCGAGATATTGATAGCAGTGAAACCTTCCGAAGAGAACAAGGGAAGGTATTTAGGAATGAATAAATATGAGTCAAAAACGCCGTATATGCATAAATATAATCGGACAAACATCGGACATTCGTTATATATATATACAAATGTCCGTTGTATAAAAAGTCCACAATTGCCATGGACGGACAAAGTGTTAAAAACGGCTTTGGCTTTGCCGTTTTCTTAACACACTTTGACCGCCTCAGGGCAATACGTGCCCTCGGCGTTTCCTTAGAAAGGAGTATGCAATGAAAGTAAAGTTTTTCTTGCCGATGATGATTCCGTCGGCGACTCACCAGGAAAAGAAAATCATGGTAGTAAACGGGAAGCCTGTAGTATATGAGCCGCAGAATGTAAAAGACGCCCGCCAGAAGTTTATGGCAGCCCTTACCCCTTACGCTCCCAAGACTCCGTTTGCGGGTCCTGTAAGGCTTTCGACGACGTGGATATATTTAGCGACTACCGCTCATCCTGTAAAGAGCTGGAAAACAACAAAGCCCGATACGGACAATTTGGTGAAGCTCTTAAAAGATGTGATGACGGATTTGGGCTTTTGGACAGACGATGCTCTTGTCGCTTGTGAAGAAATTCAAAAATTTTACCTTGATAAGCCCGGACTTTATATTGAGATAGAGGAACTTACCAATGGCTAATCAAGAGGTCGTAAAACGAGCCAGAAGTGCCTTCAAAGAGATTCTAAATGAAATGGAACATCCCCAGTTTGATTTGCTCAGACGTGATCCTGAAATTAAGAACCTCGTTGAACGCCTTGTCCGCAAAGTGGAAGAGGCCCGTAATCCGAAAAACTGGCCGATTGAAGAATACCATGACGATTACGAAAAGAAGCACCCCGAAGACAGTAATCTATGGGTATGGCTATTCCTACACGCAGCCTTCGTTAACTCTGAACTTGCCGATGTACTTTGTTTTCTTCGTGGTCGTGGCTGCGTGCTTATCCCCGACGATCGATTTGGGTATGTCATTCGTCCTGTTATCGGTAAGGACGGATTCAAAAGCCAGGAAGAATATAACCAAATCAAGGAGCCGCTGGCTGATTACGGAGAATCTCTGGTTAAGTTGCTAAAGAAAATGAAAGCCTTAGTTGACTGCGGCAATATCTTACCGCAAAAAGAATTACAACAAACGACACTGAAAGGAGAATCATAATGACTAATATCGCAAGAAATCCTATTAATGGACAGGTTGACCCCGAAGACGCTTCCGTATTATTGGCTAATATCTCTGCGGATTTAGCAAAGGTCCGTGAGGCTGTTTATAGAGATAACGGACTGGATATGGACTGCAAAGACAGAGCGCTTAGTGCAATTGATGCAGCCTTCCGAGACCTCGATAGAGCATATAGCTATCTCGAAGAGTAGGAGGTACGGCATGAATGCAAAAGAATACCTTGAGTGCGTCCGCAGGCTTGAGGTTAGGCTACGAATGAAGGAAGAACGGATCGCTCAGCTTCAACATGACATATGTAGCCTGCAAGCCTTGGATTACGCTAAAGATAAAATCACCGGTGGTAGCCCCATAGATGTGTCCGACAAGATTGCCCGCCTGGACGAACTTATTCGGGATACTAATCGTGAGTGGGATGAGCTGATAGAAATGCGTGAACAAGCGAAGACCCTCATAGCAAAGCTTGAAAGTGCCACTCAGCAAGAAGTGTTAACTAAGCGATATATTCAGAATAAACGGTGGGAACAAATTGCTGTTGAGATGAATATCACTTGGCGACATACCTTCCGAATCCATCGAGCGGCACTAGATGGGTTTTCTCAGAAGATGGCATTAAATGTCAGTATCTTGACATGATATGATGTAGAAGTAAAAAGTGCGGAAAATACTACGCGCTTAATCATAAGTAGTTTTATTTTCAGGCTGGCGGCGTCCATTAAGGGCGTCGCCTTTGCCATGTGCCTGTATTTGGGGGCTTTATGACGTGTAAAACGGAAATTCAGTGCTGCCGACGTTCTTGCCTGAACAACTCTAAGGGATTTTGCTCTGCTAACAAAATACATATCGGCGGAACCGGCACATGTAAATGTTTCGTTGCAGCCAAACACGTTATGAATCGTTCCAAATACGGCACCCCAAGGAGGTGAGTCTGTAATGGCAAAAGGTAAATATGTACAGTGGCTTCAGCCTGATAATCTTTTGCGGTTACAGGCTTGGACTCGTGACGGGGCGACTGACGCCGAAATAGCGACTCATATCGGCATTAGTCGAGATACTTTATATTCCTGGAAGAAGAAATACCCTGACTTTTCTGACGCCTTAAAAAGAGGTAAGGAAGTCGTTGATATTGAGGTTGAAAATGCGCTGCTTAAACGAGCTATGGGGTATGAGTATAACGAGATTACGAAAGAAATGACGTATGCCCCTAACGGTGAACCGCTAGGCCTTGCAGTGACGAAGGTTGTAACTAAGCGTGAGCGGCCTGATGTAACAGCGCAAATCTTCTGGCTGAAGAACAGACGGCCTGATTTGTGGAGAGACGTGAAGAACGTCGATATGCAAGCAAAGATTGAGAATAACCCATTCGATGGCGTCAAATCGGAAGACATAAAGAAGCTGATAGGCGATGATTGATGAACGCATTAAACGTCAAGCAAAACGAGAACTTGCACGGCGTGAGTTCTTTTATTTTTGTAACTTGATGGCTTCTGATTTTTATAAGTCTGAGCGGCGGTATCTTGTTGAGTTATGTGAAGCATTGCAGTCGTTTTATGAAGATGAGAAGGCCAAGGTGCTTATCATTAATGAACCGCCTCGACATGGAAAAAGCCGTACGGCGAGTTTATTTGTCGAATGGGTCCTTGGTCGCAACCCGGCCGAAAAGATAATGACCGGTTCGTATAACAATATCCTTTCAGCAACCTTTGCTAAGAATGTTCGAAATGCGATCCAAGAAGTTAAAGCTGACGATAATATTACCGTTTACTCCGATATATTTCCGAACGTCCGTATAAAACGTGGTGACGCAGCCATGGACATGTGGAGCTTGGATGGCGGTTACAATTCATACTTGGCCACGTCTCCGTCAGGGACGGCAACCGGCTTTGGCTGTTCGCTTCTTATTATCGACGATATCATAAAGAACGCTGAAGAAGCCTATAACGAAACAGCGAAAGAAAAGTCCTGGCTGTGGTTTACCAACACAATGCTAAGCCGTCTTGAAGAAGGCGGTAAGATACTCATCATCATGACGAGATGGGCGAGCGACGACCTTGCCGGCCGAGCGATTGAGCATTTCGGCGAAGCGGCCAAGGTTATCACAATGAAAGCGTTACAGCCGGACGGCAGTATGTTGTGTGACGAAATATTGTCACGGCGTAGTTATGAAGAAAAAGTACGTGCCATGGGGGCAGACATCGCCAGTGCCAACTATCAGCAAGAGCCGATAGACCTTAAAGGGCAGCTATATTCTAGCTTTAAGACGTATGACCGCATTCCGACGGACGCAAACGGCAATCCGTTATTTACGGCTATTCGGAATTATACAGATACGGCCGACACTGGAGCCGATTACCTTTGCTCGATTGTGTACGGCGTGTACAACGGCGAAGCCTATGTGCTTGACCTTCTATATACGAAGGACGCTATGGAAGAGACGGAGCCGGCGACGGCAGCCATGCTATACCGGAACGGCGTAAATGTGGCCGACTTCGAATCAAACAACGGTGGCCGGGGCTTTGCACGGCAAGTACGACGGATATTACAAGACACGTATAAGTCGAATAAGACGGTCATCAATACGTTTGCGCAGACAAAGAACAAGGCGGCTCGTATTCTTTCCAATTCAACGTGGGTCATGGAGCATATCTATTTTCCAACCAACTGGAAAGACCGATGGCCTGAATATTATAGGGCGATGACTCGTTATCAGCGAGAAGGGAAGAACGCAAACGATGACGCACAGGACGCAACGACGGGCATTGCCGAGAAGATAAACGCACCGCAGATTAAAGCGGCACACGTCAATATTTATTAAGGAGTAAAAACATGGACTCTGAAAAACTGTATGGATATAAGTTACTAAAAGACGCATATTACGGTACAGGCCTGTTTTCTGTTGGCCGTGGCCTGGTTCGTCATCCGAGGGAAAGCACACCGAATTATGCCTTCCGTAAGAAGCTTGCGTATTACCTGAACTATACTGGTCCTATCGTCAATGCGTCGGTAGATCCGATATTTAGGGATGCAATCAAGCGTGAATATAAAGACACGGAGAAGTTCAAGGTGTTCCTGGAAGACGTGGACCGCAAGGGTACGAGCCTACAGGAATATATACGTCAGCAAGCGACCTTAGCCAAGCTGTACGGCGTCATGTATATCATCGTGAACAACGTTGTGGAGTTCGGCGAATCGGTAGCTGACAATATTAAGAACAGGGCATTACCGTATCTCACGGCTGTTGAGCCGCATCACATTACGGACTGGCAGTTTGATGAGAAGGGAATATTAATCAAGTTCGCATATAAGGACGTTATTTACGATGCAGATAGGAGAAAGCGAACTCGTTATTACATATGGACTCCGACGAATTGGCAGGTCTTAGACGAAAACGGGAACCAAATAAAAAGTGGCACTCATAACATCGGTCGCATTCCCGTTGTTCAGTGGTTCGGTAGAAGCTCCAAAAAGACGGATATTTTACCGCCTGCCGAGTTTTTGAGTATTGCACAGACAAACTACCATGTGTACCACCTGTGCAGCCTTTTGACGCAAATACTCAACAATCAGACGTTCTCCGTATTGACGATGCCGGCAGACGGCAGCACTCCCGACGTAACGCTCGGAACAAATAACATGCTGCTGTATCCGCAAGAGTCATCTCACGCACCGGCATTTATTGCACCGGATAAGGGACCTGCCGAAGTGCTGATGGCACAAATTGACCGACTCATAAAGGAAATGTACCGCATGAGCGGCATTGATTCGGTTGTAGGCGTAGAGCAGTCAAAGAGCGGTGTGGCCAAACAATGGGATTTTGAACGAACAAACCAACGCCTGGCAGACTTCTCCGTTCAGTGTGAGGAAGCCGAAAAGGATATCATTGGACTGTACGAATTGTGGGCGAAGGAAACTGTCGGTTATGAAGTCGAGTATCCTCGAGATTTTCAGATTAACGACGTTACCGAATCGCTGTCTCAGGCACAACAGGCACTGGACCTTGGGTTTAGATCCGATACGTTCTCCGCTGAAGTAAGCAAGAAAGTCCTGGAAGCGTACATGCCGAATATTGAGCCTGATACGTATGATGACATCGTAAGTGAAATAGAAGAAGGCTTCGATGAGGCCGAACGGGATAGGGATTTAATGAAGCAACGGTTTGAGCCGACAGTGAATAACAAGGGTGATGTAAATGCTGAAGGACAGAACGCAGAACAACCTGGAAAATAATTTGGACGGTTTCGAGCGAGTCCTTCGGGCCTTAATCTTGGCTGGTATGGACCCTAAAGACGCCGTAAAAGTTGCGTATCACCGTTATCCGGTTATGCGGCACCTTTACAAGGATTTGCTCGACGACCTTGTTGGTGATTTTGCTGAAGGGTACGGGAGGAAACAAGCGGCGGCCAAGTTTGAGCATGAAGCCATATCAGCGGCCATGAAGAAGTCATGGACAGACGACGGCGTAAATCTTTCTGAACGCATGTATAAAAACAGTAAAAAGGTCCAGGCCGAATCGGCCGAGGTCATCGGCAAGGCTATTAAGGAAGGTGAGTCGGCAGCCAAGACGGCCAAGAAGCTATTCGACGGGTACGGTAAAGGCGGCATTATCCCTGAGCAAGATATACCCGAATTCATTCAAGAGGTGAAGGACTTACCTGTTCCCGACTGGCTCGACGAAAAAGCGGTCGCTGAGTGGAAGTCCGCCATACGTCACGCACGCAAGCTTATTGAGCAAGGCACAACGCCGGGGCTAAGAGCGGCGTATAGTGAAGTCATGGACGCCATCGAAAACGGGGCAAAGCAAAATGTAAGCAAGGCTATTGATACCGCAGTACAAGAAAAGACTCGATATACAGCCGAACGGATTGCACGCACGGAACGAGCGAGAGCCTATGCTGATGGAGTCATGGCTAAATATATGGATGACCCGGACATTGTGGCATTTCAGTGGAAACTTTCCGATCGACATCCGAAGTGCGATATTTGCGATGTATACGCTCATGCCGACCTGTACGGCCTTGGCAAGGGTATATTCCCGAAGGATAAATTCCCAAAGCTCCCTGCACATCCTCATTGCTTATGTAGAATCAAGCCGATTGTTGACGGCATGATTGACATGAGTAAGAGAAAGGATAACGTCGACAAGGGTGGAAAGGCATATATCGATACGCTTCCGAAACGGGAGCAAGAGCGGCTACTTGGTGTTCATGGCAGAAAAGATGTAATGGGCGGTAAGAAAGAGTGGTATGCTAGTGCTAGGAGCGTCTCTAAAGAGGGTTTTGAGGTTAGACAGCCAATTGCTAAGGAATCTGGAGCTATTAGTGAAAGAGGAAAGCGAAGAGCTCAAAGACGAGCGGAAGAATTCAAAGAAAGAGAAGCCCATGCTAAGATGATTTATGCAACATTGAGAAACTCCGATCGGGATATATTAATACGCAAAATATCTCAAAATAGTGGCATGAGTCTTAAAAGCGTCCAAAAAGTTCTTGAACATATTTTGGATAATAAGTATAATTTAGATAAAGGATATGGTAATTTTGATGCGGACTTTGATATGGCTAATTCATTGCAACGTTTAAGAGATGGAAGTCCGTTAAGTCATGATATATTATTGTTAAAGCATGAGCGATTAGAGTACGAATTGATGAATCGATGGGGATATCGTGATTATAATATCGCACATAATATTACCTCTAAAAAATACGATTATATAACGGCTGTAGAAAGGTGGGTAGAAAATGGTTGTCCTGGAGAAACAAAACGATAAAAATGGAATAGTTTTATATCATTATTATCCTAACGGTGGAGATGAATATGGTTATGGAGTTATTGCCATAGACACTAAGACCGGTGAAATTGGGATAGAAAAAGAGGACGACTGCAAACACTTTTGGTATTTAGATCATGCTTTTGCAGCTGTCCGGGATTTTGTTCGGAATATGGAGTTTCCTGATAAATATAGAGTTATATGGTGTTAAGCACTCACGAATGTGGGTGCTTTTTTCATGCCTTGCGCAGTGGTGCGTAGGGCATTTTTTATTGGTGAAAAGCGGAGGAGACCGCATCACATATATTTAATGTGTTCGAAAAGGAGAATGAGAACCATGACAATGGCAGAATTGTATGCAGCACTGGAAAAGCTCGACGGCGGTGCGGCAATGGTAGAGACCATTAAAGCGGAAGTCGGGAAATTGAACGGTGAGTCGAAAGAGCAACGAGAAGCCAAAGAAAAGGCTGAAGCTTTGGTTAAGACGTTAACTGAAGCCAAGGACACGTTGGCCAATCAAATTGCGGAACTTCAAAAGCCGGGAGCAGGAGAGCAAACGGCAGAATATAAGACTCTTCTGAAGAAATTCGATGACCTTTCCAAATCGTTCGAGACTGAAAAGGCTGCACGGCAAGAAGCCGAACAAAAACGAATCCAAACGGACATCATGGCACAGACAGTTGATGCACTAACGAAGCACAATGCAATGGATCCGAAAGAGTTCGCTAAACTTATTGTTGGCGGCATTGAAATCGGTGATGATGGCAAGTACGGATTCAAAAAAGAAGATGGCACTGTCGGGACGATTGAAGACGCAGCCACCACATGGCTTAAGGGTAAGCCTTGGGCGGTGAAGGATAACCAAAACGGCGGCAGCGGACAAGGAAGCTCCGGGCAGAATGCCGGCAACGATGTAAAAGCACAGTTTGAAGCGGCACTGGGGATATCCCAGGCAACGAAAGGAGACTAAATAATGGCGATTAATACGTTAGAATGTGCAAAAATTTTCCAAGACGGGCTTGACGCACAAATGCTCGCAACAGCAACATCGGCTTGGATGGAAGCCAATGCAACACAGGTAATTTATAACGGCGGTGATGAAGTAAAAATGCCCGAAATCTCGACGGCAGGACTTGCGACATACGACCGTGATAGCGGCTTCGTACAGGGTGCAGTTACGCTGAAATTCGGTACATATAAGCTTACACAGGACCGTGGTAGAAGCTTTTCGCTCGACGCAATGAGTGTTGATGAAACGAACTTTGTGGCTTCGTCCGGTAACGTCATGGGTGAGTTTCAGCGTTTACAGGTCGTTCCTGAAGTAGACGCATATCGTTATAGCCGTATTGCGGCGTTGGCTAAAGCGGCAAGCCAAGAAAAGGCAACGTTTACGCCGACGGCTGATAATATCCTGGCACAGCTCGATGATGATATTACGGCAGTACAGGATATTGTAGGCGATGACGAACCGCTTGTTATCGTGATGAATCGCAAGGTACGCACGATTCTTAACAATGCGAAAGGCATTCAGAAGTTCATCGATACGGGCGACTTTACAGCCGGTACGGTAACGACAAAAGTACGGACGTACAATGAAATTCCTATCATTGGCGTTCCTAGCGCTCGCATGAAAACGCAGTACGTATTCAACAACGGCACGACAAGCGGACAGGAAGCGGGCGGCTTTAAGGCTGATACTCAGGCGAAGGATATTAACTGGATCGTAATCGCACAGCGTGCGCCGATTGCAGTATCCAAGACAGACAAGGTCCGCATCTTCACCCCGGACGAAAACCAAAAGGCAGACGCTTGGAAACTTGATTACAGAAAATTCCACGACTTGTGGATTCCGAGCAACAAGCTTAAAGGCGTATTCGTTAATACCGGAGCGTAAGGAGGTACCGTATGAATACTCGAGTAACTCGGCTTAACGAAGTTCAGTACGCCGATTCTGAATACCGTCTTCAGCAGTTATTTGCTGAAGGCTTTGTGGCAGATGAACTGCCGACCGAAGAAACGGAGTCGGTCGAAGAAAAGCCGAAAAAGGTAAAGGCAAAGAAGGCTGAAGAAACGGAACAGGTAGGCGAGTAGTATGGGCGTCAGTCGGGATGTGTTCGATAAGAGAATACGACAGGCCGTAAAGGCATCGGCCATTGAAGTCCAGGACGAAGCACAAACGCATCACAATTACACGTCACGAACGGGCGATTTGACTCGCTCTATTGACATGCGAATGTTAACCGACAAGAGTGCCGTTGTATATTTGGATGAAGGCTTGGCCGATTATGGCCCGTTCGTTCACGAAGGTACACGGCCGCACATGATACGGCCTAAGAATCGTAAGGCCTTGCGATGGGTCCCGACTGGCGGTAACTCGTTTTTGTTTGCTAAAAACGTTCTTCATCCCGGTAATCGCATGGATCCGTTCCTGTACAGAGCGCTAAATACGAAAAGACCGGACATCATTAAGCTATTCGGGCAGTACACAAAGCTTGCTACCAAAGACATATGTGATGCCATTGAGCAGAAGTATAGTAATGGCCAAGCATGTGAGATTGAATTCAAATTTTAAAGGGAGTGAATGCACATGTTATATGACTTGGCCGAAATGACATTTTCTGACGAACTTCTCGGAAAGAATGTTAGTCGTGACGACCTTGCTATTGCCGAAAAGTGGCTGTATTTGTTCGCACAGCGTCTTGGAGTTGAGCAAGCGAAGGTTATCCGTAGCTTTGTGGCGGACGAGCTTGTAACACTATATACATATCGTGAGACTTGTGTGCGAAAGGCGTACAGTTTGCCCGGAGCTTATGGGCGTGGTGGCGAAACGGACGACTTTTACGGCAAAAAACTTGCATATATCCAGGGCCGAATAAAAGAGCTTGAAGGCTCGATTACACCTGAAGACCTTACGGGTGACCCGACGCAGTATTCCGGGTATCGGTCGTGCGAAATCTTCAGGGGGTAGCCGATATGATAATGTGGTTTGAACTTTTAAAGCGGATTCAAGACGTTCTCATAGCGTGTAAAGTATCCTCACCTGTACAGCTCGGTGCGGTCATACCGCAGCATGCTGCCGTCGACGAAATCGGAAAAATCATGCTTGTTCGAGGATCCGAAACAGTAAATGATGAAAGTATCGAAAATGAGCTTCTCGTTACGATTTATCTTGAAGCCTGGGTACGAAATGACGACCCGGATTTATCTGTTGGATACGCTCGCATTAGTGAGCTTGAGGAGCAAATCGACACAGCGTTAAAGCAAATGCGGCAAGCCGTCGGTTCACTGAATGAGGATATATGCGTACTTAATGGCAGTAACTATCAGATTTTAGATTTAAAAGTTAAACAAAAAACGGGCGACCTCGACGCATTGCGACCGTTACTCGGTTCGCAGTATACGATTGAGTGTCGCCTTTTTGATTTGACTCGTGAAGGAGGAATATACTAATGCCGGCATCAACACCGAAAAAAGCACTGGCACCGTCTGCAGCTAATTCTTTAGCGACGGTGGGTAAAAATTATTTTATTTATTTGAATACAGGCACTGATGAAACAACGGGTGCGGTGTGGACTAAAATCGGCGGTCAGAAGGGCGGCTCTATCAGCCGTAAAGCCGACTCTATCGACGCATCACACAAAGACTCTGGGGGTTGGAAATCGACCTTGCCCGGTCTTAAGGAATGGAGCATTGAATTAGATACTTTACTCATGGCTAACGATGACGGCTTGGAAGCGTTGAACGAAGCCTTCCTTAAAGACCAACCTGTACACCTTAAATTCGAGTACCCTGACAAGTCTTATGTAACCGGTTGGGCATCTATTACGGAACTTTCCATTGAAGCTCCGCATGATGATGTGGCGTCTTATAAGGGCACCTTGGCAGGTATCGGTCCGTTATCTGAATTGAAGAAATCCTAGAGAGGGGAATATATAAACCATGAAACAAATTAAATGCGACTTCTTCGGCAAGGGTGAACGCTTATACTTTAATATCCAACGCCTGGCTGAATTTGAATCGGCGGTCGGCAAGCCGATTTATAATGCTATTCAGCAATTGTCCTTATCGGACATCATAACCGCATATGAAATCGGTCTTCGTCAGTATGGCCGTCGCAGCACTCAGTTCTATGCAGACCGCTTGCAGGAGCTGTTCGATAGCGGTGAGGTTGAATTAAACGACATCATGATGCCGATTGTTAAGGCCATTACAGGTAGTGGCATTCTCGGTAAAAAAGCATACTTCATGGCATTCCCTGAAGAAAAGACACCCGAAGATGATGCCGAAATCGAAGCCGAAGAAGACGAAACAGTAAAAAACTAAACGGGGGGCATAATGCCCCCTCTTCTTTTGCATTATGGGTACGAAAAGCCGAAAAAGTGGCTTATAGTATCTTGGCGTTAAAGCCGTCAGAATTCTATGAGCTTACGCCTATGGAGTTCGAAAAGATGGTTCAAGGGTATGACCTTCGGACTCGCATTGAAGACGCCAGAACGGCGTATATGACGTCACTTATTGTTAACGTTCAACTCGATAAAAAGAATCAGATTAAAGTGAAGGATATCATGAAGGATTTACATCCGCCGACACGACTGGATCGTAAGAAAGAGGAAATGGAATTTATGAGAGAATGGCTTGAAGAAGGGGGTGAGTTATAATGGCAGACGCAAATATTCACGTCAAGATAAAAGGCGATAGCTCAAGTGCCGAGCAGGCGATTGACAGAGTCGGTAGTAAGCTCGAAAATGCCCTGGGCGAAAAAATGGGCGGCATTGCCAAGAAGGCACTAGAGAAGATGCCAATGGCAGCGGCGGCAGCAGGTGTAGCTTTGGTTGCCCAAGAGGTCGCTCAGCTTGCCGGGAAGGTATCCGATACGGCTGACCAAATGGCACAGCTTAAGTCCCGTATCAATCTTATCAACGACGGAACTCAGACGACAACCGAAATCATGGACAAGGTCTATGCGGCAGCACAGCGGTCTCGTGGTGGGTACGTCGAAATGGCTGACAGCGTGGCTAAGCTGAACATGCTTGCTAAGGACGCTTTCAGTTCAAATGATGAAGCGATAGCCTTTGTCGAACAGTTAAACAAGCAGTTTAAAATCTCAGGGGCCAGCGTTCAGGAATCGACGGCGGCCATGTACCAGTTAACTCAGGCTATGGCAGCCGGGAAGCTTCAGGGCGACGAATTCCACTCAATCATGGAAAATGCCCCCATGCTCGCACAGGCGATTGCTCAGCAAATGGGTATGACTGTCGGACAGCTGAAAGAGATGTCATCGCAAGGTCTTATTACGGCTGATGTCATTAAAGAAGCCTTATTTAACAGTGCTGAAGAAACGAACGCCAAGTTCGCAGAAATCCCCATGACGTTCGCCGAAATCGGTCAGCAACTCTCTAATCAGGCCTTACAGGCTTTTCAGCCTGTCCTTGAACAACTTAGCTCTATAACCGCTTCGAGCGATTTCCAGGCTATTGTCGAGGGTATCGGAATGTCCTTTAAGGTGATGTCGGCGGCTGCACAAGTTGCCATTGCAGCCATAAAGGCGGCCTTCTCGGCGTTAAGCGTAATTGTGAGGACCGTGGCTTCGGTTATTAAATCAGCTTTCTCCGTCATTATCGGAATGGGCAATCAGATTAAGCCTATAATTGCCGGGGTTGCAGTTGCGTTTACGACTTGGAAGACGGCTATATTAGCCGTATCCGTAGCGACCAAGGCGGCGGCTACAGCACAGGCTTTATATAAGGGCCAAATGATAGCGTCCAGGATTGCGACCATAGGCGTTACGCTTGCGTCTATTCAGCTTAAAGCGGCCATGATAGCCAGTGCTATTGCAACAGCCGGAGTAAGAGGCGTCATGATGGCCTTATCCGGTACGCTTAACCTGGCAAAAGTCGGAACAATGGCCTTGGGCGCAGCTACTAAGGTTATGAACGCAATCATGAGGGCTAATCCCGTCGGCATTGTTATTACGATATTGTCCGTTTTGGCCGGAGTTCTCGGTACATGTGCCGCAGCGACTCAAGGATTTGGAGAAACGGCGTCGGCAGTGTGGGAAACACTGGTTCACACCGTGGCCTGGGCGATTAATCAGATTATCGCTCTCATCAACAAGTTGATTAACGCTGTAAACGGCGTTGGAGCCAAGCTTGCACAGGTGTTCGACTTTGATTTCTCGGCTATTAATAATATTGAAGGCATTAGTCCTGAAGAAGCGCAGGCGGCTGGCGATACTATTAAATCCGCAGCCGGAGATGTGTTTAACGCACTGTCTGGCGGTGGTGGCGGTGAAATTGACGGCGGCGGCTATGACGGAGGCGGTGGCGGAGGTTACGATGCCGGAGGAGCCGGTGGCGGCGGTGGGTCAGGTGGCTCAGGCGGAGGTGGCGGTGCAGGTAGTGCCGGCAACCAATTAGCCGAAGAAGCCAAACGGATCCATGAACAAATTCAACAGAACTACCTCGAGATGTTCGGCAAACAGAGTGAGTTAGTAGAGCTTCAGTACAAAAAGGAACTGGAAGAACTCAACAAGTCCAAAGACGCCAACGAACACTATCAGGAAGACCTGACGAATCTTCAGGCTATTTACGCTGAAAAGCGTATCCAGGCTGAACACGAAGAGCAAGCAGCAATTCGTGAAGTGTGGAATAAGGTCCGAGATATGGCAAAGGATTTTAATTTCTCCATTAGTACGAAGGATTCGACCGGCAGCGCTTCACCGCTTACACAGCTCGAACATGACCATGAAGAAGCGATAAACAGCATTACGGACAAGTGGCAAGGCTTCTCTGATGAATATATCAAGATGACTAAGCAACAACAGGCCGAATATAAAGCGGCTCTTGACGCTAACGGCATTGCGTATGAAATCGTCGGGAAGAATGAAATCACGTTTGAAGCGGAGAAGAATAAAGAACTTCTAGCACAGGAACAGGAATACCTGTTAAAGCGTAATGACCTGTATCGCCAAATGTCTGAAGAAAAGTGGGCCATTGACGAAGCCTTACGGACACAGAATTTTGCGTCTCTACAGCAAGCCTTAACTGACGAATACGTCATGACTCAAGACAATTACAACCTCCGTAAAGAAATGTTGGACGAATATCAGCAGGCTGTGATGGATTCGTATTTCAATACGCAAGAAATGTGGATGGGGGCCATGATGTCCGGGATTGACGCACTTCAAGAAGGGTTATCCGGACTTCTTCAAGGAACGACAAGCCTAGGTAAAGCGTTTGAGAATATCGGCAAGGCTCTTATCAAATCTCTGGCCGATTATGTCGCCAATTGGGCGGCGGCAAGGCTTAAGCAAGCTATTCTCGGAAAGACACTTCAACAGCAAGAAACGGCTGCAAGCGTCGCAGCAGCCAACGCTCAAATACCGCCTTGGACGACACTCGCACAGCAGGTAGCGATGGCAACCGGTGGTGTTTCGGCAACAACGGGCATGGCGGCATGGACGGCTCAGTCCGCAATCGGTGCAGCCGCAGGACTTGCCATGCAGGCTAAAAACACGCTTATGGGAAGCGCTCCGAATTTACACATGGCAAGTGGTGGCGTGGCAGTAGGCCGCACGTATGCCGAAATTGGTGAGGGTAAATACCCTGAAGCGGTCATTCCGTTATCGACGCAGACGTATGATGAAATGGGTGCCGGTATTGCCAGGGCAAACGGTGGTGCGGCAGGCGGTATAACGCTGAACGTATCAGCACTTGATGCCGAGTCCTTTGGCAATTGGCTCGAATCGAAAGGCGGCCGAGTATTGCGTCAGTTCACCGTTAACCAAGACCGTGAATTTATCGGTACGTCAGGAGTGTGGTAGAACATGGAAAAATTAAAAAAATTCCCTCGTATTAAGTCGCTTGCGTGGAAGTCGTCTAAAATGCAGCACTGGGATACGAAGTCCAAACGTAGCGGATCCGGAAGAGTGCGAACCATGACGACGTGGCGGTATCCGCAGTATACGATTACGACGGAGTTTGCCTACTTAAAACCTGAAGAGTACAAAAAAATGATGGGCTTTGTGTCGCAGATTCAAGGCGGCACAGAGCCTTTCTTGTGGTTTGACCCTGAAGACAACGAGGAAAAAGGAGTTATTCTCGGCAAGGGTAGTCAAGGTGAATGGCAAGCCATTCGGCGTTTCGGTGATTACACCGAACCTGTCGCATACGTGGAAAACGTAAAACTCTATGCTGACGGAGTTGCCATTGAGCATGTAACGACGGACGGCGGCACGATTCGGACAAGTGATACCGTATTGCCTGACGCTGTCATCACGGCAGATTACACGTATTATTGGAAGGTGCTGCTTAGCGGTGACTTTACGGCAGAGCTTGAATACAAAGACGTTTACAAATCAAAATCCTTTAAGTTGGTGACCGTGCAATGAAACAGGCAGGAGAAGCATTAACTCAACACTTGAATACGGCAAAGTCGTTCCGCAGTTGCGACTTGTATGCCCTTCGGCTCCAAAGCGGCATGGCGTATTACTGGACGGATACGGACTCAAACGTAAGTCACGGTGGCCATGTCTACCGTGCCGACGGGCCTGTCATTACTCGTAACAAGACCTCAACACATTCCGATGTGGCTGTTGATAAGCTTTCCGTTTCGGTATCGTGTGATAAACACGACCAAATAGGCGGTGTGCCGATACTAGCAGTTGCTCATAACGGCGGATTGGATGGAGCTACCATGGAGCTTAAACGAGCATTTTTTAAGCAAGACGGAACGTTAATTGATGCTGTGGATATCTTCACCGGCACAGTCGAGGTAAAACAAGGCGGTGGCCTTACAATAACGCTTGACGTAAAGTCCGTTGTGCAGAAGCTCAATACAGAGTTTCCGAGTAAGCGGTACTATCCGCAATGCCCTTATTGTGTGTACTCCAAGGAGTGCGGTGTCGATATTAAAAAGTACCGTAAGCGAATGAAAGTAACGGCACTTACGGGCGTGAATACCGTCGGAATAGACGTACCGTTTGAATACGGCTATTACAATGCAGGCGGTATCGAATGGGTATCAGGTCCTCTTGCAGGACAATCTACTCAGATAATGAGCAGTTCGAACGGTACCGTTATGTATATGAGTCCGAGCGATACGCAGGCAACCGTTGGAAGCGAAGCTTATATCTACCCTGGATGTGATAAAACGCCTGAAACGTGCAAGAAGAAATTCGATAATTTCGCACGAAATAGGGCCACGCCTTACGTCCCGTTAAAGGAGACGATACGATGAAAAGTACAGGGCAAAAAATTGCAGACGCCGCTCTTGAGTGGCTCGGTACTCCGTACGTTAATAACGCCATGGCCAAAGGTCACGGAGTCGACTGTGCATACCTTCTTGTTGCGTCACTTATCGGATCTGGCATGATTACAAAGGACCAATTACAGATAGAAAACTACTCGAACGAGTGGCATTTACATCGTTCTGAAGAAAAGTATTTAAAGTATATACAGCAAGTCGCCGACGAAGTTCACGAAGAACCTCAAATCGGCGACTTTTTGCTGTATCAATATGGCCGGTGCGTGAGTCATGGGGCGGTATATATCGGTAACGGCAAGGTTATTCACGCCTTCGTTGACCTTGGCGTTATTATCTCCAACATTGATGACATTTTGTTTTACGACAACCGAGGTAAATCAAGACTCCGTGCCGTATATCGCTTTAGTCCGAAGAAAGGGGGTGCAGCTTAATGGGATTTCTATTTAAGAAGAACAATACAACGAATCGAGCCGATATTATTGGCGATTTCCAAATAAACAGTGCCTCTTACGGCGAAACGGTACCTGAAGTTCTCGGGACGACAAGAGTGTCGGGCAATATCATCTATTGGGATGACTTCACCGCACATGAACACAAGCATACAAGCCGTACGGGTAAAGGCGGCGGCTCAAAGCACACGGAAATAGACTACACATACACTGTAGCCGCAGCCATTGCTTTGTGCGAAGGGCCTATACAAGGTATCGGTAAGGTGTGGAAGGATAAGGAAGTCTATGAGTATCCTCAAGCCGATATCCAGCTATCCCTTTATAAAGGCGAATACGGACAGGAACCGTGGCCGTATGTAGTAAGTAAGCACCCTGAAAAGGCACTGCCGTACAGCGGATTGGCATACATGGCAGGCGTTGTCGACCTCGGCAATCGTGGCAGCCTTCCGACGTATAATTTTGAAGTTAAAGGAAAACTTCTTGAGACTGGTGACGGGATCGATGTGAACCCGGCTGATTATATTCTGTATGTGTTAAAAGCGGCAGGAATTGAAGACGTTAAAATCGAGGGCATTGAGAACTTCCGAAAGTATTGTGCGGCCGCCGATATCCTCATCTCGACACCGCCTGATGAGTCGGCGAAAAAGGCACAGCAAATTATTAACGATATCGCCGACATTACAAATTGTTACCTTTTCTGGTCCGATGACCGCCTGAAGATTGTACCCTTGGCCGACAAAGCCGTCGGTAACTGGAATCCTAAAAAGGAGATCCAGTACAACCTTACGGCCGACGACCTCATTCCTGGTAGTGATGGGCAACTCGTTATATACAAGCGCAAAGACAGTTCAGAAACGTATAACCAAGCTACTGTTGAATTTATTAACCGTGCCAACGGGTACGAGAAAGAGACGGTGTCCTTCGAGGTAGTTGCAGACGTTCAGAAAAACGGCATGAAGCCGGCTAGTAAAAAGACTGCACACTACTTATATACAAAAAAGAGAGCGCAGTATTACGCTGAACAATTAGCCATGAAACGCCTGTACAGTAAGAACCAGTACACGTTTCATTTGGATTGGGCCTTTTGCAGATTAGAGCCTGGCGACCTTGTAACGCTTACCGATGAATTATGCCAACTCGACAGGCAAGTCGTTGTTATTACGGCTGTTAATGAAGCGGCTGACGGTGAACTTGAAATCACGGCAGAAGGAAAGCCGCCTGGAACATATGCGCCGGCACGGTACGACGTACATGAGAACGAACGGCCGTTTACTGATTATAATGTTCCGGCTCCGGCCATTGACCATTACGCAATCGTACAGACACCTGGAGATGTATCAGGGAACGAGCTGTTATTAGGTGTAACGGCTCCGTCCGGTTGGGGCGGTTGCACGGTATGGGTATCAGACACAGGCGACTCATATAAAGAAGCCGGTAAGATTACGGCACAGGCACGTATTGGACGACTAGCCGCAGCCATGACAGCCGAATCAACAAGCTGCACAGTCGAACTCTTCTCAGGTGAGCTTCTAGGTGGATCGGCTATTGACGCTCAGCGGGGCAACACGCTTATTTGGATTGACGGCGAGTGCCTTAGCTATGAAGGAGCGACTCTTCAGCCTGACGGGCGGTATTTACTTACAGGCCTGGTGCGTGGCCAATACGCCACGACAGCTAATAACCATGCTGAAGATTCGCAGTGCGTCCGTATCGATGAAGCACTATTTCACGCTCCGTACCGCACGGAAGATATCGGCAAGAAGATTTGGATTAAGTGTGCGTCAGTAAATATGTTCGGATCCAACGAACAAGACCTTTCCGAAGTGCAGGCCATTGAGTATACGATACAGCCGTATTACATTCCTGAAGTTCGAGACCTTGCCGTATATACGAAATATTACGACTTAGGTGACGGCGTTTCGTCTTTTGATGTTATCGCAACCTTTGCACCGCCGCAAATTACAAGCTTTGACACGGCCGAAGGATGGTATAAAGAAGGGTCAAGCGACTGGAAGTACGGCGGTAACGGTGATGGCCAAATCGTCATCAGTGGGTGTGAGCTTGGTCATACGGGGAGGCTTGGCCTTGACAAAAAGAAGAGCGGAGGCCATAAAATGCAACCAAGTTGAACACACCGG
>ERZ651108.139-NODE-139-length-37879-cov-8.282043_pt1 | contig 37879 bp, 26 predicted proteins | sample MGYA00512173_ERZ651108 | MGnify/ENA metagenome assembly ERZ651108 | reverse complement strand
AAGAAGCTGAAGAAAAAGTTTCTGAAGATAAAAAAGCAACAAAAGAAAAAAAATAAGACACATATAGCTCCCATAGGATCTTTGAATCCTATGGGAGATATTTATCATACTTTTCTTTTTTTACCATAGATTCTTACATGAATGAATCTATGTAGGTATTGAGCATAATTACCAAGTAAGAATATGGTTACTAGTTTAGCAAGATTACCTAATACCATTACTGTAGTTGCAGTATTGATATTCTGAGTAGCATTCATTGTTAACCAATATGACCATCTTACCATAAAATGTGGATCTATAACAGATCCAATAATTATTACCATCGTAAGTAATAATACTAAATAGTATATCACTAACGTTGGTCGGAATTGTGATTCCAATTTCTTAATTTCTTTAATTGTGAATAGCATGATATAACCTCCTTACTATAAATCTTATATCACTATATCACGTTTATAATATATTATTCTAGAGGTATTTATGAAGATCTATTATCAAATGTCTACTCGAAATACTAGCTTCATAAAGATGCATCAGTATTTAAAAGCCATTGGGATAAAGAATAATAAATTCATGCTGGCACTTCTAGATCCAGATCTTGCTGGTATAGATCCGCATGATCCTAACTTAAGTGCATACTATAAAGGTAAAGTATTAGCCGAATGCATGGTAAACTTCTGGTACTTTGCTCGTGAAGTAGTACGTGTACCAGACCAAGGTGGTAGTGGTAAAGGTATTCCATTAGAACTACACCGTGGTAATATGGCATTATTCTTCTGCTCTATTTATAATATGAATATATTCTTAGAGCTCCCTCGTCAGCATGGTAAAACATTATCTGCAGACGTTAGATATTTACACTTATTTAACTTTGGTACATCTAACTCTACTATTGCATTTATGCATAAAGCATTAGATGGTTCCAAAGATAACTTACAAACTCTTAAAAACTTACGTGAGTGTTTACCACCATATTTACGTATGGATCAAACATTCTCCCGTGATGGTAAAAATGCTAAAGTATCAGACACAGTATTGAGACTTGAGCATGCAGTTAACCGAAATAAGATTATTACTGTAGCATCTGCTCGTAATAAGACAGCTGCACAAAATACTCTTCGTGGTAAATCTATTCCGTTACTCTGGGGTGACGAATGGGGATTTGCACCATATAATGAAATCATTTATCTTAACACAGTTCCTGCATTCAAGAGAGCTGCCGATAATGCTAGAGCAAATGGTGCACCATATGGCATCCTATTCACTACAACACCAGGGTTCTTAACATCCACTGAAGGTATCTTTGCATACCAAATGAAAGAAGATGCAGTTCCATTCTCTGAATTCTGGTATGATAAATCATATCAACAGATTATGGATATAATGAATTCTAATACTAAGTCTACTTTCGTATATATCAAGTTCAGTTATGCTCAACTTGGTAAATCAGAAGACTGGTTTAGAGAAATCTGTAGAACTATGAATAACCGTTGGGAAGACATCCGTCGTGAAGTACTTCTTGAATGGTCTCAAGGTTCTGATAATTCACCATTTACTTTAGATGAATTAGAAACAGTATCTCGTTTAACTAAAGATCCTGATAGTACTATTGAAGTACTAGGTGGTAAATTCCAAGTTAACTTATATGGTAAGATTGACTATGGTAGAAATGGTAAACCTATAGATCCTCCAATAATGGGGGTTGACGTATCTGGTGGTTATAGACGAGATAGTTCTGCTATTACTATTATTGATAGTAAGACTACTAAAGTTATCGGTACGTTTAAATGTAACTATATTAGCCAAATTGAGCTAGCTAAGATTATAGTTGAATTGACACAAAAGTATATGCCTAATGTAGTAATCAACGTCGAACGAAATGGTGTAAGAACGCACTGCATAGATAGAAATGTCTATGTATCAACAGAGTTAATTGCTTTGACGTATGGGAGTAAAAGTTATCTCCCACGTTTAGCAGCGAAAGCTTCTTAATAAGAAGACACGTTCAACGATCATCTCCTGACGGGAGAGTAGAACCGCAAGCGATTGGCGGAAGAAAAATCCTGGTCTCAGCAAGTAATGTTGGAGAATGACAAATGATCTAATCACGTCCTGTAATGGGAGTGGATGCGAAAAACGCACGGATATAGAGTAGCGTCTATATCTAAATAATAATGGGTTCGGGGCGTCAGTTATAGCGTTATTGAAAAAAGCAGGTATATCTAAGAACTTATACTTCGAGCATAAAGAAAAGATACTCGAAGAACGTTTCGAAGGTCCTGGGGCAATTAAGAAGACTAAGGCTTTAGTTAAAGTATTTGGTCTTGATTCAACTAAGAATGTACGTGAACTCTTAATGGAAATTTTAAGAGAGCGTATGGATAATCATAAAGATAAGTTTGTTACTAAACAACTTTATGATGAATTCATTGGTTTAGAAGTTAAACGTAATGGTAAGATTGAGCACTCAGCTAATACACATGACGATTTAACTTTCTCTTATCTCATGGCATTATATGTATGGTATGAAGGTAAGAATCTTAAAGAAAACTTCGGTATTACAAAGCAAGGTATTAAGACTGATAATGATGTAGATGATGTAGTATTCGATGTTGGAACAGAGACTGTTGAGATTTATGATGAAATCCATCAAGTTCAACAGGAAATGAATAAAGATAATCCTGAAGAAATTAGTCCGATGGATAAATATAAAGCCATGATTAAAGCTCATGGTATTACTTACCAAGAATGGGAGAAAGCTGAAAGAGCTAAAGAAGACGCAGCTCTTAAAGAGGCATTTAGAAATCCTGAATTCTTAAAAGCTTATGCTTATAAATATAATATGACTAAAGATGCTATAGATCAGATCCGTAATGAGACTGAAGGAGAATTAGATCCATCAGCATTTACATCTATCTATAGTTTAGATGATCCAAATGTCAAGAGTCATATATCTGGTAACCTTGCAAAATTTTATGATAAAGTTTAAAAATTATTTATCTAGTTACAATATAGTAAATTTATACAAATCTATTTTTGTAAGGAGGAGCTATGTTCGGATATAGTACAGCAAGTGGCTATGAGTTAGCCAATGAGCATCAGTTATCTGAAATCTTAGCAAATTTTAGTAGTGATTATATTTATGATGTGATCTCTGATCAGATCAGTAAACGTTACGAGTTTGCTATTATACCAAAACCTAATATTGTAAACACATTTAAATCTAACTTTGATAATATCCGTGCAAACTTCCCAATGGATGTCGAAAATACTAATTCAGTAGAAGGCGACACATATCGGAATATCATTGATATTATCTGTAATTCTTGTAATATGTCATTCGATAATACAACGGATGACAATATTTATCTTGCTGCAGCTACATTATATGACTTCTTAGTCTGTAGCTTCAATAAGCATATGGTCGATTTCGTTATCGGATTGATCGTTAGAGAACAAGATTCCATCTATGCAGCTTTAGAGTTAGAAGAATCTAAAAAGAATAAAGATAGTTCTACTATCTATAACCGTAAGACTATGGAGAATACTAAGTTAGCAGTTATTAATGCTAACTTACCACAAGTACTTCAATATGTCGCTACATTAGAGATCAATATGATTGATCTTCTTCAAAGCTGTTATCAACAACCTATGGTTGATTTGATTGTAAATAACTTTGGAGAGAATGTAAATATCTATAATGATTTCATGAGAGTTATTCTATCTAATGAAAACTTCTTACCTGAATATATTACTGAAATACGTCTACGTATTCAAGGATTGGGTTAATCATGGAAAATAAAGAAATTACTATTACTAGAGATTACACTAGACCTACGTATAGACCTAGTGAAAATATTGATGAATCTAAAATGACAGAAGCTACTGCTTTTGATCATGATATAATTTTAGAAGAAGATGAGGAGAAATCTAATGACAACCGCTAAAGATGACATCAAATATGTAAAAAACTTGGCTAAAGATGCTGAAGGCTTAACAGAAACTGAAATCAATGAATTGGAAACTGTATCCGAAGAAGATATGGCTAAATTCCCTGAAGGTGAAACTATTCAACCAATCGCCCCAGAGACTATTCCTACTGTAGAAGAAATCGAAAAGATGGAAAAAGTAGAAGTATTACCTGAGGAGGATAAGGCTGAAGCCGACTTTCCCTCCAACGAAACAACAGTTGAGAGCGGACATGAAGGAAACGCTGCTAAAGTTAAAATCTCAAGCAGAGTTGTTAGCACCGATGGAAATTCCGAAGATGTCGAAAGTCCTATCGATAGTAAAGAATTGGAAGAAATCCTAAACAAATTCGATACTATTGATATTACTGTAGAAGATGTTAAAGCTCAACAAGCTGAATCTGAAGACTTTAAAGATATTGAATTATCTGATGAAGTATATCAAGATATTATTCATACATATGCTTCTCTTCAAAATGATCCTCAATCTGATATCTTGATGATTTTAGGACCTCAAGCTAAACAAGAACTTTTAGTTCAAGCTAATAAACTTGGTATCAATACTAATGATGCTACAATCTATAAATTCTTCATTGAAGGTTTCATTCGTGAAATCTGCGGCAATGCATTTATGGATAAAGGTCGTGACTTTGTTAATGATGCGATTAATAAAGTTAATGAACTTGAAGAAACTAAAGAAGTATCTAAACTATTAGAAGACTACATTGCAGAAACTTATGAAAATCGTATTACTGAAATGAATCGTATCATGGATTCCACAGATAATCAAGAAGTTCATGAGCATTGTATCAATGTATTGAATGCTAATAATGATGCTAAAGAATATGATTTCTTATATAAAGCATTGGATAATAAACCATCTTACCTCAACGTAGGTAAAGCATTCAAACATCAACAACGTAACGTTGATGCTATTCATAATGCATTGGTACGTCTTAATATTAAGAATATCAATGTAGGTGTATTCATGGATTCTATCTCTGAATTCACTTCTTTCGAAGTTGAATCCATTAATATCTTCTCTATCTTGATGGAGCTCCTTGTAGTTACAACTAACTTCAGTGATAAAGTTCAAATGATGCGTTTGTATACAATGATGCTTCTATTAAGCGGTGCTCTTCATTCTATGAAGACTAAGAAAGAAGTATCTGGTATCTTCCAAGAAGTAGCATTTAACTATCAACGTTTATGCTCTACTATCTCCACTGGTTTTAAAGCTTATGAAAATGGTCTAAAAGCAAAAGCTGCAGAACCTAAAGCTCCTAAAACTAAAAAACGTAGAAAATAATTATAGACATATGAATAATGGTTTACCCCAATGGTGAAAAACCATTGGGGTCATTATTTTATAATTCTATTTTTTCTAAAAGGAGAAAGTATTATGCCTGATAATGAAGTACTTGGTAATACTGCTACTCAGCCTACTACTGCAGCAGATTCTGCTCCTGTAAATAAGATTGATGGTGTATTCCGAGAAGATGCTGATAAAAAGGGTACTGGTACTGTCACATATACAGATGGTACAGTTTTAAACTTTGTTCGCAATGCTTTTGATCATACTGATGAAACAGTTAAAAAAGTATTAAAAACTGACAAATACAAATACGTATCCCCATTCGATGTAGCTAAAGCTCAAGGTAAAACATTAGATGAACGTTGCTACGTTCCTGGTAAATTGGGTGGTTTAATGGAATCTGAAGTGCAAGAAACTGCAGTTGCTATTAAAATCACTTATGGTCCAACTGAAAACGTTGAAGTAGAAGATCGTCGTGCTACTGCAATCGAAGTATTAGTTGATGATGAAGGTAACCTTCATGGTGATGCTGAAGACTACAATTCTCTTAAAGGTTCTGGCTACTATATAGTACAACGCCCTGAAGATGTAATTGCTGAGCATCCTGAAATTGTTAAAGAATACCAAGCTGCAGTTATCCGTTTAACTAAAACTCAAATCAAAGAAGCTAAAATCGATAAAGAAGGTTTTATCGAAATCGTTTACTCTGATGATGCTGTAGTTAAATTCGACAAAGCTGGTAAATTAGTTTCTGATGGTCGTTCCGCAGAACCTGAAAAACCATACGAAGATTTCTCTGACGTATTGAAAGCTAAAATCCTTGAATCTGTTGATAAGAAAACTACAGATGAAAATGGTAAAGAAGTTGAAAATACTAATAAGATCGCTATTACTGAATCTAAAGAAGTTGGTTCTCATAAATTCACATTCAACTTTGCTGATGGTTCTACAGTAATTGCATTAGATGGTCGTATCATCTCTGATACTCGTACATTCGGTCGTAAATATCAATCTGTATATACAGAAATGATCTACAAATACACTGAACTTCTTGATGTAGCTACCGACTACTTCCATGAAGATCCAGAATTGACTGAATCCGAACAACGTCAAATGGCAGCTCGTAAGATTATGAACTTACCTAAGAACTTGCTTGAAAAATATACTGCTAACCGTGCTATGAAACAAGCTCGTGTAGGTCATTCTCTTAACTCTGCTAACTCCCTTGGCGTTAAGACTTCTACTGATCGTATCATTGAAGCTCTTATGGCTCAAAAATGGTCTCCAAACAGTAAATAAAAATATCTAGAGGAAGGTCTTAATGACCTTCCTCAATATTTTTCAACATTATGGTAATTTAATATAATATTTTTATAAATGGAGGTAACTAAATGGCAATTGACAATGTAATTGACCCTACCAATTGTAACCCTTATTCTACCGCTAGCGGTGATAATAAACGTGCTTGTCCTAAAGCTAATATGGTTGACATTAAAGCTGAGATCCGCCGTTCTTTATTAATCTCTTTCGTATTCTCTAATCCAGATGATAACTATAAAGTTCTTCTTTCTGAAGGTGCTAAAGAAATCTGGGAAATCGATTATGTAAAAGATGGCGAATTGAAACGTGCTGCTGGTAAAGTACGTAACTTCGAGTACTGGACTAATAAACACATTGGTCTTTCTACTTACTCTGCTAATGGCGTAATTCAACGTGATGAAAAAATCGTGGTTAAATTCGATGCTTCTATCGACTTCAAAAACCAACTTCTTTCCATTGACGTTCGTAACATTCGTGGTTTAAAACCAGCTGGTGTAATCGAAGATTCTGAATTGAGTCAAGATTCTGCAGCTAACTTCATCAAAGTATCTAAGAATGCTTACAACTTCCTTAAAGTTGCATACCCTAAAGAGTTTGCTACATTAACTAAGTTGGATAATAACTTAAATACTGATGATACTGAATACACAGATTATATGTTTGATGGTGCTTTGGCATTGAATGAATTAGCTCCATTGAATTTGGCTAAAGTTAAATCTGCAAACTACATGTTTAGAGATAACCAAAACTTAACTCAAGTTCAATTGACTACTTCTGAAAACTTAGCATCCGCAAAAGGTATGTTTGAAGGTTGTTCCAAATTGGAACAAGTTGAAATCAAGACTCCTGGTTTACAAAATGCTGAAGCTATGTTTAAAGGCTGTCAATCTTTGAAAGCATTAAAATTGAATGTAGGCTCTTTGACTACAACAAAAGATATGTTTAAAGATGCTACTGCATTAAGCACACTTCGTTTATCTGGTAAATTGAACACTGGTCTTGATTTGACTAACTGCCCATTAGACGAAGATTCTGTTACATCTGTATTGGCTGCTATGAGCGATAATGGTCCAGATGAAGATAAAGAAGTTCGTTTCAGAAGTGCAACTGTTGCTGGTAACCTTAAAGCTATCGCTGATGGTGCAGCTCGTGCTGGCTGGGTAATTTCTGGTCTTACTTATACTGCAACTGCAGAAGATAAGCATGATGATAAATTAGGTAAAGATATCGTTAATGCATATGAAAACGGTAAAACAGAGGAGCCTAAACATGATGAAGCTCAACCTAATAAACCTGAAGAAACTCATACTGAACAACCTGCAAATCCAACAACTGGTGAAGAAACTCATACTGAAGCTCCTTCTACTGGTGAAACTCATACAGAAACTCCTTCCACTGGTACAACCGAAGGTGAAGGTTCCGCCGTAACTCCAGCTAATCCAACAACTGGTACTGAAGGTACTCCTGCTGTGAATACTGGTTCTGAAGCTCATACAGAAACTCCTGTAAATAATCAACCATCTACAGGTACAACTGAGCAACCATCTACTGGTGAAACTACTCATACAGAAACTCCTGCAGCTCCGTCCACTGGTACAACTGAAGAAACTCATACTGAGTCTCCAGCTCCAGCCGTGAATACAGGTTCCGAAACAGCTCAACCAGCTAATCCTACTACTGGTGAAGAAACTCACACAGAAACACCTTCCACTGGTACAACTGAACAACCTGCAAATCCTCAACCATCTACAGGTAATACTGAAACAAGTACTCCAGCTGCGAATACAGGTTCTGAAACAGCTCAACCAGCTGCTCCTACTACAGGTGAAACTCATACTGAAACACCTGCAAATCCTCAACCATCTACAGGTAATACTGAACATCATGAAGATGAAGAATTAGATCCTAACTTCATGGTTGATGCATATAATGGTGCTGCTGAAAATACACCTAAACCAGCAGATCAAACAGGTAATACTCCAGCTGCTCCAGCAACTGGTAATACTGAACAACCTGCAGCTCCTGTAGTAAATCAACCTACTACTGGTGAAACTCATACAGAAGCTCCAGCTCCTGCTGTAACTACTGGTACTGAAACAGCTCAACCAGCTGCTCCTACTACCGGTACAGAAACTGCACCTGTAACTAATGAAGAAACTCATACTGAGTCCCCAGCTCCAGCTGTTGGTACTAATGAAGAAACTCATACAGAAGATCCAGCTGTAACTACTGGTACTGAAGGTACTCCTGCAGTTCAACCTGCCACTGGTGAAGAAACTCATACAGAACAACCTGTAGTAACAACTGGTTCCGAAACAGCTCAACCAGCTGCTCCTGTAGCTACTACTGAGGAAACTCACACTGAATCCCCAGCTACTACAGGTACTGAAGGCACTCCTGCAGCGACTACTGGTACAACTGAGGAAACTTATACTGAAACTTCTTCTAACACTACTACTGAACAACCTGCAGCTCCTGTGGCTAATGAAGAAACTCACACTGAAGTTCCATCTACTGGCTCTACTGAAGAAGCTCATAGTGAATCTCCAGCTCCTGCTGTTACTACTGGTACTGAAACAGCTCCTGTAGCAAGTGAAGAAACTCATTCTGAAACTCCTGTAGTAAACACTGGTTCTGAAACTCACACTGAGTCCCCAGCTGCTCCTGTAGCAAGTGAAGAAACTCATACAGAACAACCTACAGCAACTACTGGTACTGAAGGTACTCCTGCAGCTCCAGCAACTAGTGAAGAAGCTCATACTGAGTCCCCAGCTTCTAATACTGAAGAAACTCACACAGAACAACCTGCGGCTCCTGTGGCAAGTGAAGAAGCTCACACAGAAGTTACACCTGCTCCTGCAACAGGCACAACTGAAGAAACTCATACTGAGTCTCCAGCAGTAACAACTGGTTCCGAAACAGCTCAACCTGTATCTCCTGTAGCTACTACTGAAGAAGCTCATACTGAAACTCCTTCTAATACAGTTACTGAACAACCAGCTGCACCTGTAGCAAGTGAAGAAGCTCACACAGAATCTCCTGTAGCTAATACAGAAACTCATACTGAGTCTCCAGCTCCTGCTGTTACTACTGGTTCTGAAACTGCACCTGTAGCTCCATCTACTGGTGAAACTCAACCTGTAGCATCTACTCCAGCTGCAACTCCTAGTACAGAAGCATCTTCTGCAACTACAACTCCTGTAGCTCAACCTGCTACTCCAGCAACAAGTGAAACTACAACACCTGCTCCTACTCCAGCTGCTCCTCCTAAAGCAAGTGAAGAAGAGGAAGAAGAATTAGATCCTAACTTGATGCTTGACGCATACAACGAAGGCGCTAATTAATTTTAAGAAATATTCTCGCTACTAGTTTTTCGAAACATACTAGTAGCGAGCAATATGTTTACTCGTTAGAATAATATTTTGAAAGGAGAATTCAATAATGGCTCTTTCCGTACAAGCCCAATTGAAAAAAGTATTAGCACCATTTGCGAGAGCGGTTGGTGTAGATATTAAAAAATTAAAAGACGGCAAACAAGATAAACTTCAAGCTGGTCTTAATATTCAAATCTCTGAAGAAGGCGTAATCTCTGCTACGGCTCCTAACCAAGCCCCTGATCTTAGCGCATATTCTACTACAGAGCAAATCACTACATTGGTTGATGGTAAAGTTGCTGGTTTAGTTAAAGAAGAAGCTTTAAATACTAAATTAGCTGACTATGCTACAACTGCATCCGTAGATACTAAATTAGCTGACTATGCTACAACTACTGCTGTAGATACTAAATTAGCTGACTATACTAATACTACGGCTTTAAATACTAAATTAGCAGACTATGCTACAATTACAGCTGTAGATACTAAACTAGCTGATTATACTACTACTGCAGCATTGACTACTAAATTAGGTGACTATGCAACTACTGCATCTTTAACTACTACTTTAGCAGACTATGCAAAAGCAGCAGAAGTTCAACCTAAATTGACTGCTGGTCCTGGCATTACTATCACTGAAAATAATCAAATCGTTGCTACCCCTCCTGATTTGACTGGTTATGTTAAAGAAGAAGCTTTAGATTTCAGTACACTTGATTTGGTTGCTGAATATGAAGCAGGTAAACGAGGCGAAGCTGCAGCTCCTGAAGCTGGTGCAGAAACTGGTGTTCAAGCTCCACCTCAATAATAGGTCTAGCCTAATAATTGACAATTGAATATACAATAAAGTAATACTAATGAGAGATGATCATTACGATCATCTCTCCTTTATTTAAATTTTTGAAAGGAGAAATTCTGACATGGCTGAATTTAAAAAAGCTATTGAGAAAACTCTTAAACCTCTTGCTCGCAAAGTAGGTTCTGATATTAGAAATATTGAATCTAAAGTATTTGCTGGTAAAGTTATTAACGTATTAGACTTCGGTATTGATAATACTGGTGCTACAGACGTAACTGAAAAGTTAAATGAACTTTTCCGAAAAGTACGTGATGAGAACTATACAGAAGTAATCTTCCCAGATGGTACTTATAAAATTTCTAATAAAGTTTCTGTATTCATTCCAGGCGATCGTCATAAATACCTTAATATCCATGCTCAAAATAGATATAAAACTATTCTTGAATTCCATGGTAACCGTGAAGGCAATTATACTGGTTTAGAATTACGTCCTGAAAGCTTTACTCAAACTCGTGGTTATAATGTAAAAATTGATGGTTTTACAGTAAACAACTTTGAGTTACCAGCTGAAGGAAGTCAAATGGCATCTCAATCTATTTTTGGTATATTCTTCACTCAAGACTCTGATGAAGGATTCAATGCTTATAACTACAAGTTCTATAACTTTGAATGTACCAATATGCAGTATAATGGTGGCTATTATGCAATCTATACAAGCTGCAGTTTCTTTGATTCTGAAATTAGAAATGTCTCTATTGAGAATATGGAATATTCCATCGAGATGAGTGGTCAATATTCTAATAATAATAAAATTGAGAATATTCTTACTAAGAACTGTAAAAACAATATCTCTATTTCTATTAAAGCTTCCATTAAGAATATTGACATTGTATACGATAATGAAGAGATTGCTAAAGAAGTTGGTAATGCAGTTAACTTAACTTGCTATAACTTATCTAACTTATCTTATAAAGGTTACTATGATTTAGGTACTCTAAATGATATTTTAACCATCAATTGTACAGCTGGTGCTACAGTTTCTGATATTAGATTAGATTTAAAACCTTTCAATATTGAACGAGCACAAAATACAGTTGTACCATCATTTATCTCTTTATCTTCAGTAGATAGTGAAGTATCCCTTCTTAATGTATCTAATGTAACATTTGATAACTTTGATGCTAACTTTACAGAAGCACTTAGTAAAATTGACTACTTTGCATTCTTTGATACTATGATTCCATTATCCATTCATGGTGTTACAGAAACTGCAACCTTAAAATTCTTCAAAGATAAAGGTGTTAACTTGGTATATGATAAATCTGGCTATATGCTTGAAAGTTATAATACTAAGAATACACACTTTATCTCTAGACCATATATTGGTGCAGATCGTAATATGAATGGTACTGACCAAGCTAATGGTAGTAAATTAGGTGCTATTTATATTGCATCTTCTGAAGGTACTCCACTCCAAGGTAAAGGTACAGATTACTCTGAAAATACTGCTGGCGTTAAAGGTGATATCTTCACTGAAGTAGATCCAAATAAATATGGTCACTTTGCATATGTATCTACATATGAGCATGCTACTTCTAGTAATTTTACTAAAGAAAAAATTAGTAGCGTTACTTATAATGAAACAGATAAAACTTATACTATTACATTTACTGAATTGCCAACATGGACTAATGGTACATTAAAAGGTAAAGTTCCTAATGTAGGTTCTGTTGTAAAAGATACTTATATTGGCGTTGATTTTGAAATCAAAGAAGTCAATGAAGATGCTAAGACATTTACAGTATCTGCTAACCCTGAAACTAAACAAGGTGTATCTAATCCATATAAGTTTGCACCTGATACTGATCCTAGCAACTCTGTATTTATGCATGCACTTTCTATTGAACCTAGAAAAGTTAATAGAATGAAAAATATGACATATGTAACTGTGCCAATTATTCATTCTGGGAGTACCGAAAACCGTCCAACTGAGCACCTTGTTGTTGGTCAAACGTATTTTGACACTACCCTAGGTGCACCTGTATTCTGGACTGGTTCTGAGTGGGTTAAAGCTAACACTGGTGAAATTGATACATCTTCCTTAGCTACTAAAGAAGAAATCAAAGCTATTCCAGCTGCTAATATTACTCAAGATGATAATCACTACTTCGTAACTAAATATCAACAAGCTAAACTTGGTAACTTATATAACCGTGGTGAGTTTGATAATTTATTTACTAAGAAGAAAGATTTAGAAGCATATACTACAACTGCTGCATTAACCACCAAGTTAGGTGACTATACAACAACTGCAGACTTAACTACCAAATTAGGCGACTATGCTACTACTGCAGCATTGACCACCAAATTGGGTGATTATCCAACTAAGACTGAAATGCAAGCAGCAATTGCAGCTATCCCAGCTCCAACTGTAGATACTTCTACATTAGTAACTAAAGAAGAATTGAATGCTACTTTGAATGCAATCAATGAGAAATTAAAACAAATTAGAGGAGAATAGTCATGACAGAAACGGCTAATCAAATCATACAATCCCTTGAAGGTATTGCCAATGATATTAGTAATGCTAAGTCTACTCTCACACAAAATAATGTGGTACTGGATTCCAGTACCACAAAAACTTTAGCTACTGAAATTGGCAAGTTACCAGCAGCTATTAAGGCATCAACTGTATTAGAAGGGTTTAATAATGGTACTCTAACCATGAAGAATGGATTTATTTATTCTTCTAATGTTACAACTAAACTTGATAGTACAAACTGTGTACCAATAAATGCAAGAGAATATGTGATCCCTAGAGGAATGAGATTTTCTATGAAATTCCCAGGGTATTTAGCAGACCTTAAATCTTATATTGGAGAGCAATATCCAGATAATAATATGCTATTCTTTAATATCTTCAAAATCTATACTGATAACCAAGATATTTTAGAATTGTTATTCTATCTAACTGCAAACTATATTGATGGTACATTAGAAAATAGAAATAGTACTAGACCTTATGGATTGAAGATAGTTCTTAATAGTGAATTCTTTAAACCTGATGAAAATGGATACTATACTTTTGATAGATTCATGTTTCCATGCTATAACAGCGAATTCTATGTAAGACGACCAGATGGATCTGAAGTTAAGATTACAAAATTTAAATGTAAGACATTCTATCTTACATTGAATTATCAACAAAAAAACGTTAATGTTGTCTGTGATACACTAAATGTATCTATTTTCAACTTACAATCAATGCTTGATAAGAAAAAACAACGTTCATCCATGCCTAATAATTTTAATTTCAATCTTAATACTAATGATTGCTATATCATTAATATGCCAAATGTTAATATTAGTTATTTCCAATTTGCATATACAAGTACAAATCTTTCATTCACAAGATTAGCTCCTATTGAGTATGATAAAACTGGATCTAATGCATATTTACAACCAGCTGATAATATTCAAATTAGGGTTAATGAAACCCAAGAGAATATTGAAAAGCTAAAATCTGATGAAATTAAATTTAATATTTACCCGTTCCTTAAAATATTTAATGCAGATGGAACTAAATTGTTTAACCCTGCTACTGGTACTTTTATTAGTGATATAAAAGCCAGAATACAAGGAGCAGATATTCCAACAGATAATAAGAATGCATATATAGATAGATACTATAATAATCTAACTGTATATGATGCTAAAAGCAGACAATATTTATCATATGGTACTATAGCACTTAAATCTAGAAACGATAAACAATCATGTTTTAAAAGTATTAAAGTTGTTAAAACTGCTGGATATGATGATTACATGTATAGCACGGATGCTAATGATATTATTGATAATATTTCATTTGGAATGAATATTCCAGATGTATTTGAAAACTTTCCACTAATGCAATGCTCAGATGGTGTATTAACCCCAAATACTAGTGAATTTTTAGGTACAGATTTAAATTGTAGTAAACGTATTAAATTTAAATTTAGTGAAAATTTACTAGATGAAGGTCATACAACACCATTATATGGATTTATAAAAGGCTCTGGTTCTCCTAAATTTAATGGTATATCCTTATATTGTGATACTTGGGGAGATCCTTTAAATGCATTATCATTTCCAGACGGTAAATATATTATTATGAGTGATAGCGCTAGACTTCTTATATCGCCATTCGATACAGAATTCTATAATAAAGATACGCTTATTGATAAAATATTTGCATATAAAGCTCCTATCATGTATAATAAAACCATCAAAACAGTTAGGGTACAATCACAATATGATATGGAAACTCATGCTTTAGAGAAGAATGGTGTTATATATCCATTAATTAATTTAAGCTATACATATCCATATGCTTATCCTAAAATGTATGACGATGATGATAATCTAATAACTCCAGGCGATCCTACATCGCCAATGAAATATATCATTGATAAAGATACTATTATTAAGCAATATCCAGGAAAATGTTATACTGGGAAGTTTAGTGGACAAACTACTGTATTTGATGCAAATAGTGATTTTACTAAATTTGAGAAATACATTCGCATTCTATGCCCAGAAGATCATACTAAGTTAGGTACTTATGAATTTAATAAATTCCGTTTACCTTTATATAACTTGGATGAAACTAAGAAGTACAATTACTCTAAGAAAGCATGGGAACCTGTAGGAGCTACTACTCCAGATACAGTAAGTACTAGAAACTTGTATCCAAGTGAAGTAAAGGCTGATGGTGCAAGCTTAAGATTTAGCTAAAATATTATGATGGGATAGCAATCTATCCCATCTAATCTATGATTTTTATTATTTTAGAAGGAGAACCTTATGGATAATCATCAAATCGTTGAGACTCTTGAGAATATCATTAAGGATATCACCAAAGCAAAAAATGCCCTAAAGGCTAATAATGTAACACTAAAGTCTAATGCGACTATTTCATTAGCTGATGAAATTAATAGTGTTCCAGATTCCATCAAAGCTTCTAATTCTTTAGAAGGATTCAATGGTGGACAAAATACTCTTAAGGGTGGATTTATCTACCCAAACAGTGAAAGTGTTAATGAATTAAATGATAGCAATACTACTGTAGTTAAAGCAGAAGAATATGAAGTACCTAAAGATAAGTATTTGAATCTGACTTTCCCAACTCCAGGTATTGTTAATAATACTAGTAGTAGTGATATAATCAAATTTAGATACAACGGTAAAATGTCTGAATTATATTATACAGTTTTAAATGCTCTATATAAGACTTATTTAAAGCATAGTCTCACATATGACTATAATGACTCTACAAATACGCAAGTAGATAATCGTATGATTAAAGTCTTATTGAAGAAAGGAAATCTTACTGTAGAGAATGGTGTGTATAAATTTAGTGAATTCGTATTCCCAACTTTCAATACAAACTTCTATGCAGCTAAAAATGATGACGACAAAGAGGGTACATTGATTACTAACTTTGAAATCGATAGATTCCATTTCTCTTTAAATTATCGTGGTAAAGATATTAATATTAAATGTAATAAACTGATTGTAGATTTAGACTTCGCTACTCAAATTATTAAAAAAGAAATTTCTGGTCATGATGGTTACCATTATATAACAGATGCTGGTGCTGAAGTACTAGAATACTATAATCACCGTGATGATACTGACAATCATATTATCTACTTACCAGAATTCGACGTTGAATATGCTGGTATAGATTATGCGTATAATGGTCTTAGCTTAGATACTAATATTGAGCGTGCTTATAATGTACAAATCCGTACAGAAGAAAATGACACTAATAAAACTTTATTAGAAGATCCTAAACATATTGCAAATATCTTACGTCTAGTTAAAGTTTATAATATGGATGGTACTAAGATCTATAATCCTATAACGAAGGCATTTGAAGATGCATCAACAAGTGGATATGTTACATCACCTGGATATACTATAGACGATAATATGATCGATGCAACTGAATATTATAAGAATACTAATAATGTCATGATGCTTGATGAGAATGGTAGGAAAGCCCTCAACTATAAAGAGTACATGGCTAAATTAGAAAAAAGTACTAAAGCTGTGGTGCAAGGACTCAATGTAAATAAAGGATATGTATATTACATGATCGGTGACTCTATTGAGCCAGAATTGATTAGATATGATGAAAGTACATATACCTCTTACTATCAAAACTTCCCAATGCTTAAGCTATTAGAAGGTGCTCTCCGATTAGGTAAATACTCTAATTCTAGAGATGCTATTAATGCATATAATAGTACAAGTTTTGATTTTGCTGATGAATATTCAAAACGAAGAGCTGATGTATATCCATTCATTACAAACTGTGCATTCTATAGTTCTGATACCATTGGATATGGTGGAATTAGACTATATGTAAACGTAGATACAGTACGTGAGAATGGAGTAAAATACACTGTTCTTAAAAATGCAGTAAATACATTGGTATCTCATTACGATGTGAAGTTATATAATAATGCAGATCCTGATATATTGTCTGGTAATAATAATGGATTGGTTGAAAATATCAAAACTAATGCAGCTCCATTAGTATACAATGAAAATATTAAAAGTATCAAAATTGTATCTGATAGTAAAAAACGTGGCGTATTGAAATCTCTATTAGGGTATGGTATGATATATCAAACATTTGATGCGACGAAAGTACCTGAAAAGCCTACTACACCAATGAAGTATATATTAGATAAAGATTCTACTATTGAAGCATCTAAATCTAAAACTTACCAATCTAAAGTTACTCGTAATGGTGCTACAGTCATTTTAGGACCATACACTACAGATGAAATGGCAAAATATGTGGATAAATACGTTCATGTATTAGTACCAGAAGATCATAAAGGTCTAGGTAAATACGACTTCTGTAAATTCCGTTTACCGTTGTATAACTTGGATGAAACTAAGAAGTATAACTATTCTAAAAAGGCATGGGAACCTGTTGGTGCATTAACAGATGATAGTACTCCTATGGAGGATTTATACTCTAACGATATCACCGAACGTGGTGATTATTTAGAAGTATTCCAAAATAATCTAGGATTCCCTACAGAACCAACTGGTAATGATAATCATATGGAAGAATACGATCACTTATAATTAATTAAAGGAGGTAACTGATGTCTGATACTGTTAATCAAGTCATTCAAACCCTTGAAAGCATTGCATCTGATATTAGAGATGCAAAGCAAGCTTTAAAATCTAATAATGTAACCCCAGAGTCTAATTCGACTTCTACATTAGCTACTGAAATTAATAAAGTTCCTACTGGTATTAAAAAATCTAAAGTACTAGAAGGATTTAATAACGGTAAGAATACATTATTTGGCGGATTTATCTATAATACTGATAGTGAGGAATTGAATTCCGTTAACTCTGTATTACTAGCTGCAGATGAATATATTATTCCAGCTGGTAAAACTATAGATATCGATTTCCCTTCCGCTGAAGTGACTGATGATTTATATAGAACTAAAGGTAATGCTAACTTAGTAATTAAAACTGCTGAGCCTGTTACGGATATTTATAATACTATCTTAAAACCACTATATAAGACCTATGTAGGTAAAAAATGTATCAGCCAAGAAATCACTACCGTATATACAACTGATATTCATTTAGATAAATCTAATATGTCTGGTGATACATTAGAAGTTAATGAATTTGTATTCCCTAACTTCAATACAAAATTATACTATAGAAAAGATGGAGAAGAGCAGGATACTCTTATTACAAAAATCAATACTGATAAATTCCACTTCTCCTTATCAAATAAAGGTAGAAATATAGATCTTACTTGTAGAGAATTAGTCATTGATTTAGACTCAGTATTCTATTTTACAGAAATTGCTGGTCATAATGGCTATGAAAGTGCAGATGAGACATATTATAACTTTAGAGATGACAGCAATGCTCATATCATTAAATTACCAGAATTTAATGTATCATATAGTGGTATAACTGGTAGATATGAAGGGTTAGCTGAATTGGTATATCTTAATAGCCCTGGTGAGAACATTATGCTAGCAGCTAATGTTCAAATTAGAACTGAAGACGATCCTGTAAATATTCTTAAATTGAATGAAGATGCAAACTTGGGTGGTATTTTAAGATTATTTGAAATCTATAATATGGATGGTACTAAAAAATATGACCCTAAAACAAAAACATTTGTAGATGCAAGTACATATCTTGATTTTGAAGCATCATTGAAACTAATTAAAGATAGAAATGCTTACTTCGGTGGGTCATATGTAATGGGGATATTAAATAATAGACCTATTAATTATAAAGAGTATATGGATAAACTTAGTGCAAGTAAAAAAGATGCACTTGCTAAATTAACTATTAGGACTGGATATGCATACTTTGCTCAAACTAATCCTATCAAAGCCGATATGTTTAGATTTGATGACTATAATCAACCTCCAATGTATGAAGGTTTCCCACTTCTCTATGTAGATGAAGACGTTGTTAAGTTTAATAGAAACTCTGGCTCTCAAGGTAGTGGCAAAATCATTGGTAATAATGAGGTTATATTTACATTCACCGATATTCAGGATGACTCTGTAAAACACAATCTTCCTCTATTAGGAATCTGTGCTGCTGATCCGTATGGTAACCCTGTTACATTTAATGGTATCAGTTTACAAATAAATGGAACTGGTTTTGATACAAATTATAATGGCGTAACATATAAACCATTAGCTAATTCGGCTAATTTACTTGCATCTCCATTTAATACTAGATTTAAAGATGGAAATGATTATAATTTAGAAAATGTATATACATCTAAAGCTCCATTAGTATATAACCAAAATATTAAAAGAGTTTTGATTAAATCCTATCCTGACCGTAAAGGTGAATTAGAATGCTTAATCGGTTATGGTTTAATCTATTTAACAATAGATCCACAATATGATAAACCTGAAGTTCCGGCAACTCCAATGAAATATATCATTGATAATGAAACTTCTATTGTTAGATCTCAATCTAAACTATATAATACTACAGTTAACTCATATACATACGTTTTAGGTCCTGCATCTACTGATGAATTGGCTAAATACTATGACAAATACGTTCATGTATTATGCCCAGAAGATCATCCTAAATTGGGTACATATGAATTCTGTAAATTCCGTTTACCATTATACAACTTAGACGAAACTAAGAAGTATAACTACTCTAAAAAGGCATGGGAGCCTGTAGGTGCTACTACTGATGATAGCCTTGCACTTGATGCAATTTATCCTACAGAATATGCTGAAGCTAGAAGTAATGGTAAAGAACCTCAAGTTTATACTAACCCTGGATATGAATTGAATCCAATCTAATAATATTCCCAGAAGAGGTTAATCCTCTTCTGGGTTTTCTTTTACAATATAGTAATGAAAGGAGAATTTATTATGAAGAATACAAAAGACTTCACTGAGCTTCTTAAGAAAACTTTCAGACATATTGGTGCTGATATTAATGCTCAAAGACCTGCAACTTTAGCAGATCAAACAAACATTACTTTTGTAAAAACTATTGATATTGATAAGACTGTAGTTAATCAATGTCAGGGATTTACCTATGATTCTACAAGTAAAAGATTCATTTTAGCATGCTGTAATGCTGATAACTCTAAGCAACGTATCTATGAACTAGATATGGATATGAATGTAGTTAAGTTTACTGACTTTGAGGGCGTAGACAAACTTGGTCATGTTAATACATTATTCATGGATGGTGAGATTATTAGAGCTACTAATGGTGCTGCTAATGGTACACGTATTTATAATATTAACCGTAATCATTTAGATGAACTTGTATTAGGTGAGTTTAATGACTATCCAGAGAAGTGTTTTAATATTGGTAAAGATATAGCAGGCTCTGGTAGATATGTATCTATAGTTCCTGGAGCTGATAGTAAATCCCGTAAAGTTAGAGTATATGCAGATAATACTATGACTACTAAGACTGAGTATATCGTACAAGTAGATGAAACTAACGTGGATTCTAATGGTGCATTCTTTAATGGTGATACTATTATCTTTGCAGTAACTAGACGATTAATCGAATGCCGTTTAATTGGTAATCAATTCAAGGTTATTAGAGAAATCGAAATGGAGCCTTATTGTGAAATCGAAGACTTTACTTACGTTAATGGGGATATCTACATGTGTGCTAATTCTCATGATTACGTTCGTATTTATAAGTATTCTGCTAAAAGGTCTTACTATAATCACATTAATAATGATTTTCTTAACAATGGTATTACTCTAGGTAACCAAGTTGGATATCATGGTAAAGCTACAGATAACTCTGTACGTGTAATTGCTAAGATTAATAAGAATGATAACCTAGAGCTTGGTGATAAGAGATCTATCACTACAGTAATCGGTAAAGAATTAAAGCACTATAATGGAGCTAACTCTTATACTGTATTAACTACAGCTCATTATAACTCTGCTATCTATAATAAAGTTACTATGGACGAAAAGCTTAAAGCTATTACTGACAGATTGACTGCATTAGAGAATAAATAAATCCAGTAACTTTATTACCCCTAAACATTAGAGTATAAGACAATTATTACTCTATAGGAGGTTACTATGGGTATGAAGAATGTGGGAGCTTTCTTGAAAGAGGAAGGAACTTCCCTTATATTTAAAGGTGATGGGGAACTAGTTTTCTACATCCCTGAGAATTATTTTAGAAATGATGGGCATATGAAATATGCTGAAGAAGCTGGTGAATATGTAAACACATTGGGATTATTCTCCTATGAAGTATTTGACTCTAAAGGAAAATCCATCTATGGTGTTAAACTATTTAACCATCCAGTTCTTATATCTACAATGCCTTCTTCAATAGAGAAGGTTAAAGACTATGTATTAGATAAGAAGATTCCAGTTCCTGTGGACTATCGTATCTTGAAGTTCAAGAAAGACGATGTAGTTATAGTAAATACTGGATCTCCTGAGGATATTACCAATGTAGAGAATATGTTTAGAATCTTTATGATTACTGGTAATATTCCTAATGTAATTGCATATGATAAATTACATGCATTCTTAATGGATTCCATTAAATTCAATGGTTCTTCTTTTGGTATCTCTGCACAGATGTTTGGTATCTTAGTATCTGAACTATGTAGATCTGTTAAAGATGAATCAGTTCCATTCCGCTTAGCTAAGGAAACTGATATGCATAAGTATAAACCATTATCTATTAAGATGGTACCTAAGTATATCTCTGCATTTACTGCATTAACATCTGAAAACTGGGATGATGCGGTAATTAACTCTATGATCAACAAAAACAAAGTTGATTCACCTATGGAAAAGATCCTTATGCAATAGCCATAATTAACATATGAATAAAAGTTTAAATAGTATCCATATCGGATTCGTTTATAACTATTATTTAAAATCTATTAAGGAGGAAATAAAAGATTATGATTGGTACAAAAATCATTCTTGAAGACCAAAGTTATATTCCCTCTCTGAATATAGCCGACTCTACAACAAAACCGATTGTATTTGCTGGTTTTACTTCGGACAAAGGGACTGAAGAATATACTAAATGGCAAGGCGACGATTTCTTCGACCAATATGGTGAAATCTCTTTTGCTCGTCATGGTCAACCTTTACTCCAAGCAGCTAACGTAATTAACAACGGCGGTATCGTTTATGCAAAACGTGTCGTTGACCCTACTTCTCGTTTAGCTATGCTAGGTGTAGTTGCTCACGTAAAAGAAATTTCCCGTCAAGAAACTCGTATTAAATTCGATCCTTTGACTGGATCTCCTATTACTAAGGCTGATGGCTCTTATGTAACTGAAGAATTATACTGGAAAGCTGTAGATGTTGCATCTATCTCTGATCCTGCACAACGTCCTACTTATACTAAAGACGAAGCTGGTGTAGATGGCATTGCTGCTATGTATAAAGTTTGTCAAGTAAACTACTCTGTAGAAACTTTGGAAGCTGAAGAAAATACTCATGGTAACGATTACGTTGCAACTTCCAGAGCATTCTATGAAAAATTCAAAAATAAAAAAGATAACAAATTCCCATTGTTCTTGATCTTAGACAATGGTCGTGGTGTATCTCAAAAGAACGTTACTATTTCTCTTGATTCTACATTATCTCGTTCTGCACAATCTGCACGTTATGTATTAGATATCGATGAAAATAGCAACACATTAGAATCTATTGTATTCTCTTTGAACCCATCTGAAGTTGAATCTGGATACAACTTATTCTTTGATTCTGTAGTTAAACGTACTTCTAAGCAAGTTAAATGCTTTGGTTATGAAGATCAAATGCAATTATTCTATGCTAAAGTAGCAGCAATTGCTGGTATCTCTGAAACTCGTTTACGTGAATCTGATATCATTGGTGCTCGTACTTGGAAAGGTGAAGTATTCAAAAACTTTGAAGTACTAGAATCCACTAATGATGGTGTAGCGACTGTTAAACTTGATAGCTTTGCTGGTCATCCATTGACTGGTGGTTATAATGGTGATACTTTCGGTACATCTCCAATCTCTGGCTATAAAGGTGTAACTGATGCTACATCTGTATATGCTACAGAAATGGCTAAAGTATACAATGGTACTTTCAATGATGATATCTATGATATTGATAACAACCCAATCGACGTTGTTGTTGATGCTAACTATCCTCATATTGTAAAACGTGCTATTGAAAACCTTTGTTCTTTCCGTCAAGACGTATTCTATTTCCGTGATATGGGTACTAAAGGTCTTACTAACCTTCTTGCAATCAAGAATGCTAAGACTTTGAATACTGGCGGTAATAGCCGTTACGTTGCGACTTATTGTCAATACTTCGATGTATTTGATCCATATACTCGTAAACAAATTACAGTAACTATGGGTTATTCCATTGCTCGCTTGATCTGTATGCACTTTGCTAATGGTCGTTCCTTAGTATGTGCTGGTCAAAACAATGGCTGGGTAATTCCTGAACTTATCGAAGGTACTTTATCTTACGTTCCTAAGGTTACTCCTGCAGGCGACCAAGTTGCTGAAATGGATGACCTTCGTGTAAACTTTGGTAAATACTATAACGGTATCTTCTCTCTTGCATCCGAATACACTTCTCAAGATATCCATACTCAATTAAGCTATGCTAATAACGTATTGGCTATCCAAGAATTGATCAAACAAATTCGTATTGCATGTCCTAAATCCCGTTATAAATTCATCACAGGTACAGACTTCGAAGACTACAAACAAGACGTACAAGCAGTTATTAACAACAACGCTAATAAATTTGCTTCTATCTCTATTGACTTCAAATCTGACTCTGCTTATGCAGCAAACAAAATTGTTTATGCGGTTATCCAAGTATCGTTCAAAGACTTCGCTCAAGCTGAAATCTTCCGTATCGTTGCTATTCCAATCGCTACTGCTGTTAGTGCCAATGCTTAAGGGGGATAAATAATATGGCTGATAAAACTCCAGGTGCTGTTAATTTTATCTTCGACGGCACTAAAGAAATTCGTGATTTAACTCAGTATGCACTATTCCGTGGTGTAACTGACTGGGCTAACTTACACCAATTCAATCAATTTGAATCTGGTTATGGTATGATCATTGTATTGACTATTCCTAACTTCTTGAAAGCTTTGGCTTCTAAGAATGATCAATACAAAAAACTTATTGATACATACGTACATGTATTGGAGTATGAATTCCGTGGTTTAGACGGTATTGATAACATGACTTCCGATACTGCAGAATTAACAAATGGTGTTAAATCCATCAACGTTATTAACAAAGTTAATAGCCAATCTGGTTCTACATTCACTATGCGTTACTTCGAAAAATCTGGTTCCATCATGACTAAAGTTCATGAGTTGTTCTTACGTGGTATTAAAGACCCTACAACTCAAGTTAAACATTATCATGGTCTTATCGAAGATGGTACAATCAAAGAACCTGGTTTCGACCAAGAAGTATTCAGCTTCTTATATATCGTAACTGACAATACTTTGATGAATGTTGAAAAAGCATTCTATATCGTAGCTGCTCAACCAACAAATGCTGACTTGAATATCTACAATATCGAACGTGGTGACATTGGTTTCAAAGAATTATCTGTAGAGTTCTCTGGTTTCCCTATTACAAACACAATCATCAACAGAAAAGCTCAAAGCTTACTTGATTGGGTACGTAAAGGTACAATCTGGGATGAGTCTGAAATGACTTACTCTGGTGTAACTAATATGGCTCCTTACAATAAAGTACTTCGTCCTAACGGTGAAGGTAATACTGGTAAGGGTGTAACTTATACTGGTTAATAGATTTTAATAATAGAATAAACAAAGTGGACTAGGAGTTAATCTCCTAGTCCATTTATTCTTTTCATTTTAGTAACAATATATTGACTGCGTATGAAGATTTTATGAAGTTAAACAATACTCCTAATACTTACCTAATAACACATACTTCGTGAAACAAATCTTCTTAAATCGATACAATTCTACTACGCTTGATTTACGTTAAAATATACATGGGAATACTCCGAACGGATTTCAGATACACTTCCATCAGGGATGAATGGAAGTTGTTCTTTCCTATCACAATAATTGCAAACTGCTTATATCACATGAACGGACTTCTTCATGCGTGGTCAAATCTCTCTTTCTGCTTTGTCACTCTCAACGTAAGTACAAAGTGTTTCACCTCTCAATACAATAAACAAACGACAGCAACTTATGGTCATAGGCTTTAATAGCCTATGACCATATTTTGTCTGATTAATAACCTGCATCTCCACCTTGATCTTGTTGTTGATTAGCAGCATATTCAATCTTAGTTGCTTCTTTAACACGCATAATCATTTCCATATCAATATAACTTTCAAGCATTTTACCTTTCAAGTTATTGAAGAAGATTTGTTTAGCGTTATCATCTAAATCATCAGAGAATGCTTCCATTGCAGCTTGTGCTACATCATTAGCATTTTGAATGATTTGGTTAGTATTAGTTAGATTCAAGAACATCGGTGTTGGTAAGTTAACTTTAATAACCGCTGTTGGATTATTAAACTCACCTCTATAGAGCTTAGTCATAATAGATGATAAGAATCTATTAGCTATAGTTTGTCTATTATAGATTTTCTTTAAGAATCTACTATTGGACATAGATGCTTGGATAGCATAGTCCATAGATTGTCTTGCTTGTACAATCTCAAATGGTACGTCAGTACTATTAACTGCCATAGATTGGAGTTTTTCCATCAAGTCAGTTTGTGGATCAATTTGTTGACCTTGCATAACTTCAAACTGTACTGGTGCATTACCACTATTATCAGTTGGAATAACAAAGTCATTGAATCGACCTAGGATATTCAATACATTCTTCATAGATTCCAATTGACGAATATTGAAGTTTTGACGTTTCAATTGGTCAATAGTGGTTAATAGAATCTTAGAGATATTTGTATCAATACCAGATTGTTTTACATAGTATACACGACGATCTTGCGCACGAGTCATTGCACCAATAGTATTAGTAATATATAGACCAATGAATAACTTAGCTGGTATCATAGACTTATACAAGTCAGAGATACCTCTATACGTATCAGGATCTAATTTATAATAGCAATGAACTACATCATCAGGTGGTAAGAAAGTTACATTATATTTATTCTTTCTACCAGCTTGAAGATCATGCTTCAATACAGTATAGATTTCTTTAGATAAGTCTTTGTTAAGCTTAATGAATTTAGTATCAATAGCTGCGGATAACTTACTAGCTACAGTCTTAACAATGCTATCAGAGATAACAGCAGAGTTCTTTGTAGCTTCAAGGTCTGTTGATACATTGATACCCATAGCATTAACAGGTGTAGTTGTATCACTTACTGGGAAGTCATCATCTAAACCATACATGCTATCATTTTCAAGATAAGCATAACCTAAGATAAGATCTTCAATTCTAACTGGAATGATTTTATAACGATTGAGTTCTTTGAATACACAACCATTTAAACCCCAGTCTTCTTTAGTATTAAATCTATTATCTCCAGCTACAATTAAACCATTACTTGTGGTATCATCATAGAATGGACTAGCATCTAATTTATCATTAGCTACTAAAGATACTGTACTTGTTGTAGCCTCATTAAAGTTTAGAGCAGACTCTTTAATGTGTTTAAGTCTATTAGCTGCAGCTTCATGTGCTACAATCTCTTTAGATAGAGAATTACTCATATTGAAAGTAAATTCAACATCTAAAGATTGCTCTTTCTTATTAATAGTATTAACAAATACATCTCCGCTTTCTTTTAACGCTGGAGTTTGTTTTAGAATACCAGATTCAGTTAGACTCATAGCTTCGTGTGAAGTTACAAACTTATTATCTGGGTTATCTAATAGCTTCTTAATAGCTCTTTCATACGGTACGATATAATAGAAACGTTCACCATACTTAGAAGTATTATAGATAATATCTTGGAATTTGATAAGTAAGTCATACTTATCTTTAAGTACTTTGATATTATTATAGAAGAGCTCTTTATTATTCTCTACAGATACATTTTCATCAGAGATGAAGATAAAGTCTTTAGAGAAGTGGTCAGATGAGATTACATTATCACATAGTACACCTAATGCATCTTCAAGCATAGGCATATACTTACAGATCATGTCAATCTCAGCATCAAATAAACGTAGGCTACGATTATTGAAGAATACATTATATACACTTCCATCGTTAGCCATATCTTTAAATAGGTTATCAAACCCATCTGCTACTTTTGGATCGTTTTGATAATCGATTGCTTTAGCATAGAGGGTACTAATAGATGATAATCCTGTAGAATAGTTGATATCATTGATAATCTTACCCATAGAGTCATTGATTCTATCGGTTAGATGAGTTAATTCGCTATCGCCATCTGGTGGCGTATAATATGTACGACCGTATAAATTAGCAAGACCTTTACGGATACTACTTAGTAGACCTTCTTGCTGTTTTACGTTTTTATCTTCAGCCATTATCGTTCCTCCTTTGATTATTTAAATGTTTTCCGTATGCTAAATAAACGAATCTGGCTATAGAGATTGATTCTCTATAGCCAAATCATATCTAGTAAGGTAAGAATAACATTGACTGATTAACAATGATACCATTACGTTTAGTTATTTTAAATCTAAGAATATTATAATGCTCACCTGGAGCTTTATATACCGTACCTTCTACATGGTCAGACTTCAATGTAGGCATAGCCGCTTTAGGAATATCTATTAGATATCCTCCAACATCAACTCTAAAAGCTCCTGTAGATGCACTACCACCCATGAGTTCATTATAGCAATCAGTATTATGAAATTCATCTGATCTAGCTATAATATTATCATCAATTTGATAAGATCTTAATTGATCCATACAACGTTTGATATATAATGTATCCCAATCATAAGTTCCAATAACTGGATTCTGGGTACTATTTACATCATCAATTGCCTTACTCATATTCTTTAATTCTAAAGATTCAACCAATATATTGTCAATACCTTGGTTTAAGTCAACCATATAACTTGTAGTCTGGAAGTATGACTTCTCTGGTCCAATACCAATAATCGGATTAATATAGTTTCTATCATATAGAATCTTATCACATTTCAAAAGCTTACTTATAGAAAGTAAGCTTTCGATATCAGTACGTTCCAAAGGAAACTGTGTAATCATATTTAGATTCCTCCTGGCATTTGTTTTTCACCATAGATTGCATTCATATTCGTGCTACCGAATCTAGTTAAAGCTGGTACACATTCATTATACTCAACTGCTATTGGTTTAACTAACTCGCCTTTATTATATACTTTGAATTCATTCTCAGTAGATAATCTACCAGATGCAAATAGTGTAGATACTTGATCTACTAACTCACTATAGTTAGGTAAACCAAACCATCTATGTCCGATAGTCAAATGGTCTTGAGTTACAATATCTTCAATGATTGCCGAGCTTGCATCTTTATCATCTTCAAATTCAATCTTACCAATCTCAGATGGAGAACTTAAATTGAATTCACGATTGATACTAGGATATAGTGAACTAAAGTCAAAGTCAACTAAGTTATCACATAAGAAAACTGGAATGCCATTGATCTTTAGTTTAACTGAATCATTAACCAAGTTTGGGTCAGCTACGAAAGCACCGTCAAACTTCTCAGATGGTTTCTCTCTAGTCTTATTGATATTATTACCAACAACTAAACCGAGATTGAAATAAAAATCAATTTGTTTATTACGTAGATAGATTGTTTGTCTATGAACTTTAGAGAATCGAGTATTATTCAATACACTAGAGTTATAGATATATCCAATATCATCTGTAGATTCTTCAATACATACTTGGACTAATACGTCGACAATATTATAGAATACAAATGTCTTAAAGTCTAAGAATGGTAACTTAGCCAAGTCTGTAGTGATATGATGATAGTTTAACTTTTGTACACCACAGATTTGAGCACCAATATCATTCAACTTAAATGATGCAAATGCAGATTGACCTTTACGACGAGATGCAAATTGAATCATTTGATCTAAGTATACCGTATAAGAAGAAATATATGCATAGTCACCACGTTCTGCATAGTTGTTCTCCATTCTAGTATCAATAAAGTATTCAGCTTTAGGATTAATCTTAAAGTCTTGATGACACATAATGCTTTCTGGACGATATCCTAGATTACGAATACGTTGAATTATATACGGAATATCAAACGCCATGTTCCAAGCTAACAAGAAGTCAGGTTCTTCAGTATTGATTTGTCTAAATAAGGAACCTAGTAATTGTATCTCTTGATCGAAGAATTTTACATTAAACTTATATCCAAAGATATTAAACTTACGTTGTCTTTCTTCATCACCAATAGCAAACTTAATAAGTTCTCTTAATTCACGTTCTATTTGACCACTAGCTACTTGGTTTTCAAATTCTTGAACCAATGGATTTCTAGAGTCTCTAAGAATGTATGTATTGATAACTCCATTGTTAATATAAGTTACTGCATTAACTGGAGCTTCACCTGGCTCTGGGAAATCACCTGCAATATCAGAGATATCAACTTCGATATCCAGATATGCTTTAGTTACAGATTGGATATCATTCTTGAATAAACGATTAAACCAGAATCTGTAATGGTCTTCAATATTTTGATCAGAGAAGAATACTTGATTCAAAGTATGTAGCTTAGCATTCTCTCTATATTCACCGTTGGCAATATTATTTGTAAAGAATTTCATATTGCCAGTTGTTTGAGCTATACATTTCTCTAATTCTCTATTAGGACATTGGATAGGCTCTAATTCATTCTTTGGTAAAAAGTCATAATGATGAGTAAGTTTATCTGGCTCTTTTGCTACAAACCAAATATAATCTGGATCTTCAATTTCACATACGTGCTTCTTACCTGTATTATTATCTTTAGCAACTAAACTCAAAGATGGCTTAGTCCACTTACCATTTTCTTGCTTATATGGTTTTGCAAAGAATGTTTGCAAAATCGTTAAATTATAGTCTTTTGGGAACTGGTTAAATATGTTTAAGATGTTAGCCATATTTAAATCCTCCTTCGTATTTATACCTACTTTAATGTAACTGGGAGTTTAATTTTTTATAATTCGACGTTTTTAGGCATTATAAGAATATATACATAGAACTTTAAAATAACCCATAAAGGAGGGATAAATTATGCAATATACTGAAGCTATTATGGAAGGTAATATTACCGTAGAAGAGCCAGTAACTAAACCTAGTTTTAGTGGCTCATCCATATTTAATAAATTTGCAACAGGTCAAGGTAAAAAAATTGTAGTGGAGAATACTCCTATTGATGAAAGTACTTTGATCAAACCACGAAAACGTGGTCGACCAAGAAAAAATAAAGATAATGATGACATTTCAGTTGGTGGCGACGCTGAAGAGATCGTTACCAATAAACCATACATTGATTCTTATGAAGAAACTAATGATTTGATTAAAATAATGATTGGACAAATTGATGGTCTTCAAGGTGAATTGAAACAAGAATTCAATGATATCCGATTATCTAAGATGCGTGGTAAATATCAATATCTAACTGATATCTCTGCTACTATCTCATCTCTATCTAGTACTAAGTTATCTGCTATTAAAGAGCTTAACTCTGTTATCTCTAAATGTCATGATATGGAACTTAAACGTACTAAAGAACTTAAACTTGATAATAGTGGTAGTGATGAAGCAGCTATCATGGGCTTATATGAAAATATTATCAATACTCCAAGACAACAACTTGAAACTGGTTTCATTCCACCTAGATTAGAAAGTGGTGATGTACCATTAATGGTTCAACAACAAGGTGGTATGGATATTTATCAACCTATGATAACTAATGATGAATTATTCACTCCTGAACAAAATCGTATGATTATGGAACACAATCCAGATATTAAGACTGTAGTGGTATTTGATCCAAAAACAGAATCTAGAGAGTTCCGTTGTATGAATATCAAAACTGGTGAGCAAATTGATAATATGAGTTTACCAGATCCATTCTTATTAGAAGATATGAATATCAACTTCCAAACTGGTATTGCACGTAACTCTAATTTGAATATGAACTTCCCACTAGCCGTTAATGAGAATGGCTTAATTAAGATGGTTGAATCTAATTATTAGAAAAAAAATAAAATGCACTAGAGGTTAAACCTCTAGTGCACTTATTCTTTCTATAAAACAGGAAGGGATAGTGATTTCTCACTATCCCCGCCAACACATTACATAAATGTATTACTAGCTATAGATATTAATAGTTCTAACCATTAGACCAATCATGATTTTGATATTCTCTGTAGCAAATAATAGTCTATCAGATAACTCAGAGAAGTTATCTTTAGTTGAGAATTTATTTAACCAAATCTTAACTGTATGCTCAATAAGATTAGCTAATGTCATGACAGCTTGTTTATCATAATCATCTAATAGTCTAATACCACGTCTAGTGAATGTATAACTATATACATCTTCACCTAATGCAAACTCAAAGTTAAGCTCAATAGAGTCTTCTCTTTCTACAAAGAAGAATACTTTGGCATTATCATCAGTAATGAATTCAGCTGGAGCATCAACTTTAGTATATTTGTAGAATGCACTAGCAATGATATCTAAGTTATCATTGATTGATCTTTCGATTGATTTCATTAACTTATAATCATTAATAAAATCTAGATCTAGTTTTCCTACATTTTTAAAGTTCATATTTCCTCCTAGTCATCATACTTCGCTAAGTGCTCGATCTTTTCTTTATGAGACATAGTCTCTACTCGACGTACAGATTCACATAATTCCATACGTGTATATTTAGATAAGAAGTCTGCAACTTCTTCTTCACGAGTTTTCTTCTTATCACTGAAAAACCAAGCAATGAAATCAATTATCTTTATAATAACTTTAGCAATATTAATCGCTTCATCCACACTAATATTAGCATGCATATAAGTAAGATCACTTGAATGAACTTCAAGATCTTTATATGCTTTCTCTCTAAGATTAGCATATATTTCAGGATCTGTCTTCTCTAAATGAATTAAAAAACAGATTAGTTTATTATTACCCATACCGATGAATCCCATTTTACTTACCTTCCTTTTCTGCTAATAACTTTTCTAAGCGTTCAATACGTTGCTCTAACTTATATACCTTCTTATGTAGAGCTACACTATCATCATTATGAACAACTTTAACTTCTTTTGGTTGCTCAACTGGAGCAGCTGCATTAGCTACTCCAAAGCAACCTAATAACCATGCACAAATAATAAGTTCTCTCATCTTAATTACCTCCATTAAATATCGTTAGGGTTAGCTTCGTAATATTCTTCCCAGAATTCATTATTCTCTCTATTACGAATTCTAGTTTCCCTTTCCCAGTCGGCATTCTCAATTTGCTCAATTTCTGGGTCATCAAACCAACCACGAAGATATAAAAATCCCTCAACCATTCTAGCAATATAGGATCGTTTATCTTCATCAATAGCGTTAACTGTATTATCTCTATACATTTGATGGAATAAGTTAACCATCATATATAGTGGATATGGATTGTTTCGAAGAACAGTCATAAAATGATCTTCAATTACAAGTCTTCTATCAAATTTAAATTTAATTGCATTGATAGTAAACTCAATTAATTTAGTGTCTTTAGTCACTTTAACTTTTACATCACCTGCAGACTTACCATCTAGTGTATATTCAATATCATCTTTTACACTATCAAGAAAATCATTAGCAATAAATCTGAATTCTTCCCATGCACCATAATATAAGTTATTCATAATATACCTCCTAGTATAAATATCTAACAATATCTTTAATACGATTACTTGCAAGATCTGCTGATACAGATGAAGCCATATCCACAGATTCTAAATTCTTAGCCAAATATTGGAAACAAATAACCAATGTTTTTAACTCTTCTTCTTTAAGAGTCTTAACAATAGATAGTGCATTTCTAGTATTGAGCTGAATACTATATTCACCATCTGGATCAATAAATAGGATACTGCTCGGATCAATCCTTACTGTAGATTTATCCTCTAATTTTGCAATATATGCTCCATCCTTTGTTGTATCTTTAGTTATAATACCTATATCTACATTTAGTAGATACTCAATAGAGTATACTGTAGAATACAACTTTCTTAGTTCTTCTTTTTTCATTTAATCAGTTCCTTTCTTTGTTAAAATAATATAAATCTGATTCATAGTAATAATATATGATTAAAAATATGGAAGAGGACATTGAATGCCCTCTTCCGATATTATTAGTCTTCAGCAATATAAATCATATTCCAAATATCTAATGTAGGAACTTCGATATTCAAATAATATTTACCATCTTTTTCTTCTACGGTAGTTTGACATTTAACCATAGCAGATTTAGACCAGTCATCTGGAGAAGTTAAGAATACTTTATCAGCTAATCTATTAGCCAATTCTTTATCAGTACCAACTTCATATTTAACAAATAGATCTTCTTGGAATACAGGAGTTTTATTCTCTTTAGAACCAGCTTCATTCTTCCAATTAGATACTACTTCAGATAAGTTGATCATTTGGATAGTTCTAAATCCTTTACCTTGTTTAGTCCAAGTCCAGATTTGGAATCCTCTAGTACCATATTTATCCCAGTTTTGTTTGAAACCATATTTATTAGTAACTTCTACATTGACATCAGAATCTTCTAATCCTTTACCACGCAATGCTGTTTCGTATGCAGTGATGAATTGATTATAGTCAGATACCTTACGAGCAATCAATAAATCAGTACGAAGACTTTGTGTAGGATAATAGTCTTTTTCAAGAACACCAATACCCCATCCATCTTCATTCATTTTATTAGCTAATACAGCAGAACTCATATGATAACCACCTGCAGCTGCAATTGTAGCTGTAGTCAATAATACTGCAGAAGCATTATAAGTTTTATCGTTGATAGAATCTTCACCAGAGCCGTTCTTAGCTACACGTTTACCATCTTTCCATTCAGTATCAGGACCTTCCATGTAAGCACCAACGATAAGAGATTTACCAGTCTTACGACGTACATCATCTACACGAGCTTTAAGATCACCATACTCAGTTTGAGATCTATATTGACCATCAATAACTAAAGCAGATTGACCAAAGGACCAGATTTCATTATATACAACGTCTTGGTTAGATTTAAGCATTTTATCGATATGCTCACCATTAACATCATTGATAGTTACATATTTATCTGGCATACGTTTCTTCATATCAGCAATGAAGTCACCATAGTAATCACTCATATAATGAGCATCACCATCTGCATCATAATATGCATTGATAGTACGATCACCAATAGTGTCACCTTGCCAACCATCAAAGCCACCATTATCCATAGCTTCAATCATAACTTTAGAGATATGATCTCTCCAAGGTTTACTCATAGGATGATAGTAATATTGGAAAGGTTTGCCATCAATATAATTAATGTATGGAGTGCCTTTCTTGTTAAGACCATAAGTATCATGGTTATATGCATACTCAATAGCAGATACAGTTTCTGGTTCATCAATAGAACGAGCAAAGCACATATTGTATAGCATTGCCACAGATCCTTTAGAGTGCATATAGTCAGTCATCTTTGTAACCATCTTAACATCTACTTTACTATGACTCCAAGTATTCCAATCTTGAGAGAATTGATCTTGATCAATAGGGAATGGATTTTGTGGGGATTTATATGCATCGTAGAAGAAATAGCTATTAATATTCATATTTGTCATGACCCCAAGACCACTCATATAGCGGTCTTCGTTTTTCAACAAAATAGAATTATAGTCATCCCCAGAACCGCCTACTACGCCATATCTAGGATAGACAGTCCAGTCATCTTCTACAGAGAATGCAGTTGTCATGAAATCAATATTACCATTAACATCGCTAGCTTTAATAGCTAAGAGATATCCAGTATTATTTTCTAATAACTTAGCTGGAATTGTTACAGAGTAATCTTTAGTCTCATTCTTACGTAGATATAATTTAGAATCTTCTAATACAGTAGCTAATAATGTATTAACTTTATATAAGTCTACTCTAACTACCATAGGAGAATCTTCTGTAGTATTTTTAACTTTAAACGTTAAAGTTACATCTTCATCTTTACGATAGCTAGCTTTGTCTTTATTGATATCAGTAATAAATTCAATAGTACTAGCTGGAACTTCAGTAGAAGAGATAACTTCATTACGTTCAATGATTTTGAATTCTGTCGGTTTAGTCTTATTAATAAAGAGATATGCTTCTTTATTACTAATAACTACATAACCAGATTGATCTGATTCTAAGTTTAATTCAGAGATATCAAAAGATAGTTTATTATCTTCAATAACACCTTGAACCATATTTAGAATATCAGTCGATAAAACTTTTTCCATATAAAATTCTCCTTATAAAAAAATAATGACATCCAAAATTAGATGCCTACTATAATGTATCATCTCATTCCTGAGTTTCATTTTTATCTCATATTTACAAAAAAAATAAATGAGGGTAAAGGTCACTAGGACCTTTACCCATTATTCATTTATTTATTATTTAGTGATGATTGTACCGTATTGATCACGTTTAACTTCTTTTGTAGATTTGTTTACATGAACACGTTCAAGTTTTTTACCTTCAACAGCATAACGCATCAATTCAGGTTTGAATTCTTCAACCAAACGGCTATCAACTGTTTGACCTAATTCTTTAGCTTTTTCAATTGCACGATGAATTACTTCAGCGAATTCATAACGTGTAACTGCACGGTCGCCTTTGAATGTGCCATCTGGGTAACCAACTAAAAGACCACGTTTAGCCATATCATCAACTGCTACATAAGCCCAATGATTTTCTTCGATATCAGGGAATACTGTATTAGCTTCTTGAGGTAAATCAAGACCAAGTACTGCATTCAAGATAGCTTTGAATTTAGCATTGTCAGATTGAAGTTGAGCGATTTCTTTCTTAGCTTCAGCTAAGTCTTTAGCCATTGCTACTTTGGAGCGGGATACTTCAGAACGAGCACCTACTTTATAAGTAACACCAGCATTGATTACATTATCACTACCGAATGTAGTACCAGCAGTGAACATTAGATCTTCGTTTGGACGATAAGCAATACCTACTGCACCAGCATTAGCATTGTGGAAATGACCATAGCCAGCCATGATATCCAATTTGTGATCTGGATCGAAGTCCAATGGATGTAAGCCAGCTAATGCTGCAGTACCAGCAATACCTTTACGAGCTTCTTCTTGGTTAGCACGAACTACATTACCTAATTTGCTAGCATTGCTATTAACTTGATCAATAGCACTAGTTAATTGGTTAACGTTAACTGCATCAGTACCATTTTGACCAGCTGCTACGTTAGTGATTGTTTTGTTACCAGCATTGATACCATCATTGTTGATAACTACGCCACCATTGAATTTAGCAGAATCAAGACCTTTTAGATCTTTATTAAGATCGAATTTAACTACACCATTAGCAGCTACAGAAGCTGTAGTGTTGCTACCATTAGTGAAGTCAAGACCTGTAGCAAGAGTAGTAGTATTAGCTGCACCACCATTAGCTTTGTAAGTTAATGGAGTTACTTTAGCTGCATTACCACCATTGTATGTAGTAGTAACTACATCTGCACCATTTTCATTCACTTGACGAGTTACTTTGATAACGTCATCACCTTTGAATGTAACAGCATCTTTAGCAATATTACGTACAGTGTTTTTACTTACGTATACACCGTATTGTGCATTCGCATCACCAGTGGATTTACCATTAGTTACACGAACTGCAGCAATATTGTCTACTTTGTTGTCTGCTACCACAGATTCAACTGCTTTGTTAGCTGCAACTACAGAGTTCAATTGATCAACGTTAACTGCATCAGTACCAGCTGTACCAGTAGCTACGTTATGGATTTGGTTACCAGCTACATCTACATTTGTAGTTGTGAAGGAAACTGTACCATTAGCACCACTTGCAGTCATACCATCAATACCATAGGATGCTGTATCCAATGTATTGCGGTTTTCAATTGTAACACCATTAGCATCATGTTTAGTATCAACATCACCATCGAATGCAATTAAACCATCTTTAGTTGCTACTGCATGTTTAGGATCAGTTACTTTACCAAATGCTACAGAATTCATATCTGTAAGATCTTTCTTAACAGATACAGTATATTCTTTACCACCAGCTGCATTTGTACCTTCAGATACAGATACATTATCACCAGCTACAACTGTAGTATGTTTTTTAGCTTCAGCCATTGCATTATTGATTGCAGTTTTATGATTAGCTAAAGTATTTTCAACTGCAGTGTTAACTTGGTTTTGAGCATCCGCTAAATCTTCAACGTCTTTACGAAGACCATTCAATTGAGCTACGTTAACAGCATCAGTATCTGCTACACCAGCTTTTACATTGTTAATGATTTGATCGCCAGCGCTGATACCA
>ERZ651108.128-NODE-128-length-39186-cov-11.953106_pt1 | contig 39186 bp, 59 predicted proteins | sample MGYA00512173_ERZ651108 | MGnify/ENA metagenome assembly ERZ651108 | reverse complement strand
ATTCGCCCCAACGACTACGATAACCTCAAGAAGGTTACGGCAGGCGCTAAGGTTTACACCCGTAGTGCTGTGCCAGCTGGTCACTACTTCTGGTGCGAAGTGTAGTCTACACTACCTAAACCAAGAGAGAGGCTCCGGCCTCTTTTTTGGTTTCTGCCCCAATGCTATAATGGATACACAAGCAACAACTAAATAGGAGCACAACAATGAGCACACAGTTACACGTCATGCCAGGGTTCTGCCTGGTAGAGGTAACTAACAAATATGGCTCGAGTCTGTCTATCTCGCAAGGGGAACATGGCAGCCACACGAGCGGCACACTAAAGGCTGTCTACATCCATGAAGACGGTGTTGCCACAGACAAAGAGGACACTCTCTCGAAATTCCTTGGCAACAAAATATATTTTACGAAGTATAACGACAGTGAGGAGATTGAGGTAGATAACAAGACATTTATCTTTGTCCCCGTAGACGCTGTAAATGGGGGTTCACTGGATGCCTAAACAAACATCAGTACGTAATGTGATTCGTGGCGCTGAGCTGCGGGAAAAGATCAGTATGGGGGTTGAGAAGGCATTTGATGTAGCCTATTCCTCATACGGTGCAAACTCTGGCAATATTATGATCGAACATCGCTTTGGCGAACCTCTCGTATCTCACGACGGTATAACTAATATTGGCCGCCTCGTAGTAGCAGATCCAGTGGAGAACATGGCCATTTCACTTGTCCGTCAGGCTAGCGAGAAAACAAACCGTTCAGCTGGCGACTCCACTACTCTTACTATCGTGATGACTTACCTTGTCTATAACTATTTCAAGGAGATGGCGAAGGACAAGCCACGTGCTGTTCAAAAGCAGATTGAGCAGAATAAGAAGGCTATCATTAAGGCTATCAAGAACAATAAGATCGAGGCTACTGATGAGCTACTCTATAGTGTTGCGCACACGTCGTCAGGGGATGAGGCTATCGGCCATCTAGTGTTTGACGCGATCAATGATGCTGGCGCTAATGGCGCAGTAACAGTGGTAGAAACACCCGAGAATAAGATCGAGAGCAAGATCGTCCAAGGGTTCACATTTAAAAAAGGTATGTCGTCTATCGCCTTCGCTGATGATATGCAATCTATCCAGACCAAATACGACAACCCAACCGTTATTGTCATGTCTCGTCTCATCAGCAAGAACGATGACATTGTGCCTATTATCGACGCCGTACTCAAGGCGGGTGCAGAGAGCATCGTACTCGTAGCAGACGTATCAGGCCAAGCACTGGAGACTCTCGCTACTAATAAGATGAACGGCAAACTGAATATTGTTGTAGTAGAGCCATCGAGCCAAGCACGTGAGCTATTCCTCCGTGACGTAGCAGCCTATGCTGGCGCTGAGGTGTTTGTATCACCACGGGTATCAGACTTTACAGACGCCAATATTGGTAAGGTTGAGCGTGCTCATATCACCACTACAAAGACAATCTTGTCTGGCCCAGGTAACCGCGAGAAGCTAGACCAGTATATTGAGGGTATCAAGGACGACTACCGGCGTGACGCCTTGAACGGTAAGACTGTTGAGATTAGTGTTGGTGCGGCTACGCAGGTAGAACGGCAAGAGCTGAAACTCCGTATCGAGGACGCTGTAGCAGCTACGCAGATAGCTAAAGATTATGGTGTGCTCCCTGGTGGTGGTACGTTCCTACGTGACGTATACGAAAGCGACACCACTAATATGCCTAGCTACCTCACACAACCATACACAATGCTTGTAGGCAGCATGGCTAAAGAAACAACTGAGGACAAGCCATATACACCAAGGGCTGGTTACGATATTTACTCTGAGACATATCATACGGACGTTCTGGAGGCTGGTATTGTAGATAGCGCTAAATCTATCGAGGAAGCCATTGTGAACAGCCACAGCGTCGCTGCGCAGCTCCTATCGATTAATGTGGCTTTGCCATTTGAGAAGGATCAAGAATAATGGATATTGTAGCCCTTGTCATTTCAATTTGTGCCCTCCTAGTTGCTTTGCTGAATAATCGCCATGACCCGGTTGTACCTACTACAGTACGCCGGGCAGGCCTCTCCTGGCTGGAGAAATACGCAGGCGCAGAGGAGCAATACACAAATAAAAACAAAGACAAAAAGCATAGCGGCATCATTGAAGCTGCCGACCCCGTAACAATCAATGCCCAATGGCGTGATGAGACAGGCCAAACAGAAAAAGACCCGTTAGACTTTATGAAGGACGTGAAATAGATGGGTGTGATCATAGATGGTATATATTACCGTGAGACACCAAAAGACGAAGCACAGCGCGTCTCAAGCACTGTCACGGGTATAGCAGACACAAACAGTAAAGACAGACAGCGTGAGGAGTTTGCGGCCGACTTAATCCAGTCGCACAACCCAGATGGGACAGTAAACGAGGACTTTATCGAGTACTACCCAGAGGAAGCTAAAAAGCGCGGCCTAATATAAACACAAAGACAAACCCAAAAGATAAGAGCACCCACTATAGGTGCTCTTTATATTTACCGCTCAAGTAGACAGACCATGCTCTGTACCCCTGTGACCTCCACACGTCGTACGCACATTTTACGTTAGTCCCTACATCGAACGTGTCGCAATGTTCTCGTCCTGGGAGTATCCTTACTTGAAAAGCTCCTAGACTGTACCCGTATACCCTATTATTTTGTGTAAATGTTAGTGTTTGGTCGCCTTTTGCGCCTGTCCTACAATGGCTCTCGGCGGTAGCGATAGCGACCATGGTGTTTACGTCCCACCCGCTATATTTCGAGGCCTCCTCACGCACAGCGTCGCATCCTGTCTTTGTTGGTTGCGCCACTATAGCTACTGGAGGTTGCTCTACTTTAACAACTGGTTTCGCTACTGGGCTTTTTCTTTTCCCGCGGTTTCGCTCGTCACAACCTTGATAGTGTTGTACTTCTCAACCTGCGTACGGCCTGTGTTGAGGCCCGCAGCGAAGGCTACACCAGCTGCGATCAGTGAGAGCATTACAGCAAAGATTACAGCTGTCATGATAGCGCTAGTCTTCTTTACGTAGAGCTTGTCTACGGCGCGGCGAATCTCTTCGTTTGCCCCAAAGATTACGTCTTGGCTCTTCTTAGTGGTTTTACTTTCTTTAGCCATGCAAGTATTTTCTCCTCTCTTGCTTATGTTTGCTATGTCTCTATAGTACACCATCTATGGAATAGAGTCAACACTTTTTTGAGTTTTATTTGCAACAAGAAAACCCCACCGGTAGTGGGGCTCTTGTGTAGTCTATAGGTTAGACTATCGGATCTTGGTGATACCTGTGATAACACCCTGGCGGCGAGGTTGAGTACAGATAAAGTTACCTGATACAACCATTGCACCAATCTCTGCGAGCTGGTTCGTTGGGTTCATGAAACCGCGGAACTGCATCCAGGTAGGCTGATCCTCACTGATAGCGCTATCGATAGCTTCCTGCTTCTGCTTCACGCGCTCAAGGCCAGGAATGCTCAAGTCACGAAACTCCAGGTAGTTCTCGTTAAGGAAGAACATCTTGCCCACAGGAGCTTTGTCGTCAGCCACACATGGCTTGCCACGAAAGTCGAGCGATACGAACCCAGCCGAGCCGTGCAACTCGCTAGCAGGCACAGACGTACCCATTGGAGTACCACCGCTAACACGATTGTAACCACGAGCAGTCATAGCGTTGTACTGGACGCTGAGCTTGTCGCCCATCAGCTCCTCGTAGAGGCTCCAAGTTGCCTTGTCGCTGAGGATCATCGTTGGGCTGTGCTTTGCGCTACCAGCAGCCGAGACAGCGTCAAACTCCTTAGCCATAAGGCCGAGAGTCAAGAGGCCATTAGCAGCAGCGGTAACATCAGCGTTGACCGAAGGCATAGTAGCACGGGTGATACCAGCATAGGTGGTAGATGCCGTACCGTTGTCAACGATCAAGCCAAGACCATCAAGGTCGTTACCGGCACCAGTACCGTAAAGCTGAGTACCGATGAGGTTGGCGAGGCTGTTTTGAGCTTCCTCGAGCTTTTGAGCGACCAAGCGAACAACTTGGTTGTCGTTCGATGCTTGGTTGACAGCCTTCTCAAGCTGGCTCACAACAACGCTCTGAACAACCGTGGCCGGCTCCCATTTCAGGTTCTTGACGTTGTCGGTGTTAGAAACAGCAAACTGCTCCATGTCGGTAATCGACTTACCAGTTGTGCTGTTTCGGGTTTGTGTAGGACTTTGAACTTTCGGCCCAGTCCACTTCTTGGTGTTGCTCATCACGCGAGCGGTCAAAACGTTCGAGTTGTTAACAAAGTCAACAACGCGAGGTAGAAACTCGTCCTTTGTGATGTTTTGCACTGTTTCTGAAAACTTCATTGCTTCCATCTCCTTATAGTTGTTACTAATCTGATTTTACGACACTATTGGTCGATAACCGTGGCCATTATTGGCCTAATTGCGCGTAAATGTTCTGTAATTTTAGCTTTGCGGCCTGCGGGCTATCTGTAGTGAGCGGCAACATCGACTTGTAGCCTTGAATATCTTGGTTAGATAGAGCGCCGCTGTCGCCTGCTGCGCGGGCTAGAGCGACCGCTAGAGCTTGCTGGTTAGCCTCATAAGCTGATGCACCAGGGTTGAACATGCCGAGCGTTGCGCTGTTCAGAAGGTTGTTCAGGACACCTATAGGGCCCTGTGCACCACCAGCCTGCTTGTACATAGTCTCGATACTAGCTGCTTTCTTGGCTGCGTCTGCCTTCTTTTGATCGTCTTTCGACGTTTTGCTGCTGTTTGCTTTCTGAAGCAGGGCGATCTGCTTCTGGTTCATGGCGTCCTTCTTGTCGAGCTGCTCGAGCATCGATGCGTAGAACTGTACAGCTTTCGGGTTGTTGTCTGCTGCTGCCGCCATGTAAGCTTGCTCGATCTGGTCACGGTTCTTGCCGCCGAACGTTGATGGCTGCATCAACTGTTGCATAGCTTGGAGCTGTTGGGCTTGCTGCAATTCTTTCTGTTGAGCCTGAGCACCTTGTGCCCCGCCGAGCTGTCCGGAATTTCCGGATAGTTGGTCGGCACCTTGCTGTTGCCCGCCATTCATTTGGCCGAGAGCTAGGAGACCCGCACCCGCAAGAGCTGCGTTTTTAGCCCCGTTAGCCAGCTTATCGCTGTTCTTAGACGCTAACTGGAGTGCACGCCCGCCTGTCTGGAGAGCTTTGCCTGTAGCGGCTGCTAGAGGTTTTCCTACAACCTCCTCTGCCACTTGTGCGAGTGGGTTGTTGAATGATTGGCCGCCTACACCACCAGCGAGCGGTGCCATTTTTTGTTGTTTAGCAATCTGTCCGAGGGTCACGAATGGCGACTGCATACTACGAAGTGTTGTGTAATCTACACCATCGCGCAGTTGCTTCACAATGTCCTGTGTAAGGCGAGGAGAGAGGTTAGCGCCTACGAGTGCTTCTGAAAGCTCCTGGATGTTATCAGGGTTGCTGTATACGTCCTTTGAAGCGGCATTGATACTCTTCTTCAAATCACCCGCGTAATCCCGAACAATCTTGCGAGCAGCGTCTGCGCCTTTACCTGTCATATCATAGGCTTTACCCTCAAGCTCCTGAACAGCCTTGTGTAGGTCGTAAATATCTGCCTCGCCAATAGCTGCTGCACGGTTTTCACCACGCTCTGCTAGACGCTCTGCGATCTTGCCCTGGGGCACATCGTTAGCAGTGTTGATGATATTAGTGAGCGTCTTCTTCTGATGAGGTTCCAGGGCGATACTGTTCTCGATAGCCTTGAGCGCTTTAGTACGAGCCTCATCAGGGACAAGAGCGCTAACCTGAGCGTTTTTAAGGGCGTTGTTGTTAAAGTTGGACAAGATACCCTCGTTGCCGGTCATGATATTGGCTAGATCTTCGTATTGTCCGTCAGTAAAGCCATACTTGTCTGCGAACTTGATAGCATCTGGCGCACGTTGTAGCACCTTCTTGTCTTTCACCGCACCGATAATCTGATTGTTGCGCAGCTTGCTGCCTGAATCTTCTATAGCCTCACCGACACTATTCAGTTTGGATGCTAGGGTATTATTGTCAGCTAATGCTTTGTTCGTCGCCCCCTCTACTGCGTAGTTCTCGGCAATGTTAGGGTTTATCACATCCACCTTATCTACACCATCAGTAAGTTGGCGTACAATGTCGTTCTTCGGCGCTGCGGCAGCTTCTAAAACGTCATCAACGCTTGCTATAGCCTTTGGCGCAGCAGCTTCTATAACATCATCGGCTACGTTAGCTACCTTAGGCACTGCGGCTTCTACTACCTCTGGAGCTGCACTAGCTACAGCCTTAGCTGCAATATCGTCTGCCTCATTCCGCATAAGGTTATTGAGAACGCCACTACCAGCTGAGCGGGCAATGTCATCGCCATAGTTAGTAGCAAGCCGGGCGACAATATCATCGCCGTAATTAGCCGCTCCCTTAGAGAACAGTTTATTTAATACTCCGCCGAACATTAGTACATACCCCCTTGTTGTCGTCGTTTATATAGCTCTTCTAATGTGTTAGCCTGCTCATCATCAGCTACGCCCTGTTGTGGGTTAAGAGCGCCCATAAGCTGAGAGCCACCGTATAGAGCACCGCCACCGAGAGCCAGCTTGCCTACCGCGCTCTTAGGCACAAGGCTGCGCAACCCTTCTTGGTATAGTGCTCGTGATGGTAGAGCGTCTAACACTGCAGCAGAATCACCTCCAGCGCCGTTCACAGCCCGCGTAATAGCGTTTTGCCCACGGTTCTTGAGGAAGTTGCCGCCAACCTTCATAGCGCCCGGTATAGCGCCTCCCATGACGCCACCGAGCAGTGCACCGTTCAGCGCATCATCTGTCTCACCTGTACGAATCTTATCTAGGCCGCCCATAGCAGCACCAGTAGCAGCCGAGCCAGGAATCGTGTATAGAGCTTTATTGACCGCTCCCAGCCCTTCAGCTACCTTACCGAGCTTAGCAGCCTTAGCAGCAGCGCCAATACCAGGTAGAGCGGTGAGCAGTGTCTCACCTGCAGCAGCCAAGTCACTGCCCACGTCACGATCCTTGTAATTACCAGTAGCAAGGTCGCTTACTGCACTAACTGTTTGAGCCACAGGGTTAAGAAAGGAACCAAGCAAACCGTCGCCAAATACGTTATATTTCTGTTTCTTTTTCTGCTTTTCAAGTTCAGCGTTAGCATCGCTGGCTGCTCCTTTCAGTTGTTCACTCTTGCTGTCTAGAGATGACATTTGGCTCTTCCAGGCGTCATCAAACCCAGGAGTAGTCTTACGCATATCTGCCAATAGCCCAGCATTGGCCGGATCGTTGTAGATGCCATTGAGCTGCTCCTTGTAAAAGTCGTTCACCTTCTGGTTGATTTGTTGCTGATCAGCAGCATCCTGGTATTTAGCCAGTGCCTGATCCTTTGTCTTGCCGAATAACCAATCAAACATACTCTATCTCCCCCACAGTGAGCCACCGCCGAACAGCGCGAGCGGCCCCCATTTAGCTACGTTACGGAAACCTTGTGATAGGTTATTACCAATATCGCCAAAGTAGTTATGGTTGTTAATACGATTATGATCAGCCTGGACACGGCCAAGGCGGCTAGCTTCAGCACGAGCTGCGTTTTGAGCGGCTGCGATTTTCTCCTGCCAAGCACGAGCTGAGGCGTTAGAGGCGTCTTGTCGGTCAAGCATGTACTTCTGGAGGCCAAAGTTAGCGGCATTAGCTGCTGCCTGTCGTGCGTTAGCCTGTTGCTCCTTCCAGCGCTCAAGGGCCATCTTTTGCTGGTTAAGCTCCCAGTTGTCTCGTGCGCCGTAGATATTAGCAAGAGCGTTTTCATCCTGCTGGTATTGGCTGTAGGCACTGTTACGCTGTCCGAGCAAGGTGTTCCAGATGCCCTGAAGGATGTTCGTTGTGTCCTCCTGCGTCTTGTAGTTGCCGGCAGCCACGTTGTTTACCTCATTCATTGCACGGTTCACAAGCTCGTTATAGTCCGTCGATGCATTTTGGTAGTTAGTGTTGAGGTAGTTCTGTGTGTTCTGCATACTGCCAAGCTGGCCCTGCAAAGCACGCTGCCTCTGAGCCTCTGTAAGGCCTGTGCCACCATACTGCTGCCGGATACTCTCTGGTAGCTTATTGATGGTGGTGTTGATTTGGTTCACTGCGTCACGAGCAGTGGTGTAAACCCCGCGAGCTTTGTTAATCTCGTCGGTGTTCATGTACTTGTCACGCGCTTGGTCGTAAATATCGCCATAAGTCCGCCTGTTTTGTAGGTGGGCGTCGTAATTAGCCTTTGATTGGTCGGCTTGGGCTTGGTAATTATTGAAAGCCGCTTTACTGGCGTTTTTCGTACCTTGCGCGTCTGCTATTCTTGCTCCAAAGTCCATAATTATTCTCCTTTACTCTAATTTAACACTGCTAGGCGCAGATAAGCCTGGCGTTACGAGTACTTGCGCTCTAATTCACCGAATGAGCCCTTGCCGGCCATGTAGTTCTGGACAACGAGCTTCTTATTAGCCTCATCACGCATGTAGCGTTCGTTGATAGCGGCCTGTTCGTTTATAAGCCGTTGCTGCGTTGTAATACCGCGCCACATGTAGCTGTTATCAATCGCGTTCATACGGGCAATATGAGCCTTCTCCTCCGCCATCTGGCGCTGCTGGAACCTATACGTATCAATAGCTGATTGAACAGACAAGAGGTTACGGTTAGCCACTGTCGTCATCTTGTCCCAAGCCTTCACATTCTGTAGTGAGGTTTGCCAGTCGTTGTAACGGCGTCTGATGCCGTCCCAGATAGAGTCATAATGCTTATTTGCTACGTCTATAGAGCGGTTGAAAGCATCCTCAACACGTTTCTGGTAGGTATTGTTGGTCGTCATGTATGTAGCCTGGTATCCAGCCATCTGCTGACTGAGGCCACGGAGCTGCTGCTGCTTCGCTAAGTCTCGCTGGGCCTGTGTAATAGCTGTACCACCGAATTGCTGGCGTATAGACTCCGGCAGCTTATCAATCATCGTCTTTGTGCGGTCTACGTTAGCCTTCGAGGCGTCTACATCAGCCTTGAGATTTTTAATCTCGTCTGATTCCATGTACTCTTTGCGACGACGCTCAAACTCATCACCAAAGTTCGGCATAGTAGCTGTTGCTGCATCATACGATGCTTTGGCCGCGTCCGCTTCACGCTGAGCACGATGCCATGACTCACGTGTCTGGTCTCTATATCTTGTTGCATCCGCTAATCGTTGCTGTAAATCCATGTCTACCTCACAAATATGTCTTCATTAGGGTTATATGGGAATATGTAAAACGTAAAATCAAACCATGAGCCGCTCAAATCCACCCACGTCTTGGCGAACTGGTGGTACCCGCCTCCTGCTAGGCGCTCTGATCGGTGTTGTAGCCATGAGCCGAGAGAGCCGCGCACGTATATGTAGGTATTGTCAGCAAATATCTCTAGTTTCTTGGAGCGAGTGTACATGTTACGCAGCCAAATAGAGGGAGATACGGGGTTGTTAGGTAGAGGAAGGACAAAGTCAAAGGCCCCGTACGAGAGAGGGTTCCATAACGCGCTACCTTCCGTCAGCATAAACGGAATATCGTACGTGTAATAGCCTATTCCAGGCGCGCCAGGGGTAATAACATTGTTAAAATCTACTGTAAAATTCTGATCTGCGTTGAACCAGCGGCAATACATGCGGTGGACTATGTGGGCGCGCCCCATACTCATGAAGAAAGGCTTGCGTGGTTGCCCGTGTGGTATGCGCACAAAATCAAAGTCTTGGAATTGTGTGATCGGTATACGATCCCAACCGAAGGCGTACGTCCAGTTGATCTGCGGGTTATTGGGCTCACTAAATATACGGGTGCTATTGTTTATTACAACACGTCTAGAGACGATCTGAGGTGTCTTGTTGGTAATATCTGAGCCAAATATAGGATACTTGGAGTTGAATATCTCCTCTTTAGTAACAGGGTCGATCACTTTCAACCCGTAGTCTCTACTGCTATATCCTTGAGCGTTTCTCGTCATATGTATATTGTAGCACTTGACGGTGATACCATTGGTGAGCGGATAATGACAAGAGAGCGGTTAGCGTTGGGGTTCTGAGCGTCATAGGTGAATTTAAACGCTCTCTCTGCCTCACTCATCTGCACACGTGGCGTATTACCAGCGTTAGTCACTAGCCCATAGGATGATACCTGTTTGCCCGCTATTGTCTCCGTGTACTCCTGGAAGGCGTACGGTGTTACGTCTGTCATAGCAAGAGAGCTAGGTAGCCAGTACGTAATGAGTCCCGCCTTATTGCCAAAGTCCTTGTTGTTCTTGATACCTAGCACCATCTGTGACTGTAGCCGTATATCGACGCCAACATCGTTAAAGTCTGAGGTCTCGCCCTTCTTTATAGCGCCGTAGCGTGATGTTTTGATGCCGTAGTCACGTAACGGTGTACCGTAGTCGAACGATAGAGGCGATGCTGTGTATGGATACTCCACCTCCTCTGCTATAGGGGTAGGACTCACAAACACCATATTCAAATCTGAACGTGAGCCGTCAGTGCCGTTGTAGTAGGGTGGAATAGCGTTTTTGTAGTAGATATACTCCCTGTCAGCTGTCCACACACCTGGCTGGTCATAGAAAGTAGGGTTCATAGCCATAACAAATGGTACGTAACCGAGGTTATGTCTCCACCTAAAATAGTAGATCGTAGAAACACCGGTGTTACGCGCCTCGAGCAACTCACCGCCGTAGTTAGCGGTTTGTAGCCCGCCTGGCAGTGGCTGTCTAGCATCTATACCGAGTGGGGCTAGTATCTTTGCCTGTAATATAGGGAATGACGAGTTAAAGAGTAGTTTGTTGTCTGGAGCTGTCTGCGCATCAAACCCAGGCATAGCAATCTTTACGCCGTAGTCTCTACGCTCTACTCGAGCCATTAGAAAGCTCCTTGTGAGTATCCAAACATAGCCACGATACGGCCCGATCGATCCTCTGCCTTGATGAGCCCACGGAGCTGTGTGTCGCCCCGTGTCTCACCTGTGCGCACCTGGCGTGGTGTGATCTGCTGTTGTTGAGCTATGTTCCCAACCACTGTGTTGTCTATCTCCTCGAACTTTGTGCTGAGCTTCGTCTCCTTGATCTGAGAAAACGAGGTTTCAAGGCTAGCTGTATTAGGGTTGTATACTGAATCTGCCATTACAGTTTCATCTCCTCCCCGAGTGTTCGGGCATTAAGTTGTACAGAAACGATCGTAGGAGGCTCTGGTGTGGCGTCTGTGGTCGTTCCGTCAAAGCCAAAGGTAATTTCCTTGAATCGCTTGTTTATCTCCATGCGGACGCTTACATCGCCTTCTGTGGCTGTTTTCTTGCCGTATACCCATGGCTTGGCGTCAATCTTATACTTAGGAATGATCGTAGCGCCTTTAGGCAGCGCACGGAATGTCACACCCATACGGAGAGCCTGCTTGTCTGCCCACGGCACACCACCATCGTACATGAGTGACTGGTAACTAAACTTTTTAGCTGGCTTGCTGTCGTTGTCTACGATTGCTAGGTTAGAGCGTAGCCCATCTCGTGTATTAGTCTGGTAGCTAAAGTACAGTGTGTCTCCAAAGTTCCAGCACCCACCTAGCTCGTACTTTACGTCGTCTGAGTTGTAATTGCCGAGCGTCTCTGGCATGTTGTACGAGTAGTAGAATGACTCTGGGTAGTTCTTGTCTACAGCGCCCCATGAGTAGATACCGTGCCTCATCGTGTAGAGGCTAGTCTTGCTCGGGAAGGCAAATAGCATGATACCGCGCCGTACCGTCATACAGTGCGGGTAAATATCTGTTGTGTCTCGCCGTTCTGTGTACTCGCTGTGGCTGTCGTTCAATGTTCGCACCTTAGTGAGCTGTTTAGCCCCTGTGTAGGCGTACATAGCACCGTCGATAATCGTGTATGTAATGTTCTGGTAGGTGAACAGGCTCTTTGGCTCGCCCATTGGTGTATCGATCTTAAAGTTCAGGCCATCTGCAAACCCATCCCAGAAGCCGAGCATACCCTCTTGAAATGAGCGCCCAGGTACAGTACTCACCTTCTCACAGCCTAACACAACATACTCGTCATTACTGGTAAGTGTTGTCACCTCCATGCCGTTCTCGACAATCACACGGTGACGGTTAAATTCAGTTTCATCTACCTCTGTTAGGCCAGAAGGAAGCCAGTCAACTAAGTATTGATCGTTACCGATAAACAGCTTGCTACCACCCCAGTTGATGATTGGGTGGCTTTTACGTGTCGTGCTGGTGAGTAGTGAGGCGAAGTATTGGAAGTGTAGGCCGTACATCTTATCCTGCTCGTATGTCTCTACACGCCAGTTACCGTCGCTAGCGTACATGTGAATGTGATACTCTGTACCGAAGTTAGCGTAGTCACCAACCTTGGTCTCTGGAAAGTCGAAGTAAGTGATTTGCCCCGTCTGCACCTCGCTGGCGTTTTTGATAGCGTGAGCAATCTCCTTATTCTGAGCATCATGTACCACAAGGTGCACCTGCCCGCTACCTTTAGTGTGGAATCGTACAGATATACGTGTCATAGGGGACTGGTCTGGTAGGAAGATACAGGTGTTCTCCTCGTTCTCGATAATAGAGGTAGGTAACCCGTCACTCTGAGCCTGGCCGTTAATACTACTCCACCGGTTGGTGCCGCCACCAATCCATTTACCATCACGGTCTTTCACGAGGATCTGCGCTACTGTAGGATACGAGCTAGCTTTTCCAGTAATAGTCTCTATCTGTGATTGGTTAGGTGATGTAGCGTTAGTGTACATGTAAATGCGGTCGTTCCCCGTGATATAGATAGCATCCTTGAGCCTCCAGTAGGTGAGGTCACCGAATGTGCCATAAGTCCATCCCGGGCATGTAGCAACCCTCGTCACATCGTTGTTCACATCAATCTTATACAGAGTACCATCATTACCAATACCCCACCGTACGCCGTCTGGAGTCTGTGTCATGTTCACAATAAGGCTAATAACGTCATTATCGCCTAGATTGCGTGCCCCAGGGAGCACAGAGAGCCGGCTTGGGTTTTTGCGCCCGTCCAAACACTCTGAGTCACCGTAGCTATTCTTGATACCAATCTTGCCATCAGTACCAAAACCACCATAAAACGATGTTTGGCTGATAATTGTATCGCCTGTGTTGCCTGCTGCCATTACCAGATACTCCTTACTGGATCAGTGATCCGTTCTCGGCCCATCATACTGCTACTTCCCTGGATAAAGCCAGAGCTTGTCGTGATACCGTACACTGTCTTGTACTCTTGCACCATGTTATCGAACAATTGCTTATACATGTTGGCGCTGTCTAGATCTTTACGCATCAAAAAGTACTGCTGTGCGGCGTAATATACGGGCGCCTGGTGGTATTCCTCTGGGAATTGTGGGCATTGCCCTATTTTGACTCGTGTCGTCGCTGTGAGGCCCTGATACGGCGTCTCAAGGCGTATCTCGCGGGCATTTACGACCTTAGCTACCTTATACCAGTTGCCATCGCTGCCGTCTGTGACCTGTAGCCACCCGTTATTTTCCATACTGCGTACAAAACTGTCTTGTGAGGCCGTAACTCGTGGGCTATTCTCCGTTAGAGACACGTTAGCCTCACGGTCAGCCAGCCCAAGGTCTTGCATGCGAGGCTCAAACGTCACAATCATGCCGCTTGGCACGTCTTCTGCTGGCGTTGGGAACAACTCCATCTCTGTGCCGTTCTTGATAATGAAACATTCAGGCCTTCCGGTGGATTGCCCGCTCGTAATCTTGTGCCATTCCTCGATATTATGCACCGGAGTGATAGGATAGTAGTTATCACCATCCTTAATACGCACGTCTACAACCCGTACCATGTCCCTTGGGAAGCGATACAGTGATTTACCCTGGATGAGGTTAGTTTCACGCTCCTGGCGCACCCAGTAACGTCTCACAGCGTTTTGGAATAGCTTTATTCCTGTGTTTATATCTGATACGGCTTTGCGCACCTCTTGTATGTTGTCCTCATCGACGTTAATGAGGCTGATTACGTCCTGTTTTAGTTGCGAAAATGTCAGCATGTCTTATTCTCCTTTACTCTAATCATACACTACACGCCGCCACTCTTGCTCATCTCTCGTGGTAGATACTGGTTTTCTCCACTGTGACGTGTCCTCTTTGCGGTTATTACGCCAAACTTGGTCGTCACTGCGGTAATATTGATGGTCGCGCCACGCCCCAGTAGGTTCGCTAGCGTAAGGCAGTTTACGCCACTCGTGTTCTATCTCGCTTTGTGGCGTTTTCCATACGTCCGGTACGACTTGCGCCCTCCTAAAACGCATTACTGGTGATGTGATACGAGCTAACGCCAATACGGCTATAGGTGACAGTGTGTACCGCTCAATATCCCTAAATGAAAGATCAGGAGCGTTGATTGTGGCTGTTGCTGTTATGTATCCAGGAGACACCAGAGATGGGGGAGGGGCTGTATACGTTATACCTGGTTTGCTTATTTTAGCTCTCGCTACCACTGTTGGAGGTAAAATATAGGTTTTACCAGGCTCTTTGTATGTGACTGTAGGCTGCCATATATTAGCACCAGCCCATACCTCCCGTTGCGGTATGACATACTTCGCTGTAACTGCCGGTTTTGTTATACTAGCCTTTGCGGTTATGCCGCGAGCATCCAATTCATACTGTTTTGAAACATTCAGCGGCCAAACATAGCCAGCATTATAATATCCTGCATAAGGATTTGGGCTATAGGTATACGAGTCTAGTGACCTTGCATGTAGTGGCGCTGGCCCTATAGCAGTATCACCGTAATTCTCGTATGAGAGCCACCCGTATTCCACTGTGCCACTGTTGTAAGTGTAGAGGCCGGCGGTCTGTGTTATAGCGCCAGAGATAGTGTTTGATACAACCTCTCTACTCCAAGCAGAAGGCTCTGCATAGCCGTCGTTCCATACCTTGTACTTGATATTTGGCCCATTCCAGTTAACTCGTACCCAGTACCATGTGTTTTCCTTATAGGGAAAAGGAAGTATAGAGCCAGGGACGGTACCGCGTTGGTTATCGTATATCACAAACACTCGAGTAGAGCCGTCGAGGAACATACTTACAGAATACCCATTAGCTGTTGCTCGCGAGTTACCAGTAAAACGGAACCCAACAGCCCCAACAAGCCCAGCTTCGCCAGTGTACCTGAACTTAGTTAGAATCTCGCCGTTATACCAGTTGACGCTCTGGCCTATAGGAGCGTAAAAATCTGTACCGTCATTTGTAACACGTATTATATCGTCTACAAATTCGACATTACTGTTGCCCTTGTATATTTGTCTAGATATAGAGACTGGCGCAAGTATCCTGTTATATATAAACGTAGCCATGTGCTACCCCGCAACAACCTCAAAGTTTATTACTACAAACGGCGGCATTATCTCAAACGGCACATTATTGCCCGTGGTATTGATTGCTCCACCTGCAAATGTATTCATGCCGCTACCCTTACTAGCACCGAGGTTATTAAATCCCTGCTGGAGGCCACCCCCTAAATATTCTGATTGCCAAGCATTTTGCCTATAGTTATTTGGTGTTAAGGCTTGTGTTTTAGTACCGCCTTTCGACCCCAATGAGCCTAATATGCCATCATACATAAATGGCGCTCTCCCCCTCATGTCACTGAGCGTAAAGGCGTTTGCATTAACAATCGTCCCGTAGGCGGGGTTTCTACGAATATGCTCCGCAAGAAGCGGAAACTCCTCAATGCGGTATGCGGAGCCGTCCATAAACAACCTACCGGATCCTGGTGTGCTGTTCATTGTCATGAATATATCACCTACTCGAAGGCTCTGTTCGTAGTAGTGACCGATAAAGAATAACGCACCGGCTGGGAATGGTTTTGCTGAGGTGTTCTTCTGTGCCCTAACAATAGTATACGAGTCTGGCCCAGTTCGGCTACTTACGAGTACAATCTCACTATTAGAGAAGGTGGGCAGTTCATCTTTGGGAGCGATAGTTACAAAAAACGGCTCAATAGGGAACGAGTTGATACCACCAGACTTGAGTGTGACAGTGGTGGTTGCTGCGTTTATTGATGAGTTTAAGAATCCGATAGATAAGTTTGACATTAACCCCTCCAGCTATTCATATAGTAGTTAGTAATTATATCTCTATACACCGGCATACCATCGAACGTGTCGCTCTGTTGTAGACTGTCAACATATTCACTCAAGGGAAGTTTCATTTCTATCAGGCTGACATTGTCCTCGCCCAATAATCTCCTTAGTTCAATGGCTCTCATTAAAAAGTAACCAACAGGCTCAGTACTCTTGCTCACATTGCCGCTAGCGTCATCTATATGATAATACTCTCCGCTGTTGCGATCCACAACAGAAACAGGTTGCCCCTTCGCCCAATACCGGTTATATAGCAATATGTCGTTAAAAAATTCAGCATAATTAGCAAAATCCTTAAAAAACTCTGCGCTGTACACCCCAGCTCTTGGGTTAGTATATAGAAACTCTGTTCTGCTCCCTGTCTTTCCTATAAAGACAACCTTGTGTTCATAGAATTTTGTGAACGGGCACACTCCTTTAACAAGCGTCTCAACGGTATAGCTACACTTTTCAAGCCTAGCCTTGTGCTCTTCCATTAGCTTCTCTGAATCCATCTCTACTGTACCTCCATCCCAATAGCAGTAGCACCAATGTTAGCCGTACCGCCAAGCGACATTTGCACTGGTGTAACCTCTACAACGACAGATAGTTCTTGCGCCCCAGTGTTAGCGTACACAACCCACTGAGCGTTGCCAGTCTTCGTAACAGGCACATCGTTCACCGCTGGTATTGTAACCTTCTTTTCTCCTGCTGTCGGCACAGTAAGGTTGTACGAGCCGATATTCTTGTTGCCAAGTGACACAGCGCTAAGCCCTGCATAGTTAGCTGGCTCGCTAGAGCACACGTGCACCACGTTAGCCCCCTTGATCCTGTCTACGAATGATTGCCATGATTGTATTGATACTTTGTTTGCCATATTCTATCCTCCTAGTTAATCTTATGAGCGCTGCCGCCCAGTTCTTTAATCATACTTTCTTTTTTCTTTAGATCCTCTTTAGTGAACAGTGCTGGTTTCTCTGTGGTGAACATAGTGTCCTTACCGAGCAGCCCATACACTGTATACACGATGAATAGATCTGGCATGTTCTGTGGGTTGCTATACGCCATCTCACCAATTCTCTCAATGACATGGCGACCATGCTTGGCAGACATAGCGAGCACACGACCATCAACCCATGACTTGACAGGCTCTAGCGCGTACAACACACCCAAATTATCGCCTTGCTTCGACTTTATATGGACAGAATCGAGAGTAAACTCAAGGTCAAACCCGAGTATCCTCATGTCATCTATCAGCCATTTCAATAGGTTAGTGTTCATTTATTATCTCCGTTTAATTCTACCTCTCATTATACACGTACATAACAAAAACCAGCCACGCCAAGATAGCTTGGTAGGCTGGCTCTGCACCTTCATAATAACACAACACCCCTGGCTTTTGACCACGGGTGCTATGCATAACCACAGTAAATTAATTAATTATACTTGTACAGTCGCTCTCACGGCGTCCGGACTCCGGATCACGCTGCATAAAGCATTATACTCCTACTCGATCAAATAGGCAACAGCAATTCATCAAATTCTCCGACAGTATTTACACCAGAGAATCCAACAAACTCTTTGGAGAGCAACACAGGCTGAGCGCTCACAATCTTGTACTCTGTAAAGTACACCTTGCCAGTAGGCGCAGTGATATACGCGTCACCATCCTTCTCAAACGTGACCACTGTTGTTTGCCCATTCTTAGTTACAGACATGCGATTAATATACAACCCGCGGCTCGCTCCCCGTGGTATATACCGTGGCCGTATTACTTTCTGAAAATCCTCTGGTGGCGTGATGGTTATCTCACCGTTTCGCCACTCGATCATAAGACTATCTTGCATACGCTAATATTATAACCCCCAGGATACCTAGGGGTCAATAATACAACAGCTGATTGCGAGCTATTTAGTTGCGCCTGCTTTGGCAGCCACAGTCACAAGACCAGCAGCCTGCAAACCAAAGGCAATACCTTCGTACAATACTGCGTCTGTGAACACAAAGTTGCCAGTTACAAAGTGGTAACCAATACCAGCAGCAACAGCAAGGATGACCTTGCCAATACCACCCCACTCTTTTTTGTTGAGCATGTCAAAGATCTTGACGATTGCTGGTACGATAAGTAGACTTAGTGCTTCCATTGTTTTCTCCTATTGTTTTTTAAAGATACCTACAATAGCGTCTAGAATGGCCTGTAGTAGGTTACGAATGTCTTTTAGTATAGTTGTAGTCTCTTCAGCTTTAGGCTGCTCTGAGGCGCTCTCAGGGGTCTCTGCGGGCAATTCTGCTTGATGAGCATCATCGTGCTGATGAGCAGCTGCACGGTCTTGAGTAGATGGTTCTACTTCTGGTTGAGGTATAACCTCGGGCTCTGGAGTAGGCTCTGGCTGAGCAGGAGTTTCTGGCTCTGGCTTTACAGCACCTTCACCCTCGTTCTTCTTTGCCGCTTCAGCAGCACGTGCCTCAGCTTCCTGTTGCTCTTGGCGTTGCTTACTCTCTGCACTATTGAGGAGGTCTTGCTCAACCATCGACCAATCCCATCCACTACGGATCTGATTACGGTAGTGCTCAATCCCTTGCGCATCTGCATCGCGCCCGAGAATATTCCTATAGAGACGGTTAATCTCATTAGTTTCAGATTCATAAGCCTCACGTAACGCACGGCTGCGAGCTTCCAAGCTCTCCGCCACAGCCCTACCTTCTGCGCTGTTGATAAGATCCTGCTTGATCTGTTCCCAGTTCCAACCCTTATCGATCTGAGATAGATAGTGCTGCTTACCCGCATCATCTACATCACGCTCAAGGATTTGACGGTATAGACCATTGAGGAAATTAATCTCATCACTGCGATCACGTACAACCTCTTGCATTGTACGGCCATCACATGATCCACTCCAACCTGTGTATACAGGACGGTACATACCGAACCAGGCAAGCAGCTCTTCAATAGAGTGGTAGACATTACGTGCACCTGAGTGTACCTCTGAGTCGTGAATATCAATACCACCTTGGTGGCGCTTGATGATGAACACGTGGTCATAGTCTGTGTACGGGCCCACTGTAAATTCTAGAAACCCATACACCCACTCATCCCAGGGAAGCTCACCGGTGTTGATACGGCCGGCATTTAGCTCATTAAGATACGCAGCACGGGCTGTTGGTGTGCGGCTAGGTGCATTAGTAGCGTCATCCACATACTTCAAACACCAGCCACGCTGAGCTGGAATGTTGAGGTTTGGGTTATACACTTGAGCCACTATCACCTCCTAACTGGTCTTGCTCGACAGGAATGTCGACTGCTGTTGGAAAGTCGTTCATAACTTTTCTCCCTTTTAAATGTTTATACAGTTGCTATCACCATCGATCTTGTATAGCCGGCGGTACGCGGTATTAGCTTCACCATCGTACTTCCATGCTACCCATGATGTTTGGTTGCCAGAATTGTCTTTGGTGTTGACGCATGATAGTTGGGGAGATACACCATCTTTGCCGTCCTTCCCATCTTTGCCATCAGCACCGTTAGCGCCATTAGCTCCTGCCGCGCCTGTAGCCCCGGTAGCGCCCGTGTCTCCCTTGCATCGCCCTGCCGCACAGTATTTAGCCACAGCGGTCGCTATCTGCTCGTCTGAGGCGTTTTTGCCGTTCTCACCGTTGCATATACCACCCGAGCAGTAAGCAGCAACAGCGCTCATTACTTGGGCGCTTGTGGGGTTTTCTGAGCATTTGTTGGTGAGACAGTATGTCTTGATAGCTAACGCTATCTCTGAGTTGGTTGGCGTCTTGCCATCTGCCCCATCTTTACCGTTGGAGCCAACAATAGAGCCAACATTGCGAGCTTCTCCGTCTGAATATGTGAGCACAAGGTTGCCGTCCTTGTCTATCTGGGCGTTGGTGATGTTCGTAATGGGCTTCTCTACTTTCGTGCCGCCTGAAATAGTCACAGCTTGGCCTGGCTTGAGTGTGAATACCCTATAAATCGTGTAGCCACTGAATAAAAGACTTAAAACCATCATGATTGATAGGATTTTTAGTAGTTTTTCTTTTTTGAACCATCGAATGACACGATTCTTTCTCATCTTAGCAGTCCTCCCCTGCTGTTGGACAGTAATGCGATGACAATTGGCACAAATGAGGTGATTACTGCGCCCACAACCAGGCGAAACAGCCATTTATTCCGATCTTTAGCCTCTGCTGAGTCTGTCTCAAGGTCTTTTAGTCGTGATTCTATGTCTTTTTTGTACAGGTCTAGCGCATAGACAGGCACAAAGTAATTTTCTTTGCGCAATTCATGCTTAGTGATGGCGTCATCGACAACTTCCTTAACTTGCCATTTGTTTAGTGGTTGATTATCCATACAGTTTTGTCTCTTTCAAGCGGAAACCCGCCCGGTTAACTCCTTCTTTAGAGATTATACCTCGGGCGGGCTACAGATAGGGTTGCTATTTACTCGCTAAACCCTAGATCTTCCTCTTTGCTCTCCGCTTTTGCTTGGCGGCCACGTCGTGCTGGCTTCTCTTCCTCTGCCTTGGCGGTGTCCTTAGCGCCAGTCGTGTACTGAGCTGGGCCACGGTACGCCTCGTTGAGCCACTTGGTGCGAGCCTGAACGTCTGCAAGCATACGAGCGCCATCAGAGCTGCTGTACTGAGCGTACTCCTTCCACATGTGCTCAAGTGCCATGTAGGCGAGCCAGCCCTGCACTACCTTCTCCTCGCCAGCGTGGACAAGGAAAGCACGTTGTGCACCACGAATAGTCGTGTTGGTATACTCGTTAGGCTGGATATGCTCCTCGTCATCGATGTGCATGTATGCAAACCCTGATGGATACGGGGCGTTGTTCTTAATAACCACCATATCGTTTGGCTTGAACATCGCGTACACAATGTCACGGAACGTATCACCGTCCACAGCCTGCGTTGTTACAGCGTTGCCAAGGATTTGATCCTCGGTCAGCCCTTGATTGATTTGATCCAGATTCATCTATTTTCTCCTTTCACCTTATAGTTGATCTGCGTAGTAATCTGCAATGTCAGTTAGACTGACATTTTTGCCAAAAGTCTTATGGTTGTACTCTGGACGATTGTCTGATGTTGTTTTATTTGCTACACGGCTAGCGGTCTTCTCCCGTGATTTGTCCTGGCTAGAACGTCGCTTATCATCCTCTGTCTCAAACTCTTTCGGGTTCTGAGCCTTATAGATGAGGCCAGCTGTGTAGGAGCTAATGTTCTCACCCTTGTGTTTGCGGTTGTACTCATCTCGAAAATCAAGGATCTTGTTCACGAGCTTCACGCTAGGATCAGTGTTAAATTCCTCTGTGCCTGGCTTAGCCTTGATCTTTGGCACGATGCCATCGTCCTGGAGGCGATCCACATCAGCAATAATAGCATCAAGCTCTGCCTTTTCCTTCTCCGCCTTTGTTGTCTGCTCACGATCAGAGGTAATCTTGTTCATGAGCTTCTCTGCCTTAGAGCTTTGGGCACTCATAGCACTGTAGAACTGAGCCTCTGCCTTCTTGTTGGCAAACTCAAAGTCATCTGGTAGCTGTGTAGGTAGCTTGATAGACAGCTCCTCACCATCCTTGCCCTTCACGGTGATGTAGTCGAGGCTGTTATAGATGAACTTCTCCTCTGCTGAGGACTTATTCCAAAGCTTCTCGTCAATCTCATCTGGGCGCTCTTCCCAAGGTTGAGGCTTGTCGCCCTTCTTAGTCTCTTCTTTTTTGTCTTCTGCCACCTTCAGGCCACGACGCTCAAGCTCCTTCAGAAACTCTTCGTCAGATAAGCCTTGTGCTTTCGGCTCTTCCTTTGATTCTCCAGATTCTTTTTCGTCTGATTCATCCTCTGTAGCCTCTTCCGACTCGTCGTCTTGCGTTTCGGTGGTGTCTTCACCCTCACCGTTGTTTTCCTCCTCTGTGGTAGGGTTATCTTGTTGTTCCTTTACCTCATCAGTTGTCTCCTTGTCGTCCTGGTCTTGGGCTTCTGCCTTCTCAACCAGTGCGTCAAAGTCCATCTCTGATAGGTCTGTATTAGATGATGCCAATGTAAACACCTCCATTATGTTTGATATATACCTAGATTATATCTAAATGGAGGTGGTTATGTCTATAGCCCGAGGCCTGAGAGGATACCGCTTGTGCCTTGATCTTGTATGCCGCCTAGATCGCCTATAGGCTGCGCTGGCTGATCAGGGACTGGTTGACCTTCTACTGGTGGCTGCTGGCCTTGCAATAGCTCTGGCGGGATCTGAGAGGGATCTGCGGGCATTTCTGGCTGGGGTTGTGGAATCTCTGGACTTGCAGGCATGCTCGGGTCTACCAGTAGCCCTTGATCGCTCGCTGCCTGGAGCTTCTCCCGCTGGCTGAGGCTGAGCACCTCTTGGTCAATGTGAGCGAGGAGCTTCTGTTGGAGCTTCGGGTTAGCCATGAGGAACTTGTCTGTCTGGAGCTGCTTATTGTGGGCTAGGATGTGCTCTGGCGTCACGTCGTCACGTGGTTTAGCGTCAAAGCCGTTCATGATGACTGCAAAGTCAATGTAAGCTTCCTCGTCCTGTACTTCACTGCGTACCTCATCCACGAGCATGTTCGGGTCAGTCTTGAACTTGACCAGGCTCTCGTATCGCTCGCTCGAGTCCTTCAAGCCAAGATCCTTGAACAGGTTGTATGGATCAATCACACCAAGCTCTGCCAGTTTGACTGCAATGTTCTCACGACGGCTCTTATCCATGTTAACGGTGCTACCTGGCGATACGGCGATCACAGCGTTATCTGGGATAGTCTCACGGGATAACTCAACGTGGATAAAGTTGCCATCAGTGTCACGACCAGAGATTTTGTGGTTCTTGGCGTAATACACCTTCATCATCTGGACGAGGAGCTTAAAGTAGCGATCAAGCATATTGTCAATCTCACGCACAATCTCATCCTGTCGGCCTGAGGCCTGGCTCTGCATCATCTGTGCTTCACCGAGTGTACCAACGTCACGCTTCGAGTCATCACCACGGAACTGAGACGGAGTACCAAGGATATTGTGGATACTGTTTTTAATGTCCTCTTTGTCTTGCAGAACGTAGTTAGGAAGCAAGTGGGCTGGAATTTCACCGTAGGCGTTACTAATAGGCTCATCCTCACGAATATCGAGCACGACAGACTGGTTAGGCTTGCCTGTTAGCTTCTTAGCGTCGTCCTCTGAGATAGCACCAGAACGGAACACCTTGATGCTATTAGCTGTGTCTGCGTTGTCGATAATCTGGCGTCCACGACGGTTGAGGATGTTCTGGAGAGGGATAGCTTGCTCGATAGGCGAGGTTTGATCAATCATGTGGCTGCCGTCGTTCAGATAGTTACAGAAGGCGTACGGCTTGGTGGGCTTGTCTGTGTAGTTGCATATAGCAACACCCTTATTGTCGTACTCGTACATAGGGCTGAGCTTCTTGTCTAAGATGAGGTTGTTGAAATACCAAGCGACACACTCACGTGGCTCACCAGTGGTAGTATCTGTGAACCAAATTTCATTGTAGGCTACAACAGTGCTGAGGAGTTTCTGGGTCTTACGCACAAAGCCAAGCTCGTTCATAATCTCCTTCTCTTTCTCTGGGAACTTGGACATGAGAATGTCTACAGTGTCCTCACACACCTCACAGATAAAGCGTGGCTCCTCGTCTAGCTCTGCGTTGCGATCGAGAATAACTTTCTCCGGGTTGAGTGCCTTAGCCTCAATCTCCTTGCTGAATGGGTTGTACATGAGCTTGATCACACCAACACGCTTCAAGGCGAGGTTCTTGGCCGCCACCTTGATCTTGCGTGAGAGGCGCACCTTCTGACTGTGTAGGTCTACAGCGCTCTCAAGTCGTGAGGCTAGAGTCTTACTGGCTGGTGAGTCGTCCCCTGGCGTAATCTCACACCCTGGGTCACGAGCTGAGACATAGGCGATAACAGCCTGAATACCAACGAATAGCTGGTTATCCCGGTAGTCTGCCTGGTGGTAATAAAGCCTGTCACTGTCCTGCTTGCCGAGGTAGTAGCGCTCATTCTGTGCTCGTACGTTGCGTAGGTTAAAACCGCTTCTGCTATTCCAGTAGGCTTCTGAGTCATTCACCCAGTACTTGAAACGCCGTACAAGCGTAGCGTCATCTACTTCATCGATAGATAGGGCGTCACGCTCATCAATCACACCTGTGCTGGTTGTAATGTCGTCTACCCTAGGGTCTTGAAATACTTTTTCTTGGTCATTCATGCTATGTCTCCTGTTTGTCTCTATCATACAGCAAATAGAGCGTGAGAGACTAGCCTTTATCCAAGCTTATCTGTCTCTACCGCTGTTGCAATATCAATTCCAATGTCTTTTGCCTCTACTCTGCCGCCTGGTGCCATGGTGAATGACTGCTTGGTAAGCTTGTGGATCTTCTTTGCCTCGTTCACTAGGAATCCATACTCACGGTTAGCTGTCATGAGTGTGTACATGAGAGAGTCTAGTGCGTGGTCTACGTTGTTAGGATCAAGCTCCTCACCGCCAGACTCCTTGGCATAGATGATAGTAGGTAGCGTGTCTATGAGGTATGAGCAGTATTTGCTAAAGATGAGGCCAGGCTTGCCGTCTGATTTATTAGCGAAAGCACTGTGGATCATCTGCACTGCTGCTTGCTTCTTATCCTTCATGAGCTTATCAGCTCGTACAATGCGTGGACGCTTCTCATCTGGAGCAAGACGGGCAAACGTATCATTAAGTACCTTAGCGATGGTCTCAGAGCCTCCTAGGTGGCTGTAAGCGTCATGTGGTAAAGCTATCAGGTCTACTGGGTCTTTGAGATACATCTCTACAATCCTCTCACACCACCACTCTTTAGGCTTGTGGTTGCCATGTAGCTCACGGTAAATGAACGCTCTGTTCTCCTTCTCTGTGATGTTATCGAACATAGCCCAGAGAAGCACACACTCATCGTTGTAGCCCCAGTCCATGCCCATGACACGGTAGTTGCTGTCGAAAGCTTCTTTGGTGACGCCCCACTCACTGAACTTGCTGTAGGTATGCTTGCTCTGCCGAAATTCCTCAAACACAGCACCAAACTGAATGTCCCAGTCACCAAAACGCCAGGCACGGTACAGCTCTGGGTCTGAGTCCTGGAGAGAATCGAGATATTTCACGTAGTCCGGGTCGTTCTCGAGCAGGAATGGGTTGGAGTCAATGGTGGCTGGGATGTAAGCACGCCAGATACCTGTACGCTTATCTATGACGATCTGCCAGTGCGTGACCTGCTTCTTACCGTATATGTCTACCCAAGGATACTCCATCTTGAGCACTTCAGCCCTGTCTGGGTCTGGTGCTACGAAACGTTTCTTCACCCAGCCCATGCCTGCACCACCTGGGTTGGTGGTAGCGAACACCTGGGGGTATAGGTCTTTGTACTTGCTACGAGCTGAACTAATGAGCTTCTCATAGCGTCCCTCGTCTGGTATCTGAGTAAGCTCCTCAATGTTGATACGACAATACTCATGCCCCTGGTATTTTGTGTAAGCTTCGGCGTCGTGGAGGTGCCCCCCAATGACACGGCCACAGCCTTTAGCTGAGAGTACCATAGGGTTACGGCGTAGTTTAGCACCAAACGGTTGTAAGGCTGCTACAGCACGCTCTTCAAAGTCTGCTAGGTCTCCTGCATCTTTACGAATGACGAGCTGGCGTGCCCTGGTGTCACCAAAGCGGTCACCAATAGTAGCGATAGATACATCTGTCTTGCCTCCACCACGTGAGCCACCAAATAGTATCTCACGGAATCTCTTGTCTCGTGATAGTGCTATTGCGAGCTGCTGAGGGCCTGGCAGTGGTAGCCAATAGCCCTTCTCTCGCAGTTCATCATACGTTACTTTGTTTAGTACGGGCCAATGCGACTTGCTCATCGATCCAATCCGTTGGTAATGTTGGTATGATAAATCCTCTCATGATAGTCTTCATATCATCGCTAGCGTCGATTCCAATCTCTTGCTTGGCTTTGCCTTCTGTGCGGTCTGCTACTTCTTTTGCTTCGGCTAAGCCTTCTGAATCGCCCTTGTAGGCACGTTTAACACGCACGAGAGCTGTCTTTTGGAATGGAGTAAGCTCATCGCCCTTTTTCTCAAATTCCTCTAGCTCTTTGAGTGTCATACGGCCTAGCTTGTTGTACCAGTATGAGATGCTGGTATCTTTTGACCAGCGGCCTGTGCTGCGTAGCTCTGGATGATCTTGAAACCCACCTATTCCAGTTGGGTTATTGTGCTTTGCTGGCTTTGTATACTTCCGTTTTGGTTTTCCTAGCTTGGAGGGAGATTCCTTAGTCATACACTCATTATAAGCATTTACCTTGTGAATAACAAGAGGAGAGGCCTCGCAAACCTCTCCTAGTGTGTATTTTGTAGTGTTTGTGTATTTATCTTTGTTGTACTGCCCACAACGCAAAAGCTATAGTAATAATCCATGCTATTAGCTTGAACAGGTTATACCCTATGCTAGTATCGTTATCCTCTATAGGTTCTTGCTTGATAATCCTATAGTCGTATACTGCTTCTTTATCTTTTAGTAGATTAGTGATAGCTGTGCCGTTGTCTGGTGCTGTAGTAGTATAGATACTCCATTTATCGCTAGGGTTGTGCTTGTAGAGTAGGTGGTAGTAGTGCATTAGAGTCTCTTCCTTGTTTTGGTGTTTTGATCTGAGCCCTTACCTTTCCCTTTTATCATGTAACGGAGATAGGCTCGGTTGTGTAGGGTAAGGCTCGATATGGGTGGTTGTAAGCTTTCACTGTTTGATTTTATGTATTGGTGGAATCTATGTAGTTGATCTTTGTTGACTGTGTTGTGGTCTGGTTCGTCATCAATTATTTTACCGTTCTCGAGACGCCCGACTAGTCTGTATATGTAGTCTTTGCCGTGCTTCATTTCTTGCTGTAAGAAAGCGATGGCTAGGAATGGTGCTGATTCTAGTTCTTTCTTAGCCATTCCTGTGTCTCTGCTAATACGTTCGATTTGGTAGATAGGCATAATGCCCCTTTCCTAGCGCGATAGTGCCCTATCTATAAGGCGTACATCTTTTACTGATAGTTCATACTTTTGGTCTGGGTCTAGTCTTAACTTTAGAAGGTAGATTGCCTCATCCTCATTGTTAGCTTTGACGATACGAGATAGAGTGTCTGTAATACCTTTTTTACGGTAGATGATCATATATGGTTTCATTTTAGTTATCCTTATTTACGTTTTATTTGAATACGCCCGTGAATGTAAGAATGGCATGGATGGCAGACCCAACAAGGAGGATCATTATTATACGGGTTTCTGTTTCTGTCATAGTTACAGTGACACCGCTGCACGTGGTCGTGCTCACTACTCTGTCTCTTTTACGTGTTATCCTTCTTTTACTCATCATCGTCTCCTACACGCTCTACGCTAATGATGCGGTAGCTGTATGGCTTGCAGCGGTTACGCTCGAGGTTACGGAGTGCGACACGTGCATTTTCTGCTACTGTCTTGTATTCCTCCTTTTGGCTGCGGCTGAGCCGTTTGTACTCGATTGTGTATAGATACATTGTTAGTTCTCCTCTTTTCTTTTGGTTAGTGGTTCGTATGCGTTCTTGAGTTGCTTGCTATTCATTGTTAGCTCGATGTTGCTGAGAGCTTCGTCTAGGTATTCTGTAGCGTTATCGATATAGTATTTGTCGTCTACAAACTCTCGGAGGAGTTGGAGGCGGTACTTCATGTCCTTTAGTTCCCATGACTCCTGGTAGAGTTTCTTTCTTACCTTCCAGTTCTGCATTGTTTCTCCTAGAAGTTTTTGAATTTGATTACTGATACGTCTGATGAGCCGTTGCTTAGCTCTGTGACACGGAGTAGACTTACCTTCATGTACTCGTCATTATCTGCTGCTGCGACTGCGTAACCAAACTCGTCGAGTGCTTCGTCTTCTGTGCTAATGTCGGATGATTCTTGGTCTCCTTGATGTTCATATTCACTGGTTATCGGGTCCCATACGTATACCTCACCCAGCCGTGTTGTGGCTTCAATTGTGTAATGTGTGTAGATTGACATTGTGGCTTCTCCTCTTTGCCTTATGTTTATGTTTGTATTGTATACCATGCGGTAGAGGGGTGCAATAGGTTTTAGTTATTTTGCCCAGTAGAATTTACAACATGTATAGACAAAGTTAAACCCCACCGAGGAGATGGTGGGGTGTTACATGGAACACAGTTACCGAGACAGCACATTTTGTGCTCTTGTTGAGGGTTGTCTCGTGGTCTTGCCGGGTAACTGGGGTAAACTGTTCCATGGGAAGAAAGGTATTGTGTGTCTGTGCCTAACCACGTAACAAGGAGGAACCAGGCACAGATATTATGGTTGTAGTTAGAAAGATTCTACACCACGGCTACAAGATGTGCTATGGAAGTGTTACCTCCATCTACCATTCATTATACTCTTTTCGGATTTTGTTTGCAATTTCTTTGCAGCTCATTTTGCCTGATTTTACGTTGTCAAAGTCACGCTGTAGCATAGTGAGTTTATTCTCTCCCACCTCCTCTAGAAACTCTGTAACACGGCCCTCAATGTTACAAATGTCCCCGTATAGGCGTATATCTTTCTCGATACGCTCAAGGATAACTTGAGTCACTGGGCTCTTAGGAATGTGGCATTGGATTCCTGCCATAACAAACTGTAATGTCTCCTCTGATTCTTTTAGGTCTTGTTTAGTTTTCTGTGTCTTGTGTGTCATTATAGTACTCCTCTTTGATTTGTTCTTTTAGACGACATAGTTCGTTTGAAATGTTCGTGATCTTGGTGGACAACTCTCTGAGCCATTCTTTCGTATCTGAACTAAGGTAGGTAAGTTCCATCATCTGGTAAATTTGCATTGAAATTGATAGTAGCTCAAGTGAGCGACTGAACACAGTTTTGTCTATTGATGCTATTGATCGCTCATCCTGCTTAAAGAAACGAACTGTGTCACAGCCACTGGTATCACGCCATACGCCGTCTTTATCCTTTTCTGCTACATGCACACGCAGATAATCATCAGCATTAGCTTCGAGCAAAGACATATTAAATTCTTTGATGGCTTCTCTTTTTGTGTGTATGTCTGCTGTTGGCATCGGGTTATCTGTAAACACACTTGTCACCGGCTCCCAGGTCTGCGCCTTGCCATCTCTTTTTACTGCTACGATTCTATACACTCTTTGTATTCTCCTTCTCCTTTAAAATTAGTTCTATAAGCCTTTCTCGTGCGTTGTAAACCATAATATCCTCAATTACCTTTGTATCGCTTTGTAAGTATTGGTCTGTAATATCTGCTAACATACTAAATCTCCGTTGCCAGGTATACCAAACTTGATAGAGCTAGATATACCGAGTATAGCAAGCTAAGGAATAGTACAGATAAGAATACTGTAGTGATAAAGTCCATCCATAGTTTTCGTACGACGCTAGCCTGGCGGTACTCGTAGGTTTCGTGTAACCCTTCGATTGCTGTAGTAAACATTGTTATTCTCCTCTTTCTGCCCACCACATTGTTTTGTTGTTAGTTACTTTACTGTGCTCATCAACCAGCGCTGCCAGAGAGCCTTCATATTGCGTGCCCAGCTGTTCTTGATCCGAAATGCATACCAGTCGTGGTGCATCTGCTCGATCATGCCTTCGTTCTCCATCTGCTCTAGTTTGTAGGTTACGTTGTCCATTGTTGTGTTCCTTTCTTTGGTTATGTTTCTACTATACTCCGTGTTGCTTACGATTGCAATACTTTTCTACGACTTTTTCTAGTCTTTTTTACAACGTTTAGGTGAGGGCCAACTGGTATCCATTTGTCGTCTTGCCAGAGATATAATGTTAGGTCTTTATTTTGAGAAAATATTGTGCGAAGTAATCTTGGATTAGCTCGAATGGCTAAAGATACAACTCTCGCGCCAAGACGTTGCTCAGCGCGAGTTAGTGGGTTATTATTCATATTCTAGTGCTCCTAACGACTCAAGGTCTTCATCTGGTGTGTGTGGCTTCTGGCGTACTTTTGTCTCTGCGTATATATCTTTGTCGTCTGGGTCGTCTAGTGACGCTTCGCTACTAGAGATACCGGTTACTGGCGGTAGGTTATCCATACTCTATTTGCCCTCTGTGTATTCCTTGATGAACTTATCGCGCAGCTCCTTATTGCCCATGAGCTTAAAGTCGTGGCCACAGTGTTCGCGCCAGGCTTTAGCTGCTTCAGCCTCTGGGCCTGTACTACGGTTATCTTTCTGGCCGCCCATGGCTAGGCGTTGCTCTGGAGGTGTCGTATTTACCTCTTTGTGTGGCGCTACATGCTTTACCTCACCCTTGGCAAAAAACTCATAGCCTTTACCCTCTACGTATAACGGCACCATGTTCAAGGCCTGCATCTGTGTTTTAAACTCTTGGTCGTTCTCCGCTACTACTACGACTTTTGTACCGTCGTATTTCTCTAGTTCGTACTTCTGCATAAATATTCTCCTCTCTTATGCTTATGTTTCTATTGTATCAAAGCTTTTTGTTTAGATCAAGGTTTTGGTAATCGATCTTGTATTTTTTTTCGTCACGCTGCCGCTGAATGAGCTGCTCAATCTGCGCCGCCTTAGTCACAAGGTCATATACAGTCTTTACTGTAGGCTTAAATTCGTATTGCCACTTGGGGAACATGAGCCGCATAAAGTCGAAATAATTTACTGCTGACTCTAAGCCTCGAGTACGCACCACCTCTTTTACCCATTTGCGAGCCTGGTTGTGGTTCGTGATAGAGATACCGAGTGATTTAGCCGCATCGTAGAAGGCTTTCTCTGCTGGGTCGTAATTCTTACGTGTGCTTGTCATTGGCGTCGCAAGCACACCATATGGGTTAGCTGCAGTAGTCTGTTGTTGGGCTGGCGCGTTATTTGATACCGTTGCTACCTCTGTTGAGGTGCTATTAGGCTGTGTATTAGCTTCAATCTGCTTTACCGGAGTATCCTGTATTTTACTTTCCTCTGTAGCTTTCTCGGCGTCTGATTCAGCAATAACCTCTAGTTTGAGCTTGTGATACAAATCCTCATCAACGACGTTACCACGGCGATCATAGTTATCTGCCTCGATATTTTTTGTCTGTAGAGCGCATTGCTCTGCCGTGGTAAGTTTACGTGTATCTGCCCTATTTGTGACTTTTGGCATAAGCTCGTCAACAGTGGTAGCTGCTGGTAGTGGTTCAACGTCTTGCTGCTCTTGTGGTTCTACGCTACTCTCGCTCATCATCTCCTCGAAACGGGCAGCTGCCGCAAAATCACCTTTTTTGCGCAGGCAATCTATCTCTGCGCGCTGTAGCTCGTATGGGCTGTTGATGAATAACTTGTCATGTTCATCTCTACTATAGCTTTTGGCGGTGCTTTTATAAGATTCCGGTAATGGTTTATCATCTAGCTTATTGTCCAGCAATTGCTCCTCTGGAGTGTCGATAATAGTGGGCTCGTCCTCGTAGGTGTAGTCGTCTTTGACGGTGGAATCCTCTATGTAGGCTTTATCCCACTCTACTGGTACAATCTCCGTGCCATCTTGCTTGTAGACCTTACGAGCGTCCTTATCCACTGTTAGTAGTGGATAGATGCCCTTGCGCTTTCTAATACCCTTACTGGCGTGTAGCTCTACGTGTACCCATCCAGCTTTATTTAAAAGGCTTAGATGGCGCTTTAGCGTACGGATACTACACCCTTGCTCTTCTGCTAGCGCCTCATTAGTGGCAAAGCAAAATCCTTTCTTCTCAGCTAGTTGCTCGATTAATGTGTAAAGATTTGCGATTGTATGGTTGCAAGTTCTGCCGTCTGCTAAGTATGCATTTACGAGTGGTGCATATGTCGTTCGGTAAAACCTGATATATTTGCTGTTACTCTCCATTAGTTTTGTTCTTTCTAGAAACGAAAACCGCCTACCGAATTATGGGATTGCATCGATAAGCGGTAAGCGGTTTACGTCTCCCCCATAATTTTATTATCGATGCTACCCTCAGTATAGCGCACTAAAACCTATGAGTCAATACCTTTTGCTTATCTTTTTTATAAAACCGCCAGCTTGCTGGCACGCTCCCGCGCAGGGAGCGTAATAAGAATGTTTTGTGTAAAAGTCGATTTTTGCGAGAGAACTTATTGATAAACTTTAAATAATGCCCTACTTGTATCTTACTTATGTGGGCCACGGATGGCCCTATAAATGGACAAAATGGCCCTATAGAGCACAATCTAGTGGACAAAATGGCCCTATACGCGGGCCACGGATGGCCCTATAGACTTTCTGAAAATATCTCCAAAAACCTCTTGCTTTTGCTTGTCATATGAGCTACAATAGAAACATAAGCAAAGAGAGGAGAATTTGCATGACACAGCAAGAAATTACAAAACGTGACGAAAAGAGGGCTATGCAGCTTGCGCTGAAAAACCAGTACGAACCAGTCGTGCCGCTCGCTAAGGGAATGATTAGCAACGCTGAGAACGAGAAGCAGACGCTCAGCTTGATCGCTACCTTGCACAAAAGCGTCCTAGGCCTCACCAAAACGGGCGAGATGCGCCCAATCGGTGACTTACGGGTATTTATGGCTATCGCCAACCAATACGGCCTGAACCCGTTTAAAAAGGAGATTTACGCTACATATATCTGGGACTCGAACCGACGAGGCGAGGAACTGATGCCAATCGTGAGTATCCATGGCTTGCGTAAGCTAGCACGGAAGGGTGGTGTGTACACTCACACAGGCGCAGCTGAGATTGAGAAAGACGGCGACAAGCTCATTAGTGTGACTGTGCCTGTGTTCGGCCGCTGGGATAACACGAGTGCCCCAGTGGAGGTAACACGCTACACAGCCTACTACGATGAGTTTGTACGCACCAACCGTGAAGGTATGCCAATGAGCAACTGGAAGACGATGCCTACTGTGATGCTTACTAAGTGTGCTGAGGCTAACGCCTTACGCGCAGGTTTTGATATTGCAGGTATCTATGTAGAAGAAGAACTAACAGCTAACAGCGTCAACAGCGCAGAGGAGAGTGACGATGAGTAGAGTCGATCATTTATCATACTCGGCGATTGTAACGTTCTTGAATAACCAAGTTGAGTTTCAGAAGCGCTACATTGCTAAGATTTACGATAACCCTAAAACACCATCACTAGTAGTAGGCACGAGCTTTCATAAGGCTATGGAGACGTTCTATGATAAGGATGGTGGGGACGTACAGAAAGCCATTGAGGCTGGGCTAGAGGAGATGAGTTACGTAAGTGACTCCGAGATTGACTTTGGCAAGACAGGTAGCCGTGAAAAGATGATGCAAGACTACACCCGCCTCGTAAACAAATACTTTGAGGAAGCGCCTCACTACGACGAAGTAGTTGACGTTGAGAAGCGTCTCGAGGCTAGCATCGCTAACGTGCCTATGGTAGGTGTGATCGACATGGTGGTACGTGACAACGGGCTACGGCTCATCGACTACAAGACAGTTACAGCTTACAGCCCAGATGACGAGGAGAGTTACAAGTACCTCATGCAGGCTTATATCTACCTCGTATTAGCAGAAGCGGAATATAATCAGGAAGTAACAGAGGTAGTATTTAAAGAAATAAAGAAAACGATCAACCGAGATGGTTCGCCACAATGTCGAGACGTTGCTTTTGATCGTCAGTCTGTCCTTGCTTTCGCACCTATCGCAAAGAAAATCATCACAAACGTATTTGAGTACGTGAACGATGACCGGTCGAAGTTCTTCCCTAATATGAACGATCGGATGAACGGCGCGAACAGTATGGACATTATCGCCAACCAGCAAGAGGGCTTTGACGCCGCCAAGATCAAACGACAAGTACGAGTGGCTGATACTTTCGAGCAGCAGAACGTTGTTATCGATGACGGAACAGGCACAGACGAGGAGAAAATCCTCCGTAAGCTTATCGAGTTTGGTATCGGTGGTAAGATGGGCGAGACATACGTCGGGCCACAGGTAATCAAGTACACGATGCAGCCGAACCGCGGCGTAAGTATGAAGCGCATCGCAGATAAGGCTAGCGACCTTGCTATCGCCCTCGAAAGCGAGTCTGTACGTATCGAAGCCCCTATTGCAGGTACAAACCTTGTAGGTATTGAAATACCAAATAAAGATCGTAAGGTCGTTCCCCTTACAGATGAGTACCTCAATCCTGGCACGTTCAAGTTCCCTATCGGTATGGATGCCTTCGGTAAAGTTCACTACTGTGACGTTGTAAAGACACCTCACCTCTTGATTGCTGGCCAGACCGGCGCAGGTAAGTCTGTTATGATAAACGTGATACTGGATTGCCTCACGAAGCAGCTCACACCGGAGCAGATGAAGCTCGTGCTCATCGATCCTAAAGAGGTTGAGCTTGCGATATATGAAGGCGACGAGCATTTGGACGGCGATATTATCACTAACCCTGAGGACGCCTCTGAGAAGCTCCACTGGCTCGTAGAAGAGATGGGGCGACGATACAAGGAGCTGCGCAAGCAGCGTGTTCGAGATATTGCAGACTACGACGGTAAAATGCCTCGCATCGTGGTGGTAGTAGACGAGTTTGCCGACCTGATGATGACGAGCAAGAAGAACCCGCTTTCTGGTATCGATTACAAGATGCTCAAGGGTGCGATCCTAGACGAAGTAATACCGAGAGGGGGTAAACTGACCGAAACAGCCCTCAAGGCAGCTGTGAAGCGTGTGAACGAAAATAGCACTCCTTCTGCCGAAGAGTCTATAATCAGGCTAGCGCAGAAAGCACGGGCGGTTGGCATACATCTCATCCTGGCTACGCAGCGTCCATCAGCAGACGTTGTTACAGGCCTCATTAAAGCTAACATACCAACCAAGATTGCTTTTAGCGTCACAAACTCGCTCAACAGTAAGATTATCCTAGACGAGGTAGGGGCTGAGGCTCTCACTGGCAAGGGCGACCTACTTTACAGCGATCCAACAGCAAAATCATTACAGCGTCTACAAGGCCTATATATCTAGAAAGGAGAACGATATGGCACGCACAGTAAATGATATATTCAAGGCAGAAAAGATTAAATGGCTAGAGGAGGCGCGGGCTACGGCCCGCCATATCCTCGAGCACCAGAAGTTCATTACCATCGAGGATGTTCTCAAACAGAAGCCTCTACCGAAGTTCCTGCACCACAATACCATTGGCGGAGTGTTCCGCACCCTAGACTTTGAGTGTGTTGGATGGGGGCGCAGTACACGGTTAGAGATGAACGGGCGCTATATTAGGCGGTGGAAGTTGCGAGATAAATAAAGTCGGGCAAAAGTGTTGACTTTAGCTAATGCTTGCGTTAGAATAGAAACATAAACAAAAGAGAGGAGAAACTCATGGAACAACAAAATAACAACGATTATCATAAAGCGATGGTTGTAGTTGCTTTTGCGCGTATCATGTATACGGTAGTGTTGGGGGCGCTCACAGCGTGGCTATTAACCGCAAAAGGTTTTGATAACGGTTTTTGGTGGGGGCTACTGTCTGTAGTAATGATACTTTGGACAGTTTCTAAGGCAATTGAGACTGTTTCATTTATCACAATCGCAGTAACATGTAAGGATGATTAATCTATGAAACAGAAAATTCTAGAAATTCTTGATAAATCAACCAACAACGGTATGAAGGCTAAAGAGATTATGGGCCTCATCCAGATGGGGATTATCCAGGCGCAGTACGACATGTGGGAGGAGCAACACAAGAACCGCGACACACCATCAACCGCTGCCACAGACTGGGCTGTTGCAATGATAGAGAACAAACTATTTGGGAGATTGGACAATGGAGAATAAATGGCGAGGCAGCGCACTGTGCGCACAAACAGACCCGGAAGCTTTCTTCCCACAGAACAAAGCATATGTGGATGATTACAACGGGTACGACAACTACAATGCAGCACGAAAGATTTGTGCAGAGTGCCCAGTAAAGGGTGAGTGTTTAGCAGATGCGCTGATGACTGGCGACGTAGAGTATGGCATGCGCGGAGGGCTAACACCACGCGAGCGTATGGGCATCTTAGCAACAAAGGTAACAATGTATGAGTGATAAAGAGAAGATGATCGGCAAGCTACGGATCAAACTGAGTAATATAGAGTACGCAGGGTATGAATTATCTGAGGTAACAGATCAACATGGGGATAAGCTTGTCGATACAAAGACAAAGATTGCCGCAGCACTATTACATATAAATGATGCAGCCAATAGTGTTCGTGATCTTATCGCCAGAATAGAGAGGGAGGATGTATACAAGCTAAAAATATTAGATACTGACCTATATCTTATTCATATTAACGAGCACGAGACGACAGTAACCACAAACAAGAAAGCGGCCAAAGCCTACGATGGTGCCGGTGTGTACGACGCTAAGGTGTTGGCCGAGAAGCAGGGGTTTGCATTAAGAGCGGAGGTAATTAATGTTGCTGACTAAACACAAAGTACAAGAACTGGTGGAAGGTATTGAAATTGACATAGACGAAATAGAGGCTAATGCAGTAGCTCTTATTGAAGAATTTGACGACGACAGCGTCACACTTGTATATGTCGCTATTGAAACATTCAAAGATAAGATATTAGATGAATTAGGGAGGGTATCATAAAACAGGTAGAGTTAAAAGAAGCCGTTGAGATGTTCAACTACAGAATCGACATTTTGGGCCCAACCACCACACGAATCTATTCCCGAATACACGATGGCACGGTTTCGGTGGACGAAATGTATGGAGGCTATAAAGTATACAACGGCGAAAGAATGATTAAACCAATAAAAGAAATTATATTGGGGCTGGTAGAAATATATAACAACACACCACTAGAACATCGAGAAATAATGAACGGTACTAGGGTGTTAGATTACTACAAAAGAAAGGAGAATGAATGAACTACAACACACCAAAACTAAACCAAGAGACCAACGACAAGTGGGCACAATTCGACACATTAAGTGATCACTTGCGCGGACATTGTAAACACCAAACGGAGGAGAGTATGAGTGAATATAAAAAGTATATCGGGCAAGGCAACGACATGATGATTGACCAGTTAGCGCTGCCACGTGACGTGTTCAAGGGCAATACTGTAGAGCCTCACGACTGGGAGACGCCAGAGGCTGAGGCCGTCCAACCAGCAATGTTCGAGATACAAGAGGTTGTGGATGGTCTACCCGAGGAGGAGCTACAAACTTACAAGGATCAGATGCTCGCAGAGATTAGCGACCGTGAGGCAATTGTTGACGCTATTAACCGACGGCTCGATACTGTGCAGGCTAAGCAATATACGGGAGGCGTACGTAATGCCATCACTAAGCAGGTGAAGTTATAGGAGGGCTAAATGAAACAAAGCAAATACGATAAACGCCTAACACATGGCAACGACTATTATAAAAAAATTGGCAAACTGGGTGGGTCTGCCAAAGTAAAGAAGGGGTTCGGCAAAAATCCAGAGTTAGCATCTATTGCCGGTAAAAAGGGTGGACGCGCTACACCATACGCAGAGCTGTCCTCCGCAGCATCAGACAACATCCAGCGTGTGCTCCTTAAAAATGAGAAGTTCGATGTAAAAGAGGAGAAAAGCCGCTATGAGGTTACAATGAACGGCTCAGTCCTCTCGATTATCCCACGCTACAATGGCCGTATTAAGAAGGCTGTGCCACGAGATGACCTATCTGGTCGAGTAATGGCTACAAAAGATATGGATATCCTAGATATGCTTAAAATCATGATCGTAGAAGGTATGTACCGTGGCGAGAGCTAGAACTGCAAAAGAGTCCACCATCCACCAGATGGTGGTGGACTATTTAAAGTTACAGTACCCAGGCGTCATATTCCGCACAGACTTTAGCGCAGGCGTTAAGATGACTATGGGGCAAGCCATCAAGCACAAGGCGCTGCAGGAAGGGCGAGGATACCCGGATCTATTCATCGCTGAGCCTGCACAATTAGCGGGTGAATGGTATCACGGGCTATATCTCGAACTGAAGCGTGACGGGGTACGCCTCATGAAAAAAGACGGGAGCTGGGCGAACGAACACTTTGCTGAGCAACACGCCTATATGAAACGTCTGAGCGAGCGCGGCTATCGATGCACCTTCGCTGTAGGGTTTGACGACGCAAAAGACCAAATAGACAAATACATGGCTATGACAGACTACAAGGAAAGACAAAAACAAATACCAAACGATCAAATATTTTAGAACAATAGCAGAAAGAATAGGGGGGGCGAATCGCCCTCTCTTTATGTTAAAATCAGGTTAGTATAATTTTAATACAATAGGAGACAATTATGCTAGTAAATTACGGCGTAGCAGTACCCGAATCACAGTTTACCACGACTCCAGACAAGCGTGGCGTGATCGGCCAAATTGCTTTCACAGACACGGGGCGACAGTTCCGTTACTGTAAGTCGGCGGACACCGACTCTCAGCCATACTGGACTGGGATGAAGAACGACGCCACAAACAAAAACGGCAGCCTCGCTGCTGATGCTAAGGTTGGCGATACTGTCATCCAGCTGAAGCCAGGCCACCAGGCCGGTGGTTGGCAAGATGGTACTATCCTTATCAACAACAAGCAGCTCCTTGAGTTTATCCAGGTTTCGGGTGATTATGTCTATCTCCGCGACCAACTCCTTGAGGATGTTGCGGCCAACACTGGCTGCCAGATTCGCCCCAACGACTACGACAACCTGAAAAAGGTTACGGCAGGTGCTAAGGTTTACACCCGTAGCGCAGTGCCAGCTGGCCACTATTTCTGGTGTGAAGTGTAATCTACACCGCCTAAACCGAGAGAGAGGCTTCGGCCTCTTTTTTGGTTTCTGCCCTAATGCTATAATGGATACACAAGCAATAACTAAATAGGAGCACAACAATGAGCACACAGTTACACGTCATGCCAGGGTTTTGCCTGGTAGAGGTAACTAATAAATATGGCTCGAGTCTGTCTATCTCACAAGGAGAACACGGCAGTCATACGAGCGGAACACTAAAGGCTGTCTACATCCATGAAGACGGTGTTGCCACAGACAAAGAG
>ERZ651108.124-NODE-124-length-39685-cov-6.594095_pt1 | contig 39685 bp, 29 predicted proteins | sample MGYA00512173_ERZ651108 | MGnify/ENA metagenome assembly ERZ651108 | reverse complement strand
GATCGCTGACGAGCCCACCACCGCCCTGGATGTAACTGTGCAGGCCGAGATCTTGGATCTGCTGCGCCAACTGGCCAGTGAAGGCGTGGCGGTACTGCTAATCACCCACGACATGGGGGTGGTGGCTGATGTGGCCGACATGGTGGCAGTAATGCGTCACGGGCGAATCATTGAGCGCGGCGATGTGCGCACTATTTTTGCTTCTCCTAGCCATGACTACACCCGTCAGCTGTTGGCTGCGGTGCCGCGTCTAAATAGCTTGCGTGGCGGCGCGGGCGACGCCGCTAGTGAGGGTGATGGCGTTGCCTCCCGTGCGGGGGATAGCGGCCAGCCGCTAGTGCGAATTGAAAATCTAGACGTTGTCTACCGCAATGGGCGCCGCCACGTGCACGCGGTGCGTGGGGTTAGCTTCGATATTGCGCGCGGCCAAGTTCTGGGCCTGGTGGGTGAATCTGGCTCAGGTAAATCCACCATTGCCGGCACGCTCACCGGACTGGTTCCTATCCACTCCGGCTCAGTACAGGTAGATGGCCTGGAAGTAGCTGGGGCCAGCGGGCGCAAGCTGCGGGGAGTGCGCAGCCAAACCGGCATCGTGTTCCAAAACCCGGCCTCCTCGCTAAATCCGCGCCGCTCAGTGGGGGCCTCCATTGGTCAGCCGTTACAGCTACACACTGATTTGACTAATGCTCAGCGGCACCAGCGGGTAAATGAGCTGCTTGAGGCGGTGCGCCTGCCGGCGTCGATGGCTCAGCGCTACCCCCATGAAATGAGTGGTGGACAGCGTCAACGGGTGGCTATTGCGCGTGCCCTGGCGCTGCAGCCGCAGCTACTGATCGCCGATGAACCCACCAGTGCCCTGGACGTATCAGTGCAGGCCGTAGTGCTGGAGTTGCTAGCTAACTTGCAGCACGAACTTGGCTTTGCCTGCCTGTTTGTTTCCCACGACCTAGCCGTGGTGGAGCAGGTCGCCTCCCAGGTGGTGGTGCTGCGTCAAGGCCAGGTGGTGGAAGCCGGCAAAACCACCCAGGTACTCTCCGCCCCCAGTGATCCTTACACCCAAGCACTGGTTGCCGCTGTACCAGTTCCTGACCCAATTATTCAGGCCCAGCGTCGCACCAGGCGGGCATCTGCTTTACGAGCTGCTTAGACCCTAGCCACAACCGGCTTGCCACCGTAACATTAATTTAGTGGGCAGCGCCACGTTCTTGCGCTGTATATGCCGTTGCGCTAGGCCGTTGGCCTTTGGGATAAGGAGATTGGTATGCCGATTAGTAGCCATAAGCGTTTTGGTTCTGAACTTGCACCTGGACCGGGGCGATACCGACTGGTTGCTAGCGGCGCCTGCCCTTACTGCCGTCGCGTGCTAATTGCCCGTCGACTACTAGGCCTAACCAACGCTCTGCGTGTGGCCTGGAGCTACGGTCGTGGCGAGGACGGTTACTGGCAGCTAACTGATGGCTCTGGTCTACCCGGCGAGGACCCGGTACTACACGCCACCTCAGTGGCTGAGGTTTACGCCAGTACTCCCGGCTACACCCCGCCGCCCACCATTCCCGCCCTGGTTGAACTGGCCAGTGGGGAAGTGGTTATGGACTCCTCTGCTGACCTGCTCTTTGACCTGGCTACGGCCTGGAAGCCGTTCCATATTGCCAGTGCCCCCGATCTCTACCCTGAGCCCTACCGCCTGGCCATTGACGCCTGGCAGCGCTGGCTAGATGAGCATGTATCCGCCCCTCAGGGCAAGATTATTCACGCCGACGGCGACACTGAACTAGTTGACGCCGGGGTGCTGACCCTATTCACCGCTTTTGACGTGATTGACACTCTGTTGGCGCGCGCCACCGGCATGGAGGCTGCCCGCGAGGACGTCATGACCTTCTCTGAGATGCCCTACCTGGCTGCTGTGACCGCCGTGGGCCAGTACCTGTGCGGCAATAAGCCCACCGCTGCCGACATCTTGCTGTTCACCCAGATCCAGTCTTACGAGTACTCCTCCCGTGATGAGCTGGGCTCGCCCTCAATCAGCTTCTGGCCGGCGCTGGCCCGCTGGTTCCGCGCCCTGGAGAACACCCGCTACTGGGTGGGTAGCGAAGAACGCGCCGCCCTGGGCCTGTAAGCCGCCTGGGCCTGTAAAAGTGTGTTGTGGCGGCGTGGGGTAGTGCGCTAGTTACGCCAGGCGTTAGGCTTAAAGCCAGCCAAAGTAAATTTGAAAGGCAATTATGAGCGTCGAACTGATCGAGCAGTCTTCCCCTGAGCTAGTGGCTGCCATGGAGCGTCTAATTCCGCAGCTGAGCCGTAGCGCTAAGCCCCTCACCGCCGAGCAGACCCAGGCCCTGGTAGACCAGGACAGTGTCTACCTGTTCGTTTTCCGCACCGACAAGCCCGTCACCGCTGCCGACGGCAACGAGGTTGAGGCCGGCACCATCCTAGGTATGCTCTCCCTGGCCACCTTCGCTATCCCCACCGGCGTGCGTGCCTGGGTTGAGGATGTGGTGGTCGACGCCGGCACGCGCGGTATGGGTGCAGGCCAGCAGCTGGTTGAGGCTGCCGTGGCACACGCCCAGAAGATCGGCGCGCGCACTGTTGACCTAACCAGCCGTCCTAGCCGTGAAGCCGCCAACCGTCTCTACCGACGCTGCGGCTTCGAGCTGCGCGAAACCAACGTTTACCGCTACGCCAGCAACTGATCGATATAGGCTGCCACGCTAGGCACGCTGCGACCACCGGCCGCTTCGCGCAGGCCATCCACAGAGTTTTCCATGGCGGCAGCCGTATCGGCGCTAGCTAGTAGCTGTAAGTCATTCCAAGAATCACCCACCGCCGCAGTACGGGCCACCGGCCTGCCTGCGGCGGCCAGGTATTGTACCAGCCACTGCAAAGCAGTGGCTTTAGTGACCCCATGTGGGACCACATCAAGGTAGTTGGTCGAACGCGGGGCATCTAGCCGCCCCGCGAACTGCTGGCTGATTTGGGCAGAAAGGGTGTCGGCAGTTTGCGGGTTGGGGATATAAACCGGCACTGAGGAAACCTCTAAACCTCGCTCCAACACCTCATCCAGGCTGGACCACACAAAACCGTTTTCGGGCCGCTCAGTACTGAATTCGGCTAGGTGACCGGTGGCGTCGTGAACAATGTAGTCCGCCTGCGGCGTGGTGCAATAGAAGCTGCAATCTTCACGCTCCAACAGGGGCCGCAGCACGGCCTCCAGCTGAGCTGGCGCAATAGTGCGGTTATGGAGCACGTTAGCCTCGCCGTCGGCAACCACGCAGCCAGAAGCGCAAATGGTGTAGTCATAAACCAGCTGCTGTATCCCCAGCGGGCGCGAAACCAGGCTCAAACTGCGCCCACTGGCGGGCACCAACACGTTGCCAGCAGCCCGCCAACGCGCACAGGCCGTAGCGTTTTGCTCCCCCACAGTGTTAGGGGCGCTAAATAAAGTGCCATCCAAATCAGTTGCCAGTAACTGCACCGCTTACTCCTTGGGGACGTTGCGCTCTAGCTCGGACAGCCAAGCCGCCCCGGAAGCATCAGAAGGCATACGCCAGTCACCGCGCGGCGAGAGAGTACCGCCGGCTACCACCTTGGGGCCGTTAGGCAGGGTGGAGCGCTTGAACTGGTTAGCGAAGAAACGCTTAATGAACAGCTCCAGCCACTTGCGAATCTCGGGCAGCTGGTAAGCCACCTGCTCATTTTCGGGAATCCCCACCGGCCAGTGGCCCGTGGAGGCGTCATGCCAGGCCTTCTCAGCCAGGAACGCAATGCGGCTGGGGCGCGCCCCGCGTCGCAGCACCTGGAACAGGGTGAAGTCCTGTAGCGGGTAGGGGCCAATCTTAGCCTGGGTGGACTGGATCGGCTCACCATCCTTGCTGGGAACCAGTTCAGGGCTGATCTCAGTGTCCAGCACTGAAAGCAAAGTGGCACCCACGGCGTCGTCGAAAATCTTTTCCGCCACCACCCAACGGATCAGGTGCTGAATCAGGGTCTTGGGGATGCCGGCGTTGACGCCATAGTGGGCCATTTGGTCGCCTACGCCGAAAGTGCACCAACCCAGCGCCAACTCGCTTAGGTCACCGGTGCCAAGCACAATCCCGCCGCGCTCATTGGCAATACGGAACAGGAAGTCAGTGCGCAGGCCGGCCTGGACGTTTTCGAAGGTGACGTCGTAGACCTCCTCGCCGCGTCCGAAGGGGTGACCCATGTCTTTAAGCATTTGCGTGGCCACGGGACGAATGTCGATTTCTTCAAAAGTGCAGCCCAGGCGGGTGGCTAGGTCGATAGCGTTGCGCTTGGTGCCGGCGGTGGTGGCAAAACCGGGCATGGTGATGGCGATTATGTCGCTGCGCGGGCGGCCCAGGCGGTCCATGGCGCGCGCGGCCACAATCAATGCGTGGGTGGAGTCCAGGCCGCCAGAAACCCCGATCACCAGCTTAGGGTTGCCGATAGCGCGCAGGCGCTGCTCCAGTCCGGCCACCTGGATCGAGTAGGCCTCGTAGCAGTCCTGGGCTAGGCGTGCCGGGTCATCTGGCACGAATGGGAAGCGATCTAGCGGGCGGCGCAAACCAATATCGGCGCGGGTGGGCACGAGTGGCACCGAAATGGTGCGGTAGTCGCTGGCAGCGCCCTGCTGCTCAATGCGGTTGTCGTCAAAGCTGCCTTGGCGTAGTCGCTCTGAGGCCAGGGTGCGGATATCGACGTCGGCCACCGCCATGCGCGGGCCCTGCGGGAAACGCTCAGTTTCAGCCAGTTTCTCACCCAGCTCATAGATCATGGTTTGCCCATCCCACGACAGGTCCGTGGAGGACTCGCCCTCACCGGCGGCGGCGTACACGTAGGCGGCGTTGCAGCGCAGGGAGGCTGAGCGGGCCAGCAGCTCACGGTCGTCGGCGCGGCCCACAGTAATGGGCGAGCCCGACAGGTTCACCAGCACATTGGCGCCCGCCAGGGCAGCCTGGGCGGAGGGCGCCACCGGTACCCACAGGTCCTCACACACCTCCATGTGCAACACCATGCCCGGGATGTGGGGGAAGTCTAGGAGCAGCTTGTTGCCAAAAGGCACGACGGCGCCGCTCGGGTTTGCCGGGGCGGCTGCGGAAGCTGCCGGGCTGGCTGCAGGGGAGGCGGCTACGGCGTCGTCCCCGGTGGGGCCGTCACCCACCCCGGGCAGGGTGATAGAGGTGGTGGCGGCCATGGCGCCAGAGGCGAAGTGACGCTTTTCGTAAAATTCGCGGTAGTTGGGCAGGAAAGTCTTGGGGGCGACGGCATAAACGCGACCACCCTGGATGGCTAGCGCGCAGTTGTATAGGCGGTTGCCCTGGCGTAGCGGGGCGCCCACCACTGCCATGACAGTTAGCTCAGCGCTGGCCTGACGCACCGACTCAATCGCGGCCAGAGTCTGCTCTAGCAGTACTTCCTGCAGGAAAAGATCATCGATGGCGTAACCGGTGAGGTTGAGTTCCGGGAACACGGCCACAGCTACGCCCTGAGCCTGAGCTTCCTGGAGCAAATCGATAGTGGTTTGCGCATTCTTAGCTGGATTAGCAGGCGCTACGGGGGCGGTTACGGCCGCGATACGGGCAAAGCCTTGATCATAAACTGAGCGGAACTCCATATGCGTATTGTGTCACGGCCAAGGGGAGTGGGTTAAGTAGTGAGTGGAGCGGGTTAAGTGACGCCGGGCGGTAAAACTACAAAAACTGCGCCACCAAGGCGGCGGCGCAGTTTTGTGTGGGCAGTTTTTGCATGTGCAGCCGGCTAAGCCGGCTGGGGGTACCAAGGCCCGCCCTGCGCTAGCTGCTAGCGCTCACAACCGGGCTAGCCGCAACGGCGTCGTCGGCAGATACCGAAGCGGCAGGCGCAGCGTCACCAGCAGACGCAACCTCACCAGCAGACGCAACCTCACCAGCGGCGGCCTCCTCTTCTTCCAGCAGCTGCAAGGCGGCCTTAATGCCCAGCTCCTTCTTGCGGAAGAGCGCACCCAACACGGCGGCCAGTAGCATGGTGGGCACCAAATAGGCGAAGATCGGAATCAAAGCGTCGGCGTAAGATTCCACCACCACGTTACGCAACGGCGTCGGCAATGTCTTAACAATGGCGGGGGTGAGGCCAGAAGTACCCTTGCCGCCACCAACGTTAGAGAAAGCCGCCATCTGCTTAAGCGTGGCCGGGTCAGCGTTAGCCAGCAAGGCGCGCATCTTCTCACCCAGGTTGTCCTTCAGGCCACTGGAGAAGGCAGTACCCATCGCGGCCACGCCCAAAGACAAACCAATCTCACGGAAGAAGTTATTACCGCTGGTGGCAGTGCCAATGTGATGCGGGTTGACGTCATTTTGCACCAGGGTGGTGATCAGCTGGAAGAAGAAGCCGATACCAGCACCCATAACCGTGGCATACAGGGTGATAAGCCAAACCGGACTGTGAACATCCAGCTGGGACATCCCCAAAGTGCCAGCTGCCGCAACGATCGGGCCAATGATCAGGTAGATCTTGTAATGGCCGGTGCGGCTCATGGCTATGCCAGAAAAAACACCGGTAGCCAACAAGCCCAGCGTCATCGGCACCAGCAAAAGCCCTGAAACCGTGGCCGAATATCCATAACCCATTTGCAGGTAAGTAGGCAGGTACAAGGTGGCGCCAAACATGGCCCCCATGTACAGCATGGACATCAGCGTGGCTAGCACGAAGGTGCGGTTAGTCATCACTTCATAGGGCAAAATCGGCTCAACCGCGCGTCGCTCTGCGAACACAAAAGCCACCAGGCAGGCCAAGCCCGCCACACCCATACCAATAATCACCGGGCTAGACCAGGCGTACTCGCTGCCGCCCCACGTGGCCACCAAAACGATCGCCACCGCCGCAACATCCATAAGCACTAAACCTAGCCAGTCAATGGGGGCGGTCAGCTTGTGCTTAGGTAGCTTCAGGGTTAGCGCCATAGCGGTGAAAGCAATTACGCCCAGGGGTAGGTTGATCCAGAAAGTCCAACGCCAAGACGCCGAGTCGGTTAGCCAGCCACCAATGATCGGACCCAGCACCGAGGCGATACCGAACATGGCGCCAATCGGGGCGCCGTAGCTGCCACGGTAACGCGGCGGGATTAGGTCAGCCATAACTGCCTGAGAAGAGATAATCAGGCCACCGCCACCCACGCCCTGTAGGGCACGGAAAACAATAAGCTGGGTCATGTCGGTAGAAAAACCACATAAGGTAGAGCCCACCAGGAAGCTGCCGATAGCCACCAAGAACAGGTTTTTGCGGCCCACCAGGTCACCTAGCTTGCCGTAAAGCGGCATAACAACCGTGATGGCCAGGGTGTAGGCGGTGATAATCCACGACATGTGCTCGGCGCCGCCCAGTTCACCCACGATTGTGGGTAGGGCCGTGCCTACGATGCTCTGGTCCATAGCGGACAAGAACATCACCAGCAGCAAAGCCACATACACCGCCCAGAAACGGCGGTCTGGCTTAAAGCTGGTTTGTGTTACTGTGCCTGTTTGTGCGGGCGTGGCAGCCTGGGCTGAGGTCGATGCGGGCGTGGCGGCCTGGGCTGAGGTCGATGCGGGCGCGGCGGCTGGTGCGAGTGCGCTCGCGTGCTTTTGTGTGCTCATTTTCCTTCCTTCTCCTGCTTCTTGCGTTTGGCTTGGTTAATCTTTTTAGGTTCGACGGCAGGGCTCGGCTTGGCTACTGGGGGGAGGTCAGTCCCTGAGCCAACAAGGGAGACCATCAAAGCCAAGGTGTGATCAATGGCCTCTTCTAAAGTGGCAGAGCTGAAAGCGTCGTTATCTAGCCACTCATCGAAAGCTGCGCGCTCAATGGCCAGCATCAGGTAGACCGCCATTCGTAGTCGAGAGTCATCTTCGCTGAGCTGGGTGCGCTGAGCTAAGGCTGGGCGCAGTGACTCAAAAGAGTTGCGAATTGCTGCGTCGATGCGGTTGTGAACTTCCGGGTCGGTTGCGGCAATTTCGCGCTGTAACAAAAATTCTGCCCGGTCACCGTCAAGGTGCCTGGCACGCTCAAGCAGCAGTTCACGCAGATCTGCTAGGAAATTTTCGCTATTGGTAGCGATATGAGCGAAGGCTTTAGCGTCGAGCGTGGGCCAGACTTTAATTAGATCGAATTTGGTGGGGAAATAATTAAAAACGGTCCGACGTGAGACCCCGGCGCGCTCAGCTACGGCGTCGTAAGTCATGGCCTCATAGCCACGCTCGCGAACCAACTCGGCGGCAGCCTGGCGAATCGCCCTATAGCGACGCCGTTTGTGAGGCGGCATTTCAGTGTCCAACACTACCGGACAGTGAAGTTGTTTCACAGAATGTTTCACGGGAAACAATTTTGCACCCAATGCATATTTGCATCAAGTGCAAAAAAGGTGTTAACAAACACAGACGGGCGCCCGCTGCGTTAGCGAACGCCCGTAAGGGCCCAAAAGGGGGATTCCCTGCTTCCCAGCGCTTGATACTTTTCGACGTTGTTTCCGTGTGGGTGCGGTCTGGGTGCAGTTGGCTTTGACGATGTCGAAAATCTCGTACCACAACACATTCGCCTGCTTCTGAAAACTCTGCGACATGGCCACAAACGGGGACGCGATCGCAGCACCCGTTGTCGGGTGCTTACCCAACAGCCCGAAATCGGAAATGGCTTTCTCGCATTGGATGAACCGCACGAACGACTGCGCATAGGCCTCCAGCAGACGCTTTGAAACGAACTGCGCGCAGCCTTTGTCGGTGTCGGTACTGGTGAAGTCATAGGGCTCGGGCATCTCATCGGTAGCCAGGATTCTGTCGGTGCGGCCGTCAGCCAGGCGGTCTGCCAAGGGCTCGGGTTTGGTGCCTGCGCGGACGCGGCGTCCGCCCCGGTTTGTGCCATCACGAGCCATGCTTTTCCCGGGTGTTGTGGTCCAATAGAAGTATGGAACAGGTACGGCAACTGCTGCGAGAAGCTTTAGGGGCGCTCGAGAAGGCTTTGTCGCCTCAGGGCGTCCAGGTGCTGAAGTTTGGGCTGCTTTTCGCTGTGCTGGTGGCTATCGACTGTTGGCTTATCGCAAACCAGCACGCAGTTTTTATCGAGAGTGGAAAAAACGTCGGGCCACTGCGTGAGATAACGTGGTTTGGTCTAGTGCTGCTCGATATTAGTGGAGTCTTGAATGTTCTTGGCTACGCAGCGATTGCTAACCGCAAGCTTTTCACGACATTGAGGCTGCCCTCCATTATCGTCTTGACGGTGCTCACGGCAGTGGCGAGTACTGGGCCCGTAGTACAAGGCCGGATCGCGTACTACCTCCACGACGGCAGAATTGGCTACTTGGCTTATCCCATAATCGTGTCAGTCGCAACGGTGCTTACGCGGTATTTCTGGTTCCGAAGGAAGAGGCAGTTGGGTGCGGCGGAAGGATGACTCTTCGGCCGCACCCAACTTGATCTTCCCCTTAGCGTGATCGCGCCAACAGGTATCCAGCCAACGCGTTGCAACAAGCCTGGCGCTCTTCTTCAGTCGAATCTCCAGCAAGTTCGAGTAGTCCAGCCCCCCAAATGTGTGTACTGAAGCTATTCATAGCATTCCAGATACTTGCAGCTAATGCCGTTTGGGAGGAGTAGTCCAACCCATCAGCCTCGCTAGGATCAGAGCCGATGAGTGCGTTGGCGGCGCTGGCGGTTATCAATCCGCTCCAGGTGCGCCATGATCCTCTCCTCTGCCCCGTGGGGGTTGAACCCACCACCAGGCATCCCATCCAGCTTGGGTGAGCTGGCGGTGGGGATATCTTCGGCGATGGCCTGGGCGCGGCAGGCCTGCGCGGTCGACCCCACGCCACGACCCCACAGTGTCTAGCCTGCTGCTATGTAATCAGCCCTCGACGCGAGCACCCGGTCCGGCCGGAGCCTGCGGATCTGCGGGGCGATCGTAACCACCGGCGGCGCGGTCGTCGGCGTCGGCGTCAGTCTCAAAGAGCATGTTGGCCAGGCGCACGTGCACGGTCTCAATCTTGGGGATGTCCTCTAGGCGCACCGGCTTTTCGGCACTGGTTTCCAAAATCAGTGTGCCGCAACCGAAAATGCGGTCAGTCCAGCCGCGCTCGTAACGGATGTCAGAGATACGCGATAGGGGGATGTCGTGACCGTCTTTGTTGAAAATGCCCTTGCGGGTGATGATGCGGCGGTTGGTGATGGTGAAGGTTTTATTTAGCCACTCCAGCCAGGGGATGATCATTAGCGGGAAAGCCACGATAAGCGCCAGGATCCAGATTGCGTAAAGTCCCCAAGGCTGCCACGACTGCGGTGCAATTACGCTGGCGATGATGGCTACGGTAATGAGTAGTACGGTGCCCAAGATGCGCCAACCCAGTACTTTGGGGTGGGTGTGCATGTGGTCAACTACGTACTCGCCGGCGGATAGATGTTTTTTAGGAAACGCCATAGCTTCATCTTTGCAGACCCTCGCCTTAGTGTCACTTGCTTAGGGTGGGGAATTTTAGGTGCGGGTGCGGCTTTTGGGTCGGCGGGTCTTGACGGCGGCGCGGTGGGCGGGGCTTGGGTGTGAGGTATGGCTGCGACGGCGGGGAGTGGCGGCGGAGCTTGACAGTGGGGTTTGGCAGTGGGGTTTGGCGACGGCGCCGGGCTGGTGGTCGCGCGGGTCGGCGGCGTGCGTGGGCTGTGAGCGCTGAGGGGAGTGTGCTCTGGTGGGTGCTTCGGTGCGCGTTGAGGTGTTGGTAGCACCTGTGGGTCAGCGGCACGCGGCGTACGGCGAGTGTGGACTAGTGGCGTGAGGGCTGACATTGCGCGGCGGGGGAGCTGGGGGAGTGGATAGAGAGGTAGAGGTTAGAGGGCTGCAAAGTTAGATGGTTACAAATACTGACAAATCGTCCCTTGCCTATAAAACCCCATGAATTTTTTATAGGCGAGGGACGATTTTGTATGTACCTGTGTGTACTTGTATGTACTTGTGTGTATGTGAAGAGAAGATCAGTTCTGCTTGGCCAGCAGGTCGCGGATCTCGCTGAGCAGCTCGGTCTCGGTGGGAACGGCCGGAGCTGCGGCTTCCTTGGCAGCCTTGCGCTCGCGCATCTTGTTCATGGGCAGCACGATGCAGAAGTAAACAGCGGCGGCCACCAGCAGGAAGTTGATGCCCTGGGTCAGGATGGCGCCGGGCTGGATGTATTCCTTGGAGCTGGGGTCAATCTTGAACTGCAGTACGGAGTCGAAGTTCGGGGAACCGATTAGCTGAGCCAGGATGCCCATGATGAAAGCGGTTACCTTGTCAACGATCGGCTTGAAAGCGTTACCGATAATAACGGCGACGGCTAGGTCGACCACGTTGCCCTGAGAAATAAAGTCGCGGAAGCCCTTAAGCATGGTTTTCCCCCTGAAGTTTTAAGTGAAGTGGGTGTGCCTACCCCGTTTCAGGGTCTGAGCACTATTGAAAGCGGGCCCTGGGAAGCCGCGCCGCATAAAAGCGTAGCCTCAGTTTCCTTAACTGCAAACGTTATTAGTCTCATAGTCCCTTGTGTTTGGGTGAGATTCGCTTTGTTTGGCGGCTCTACATCAACAATTGTGACTTTCTGCGCCAATACCTGCGCCCCCACCTTGGAGTATGTGGCGTCACTAGAAGCCACCCCGTCATTAGCGGTACCGTTCACCGATCCCACAATGTCCACCTGCTGGCCTATACGCGCCAGCTGCGAGCCGGTTTGTATCTGCAGCTGCACCACCCGCTGATGCTTGCCTAGATGTGAGAGCGCCGGTTGGGTAAGCATTGATTCAATCAGTGCTGTGCCTTTGGGCAGGTCAATGCTCAGTTTTCGGCCCACTGGGGAGGTACGTACCGCTTGCGGGGGTCGGCTGGGTAGGTTGCTTAGGACGACGTCGCCGCTGCTGATCACTTGCCCCAAAGACATATCCGTGCGTATTACCCACACTTTTGCCTGGCTGGGGTTAGTTAGTGCCTGGGCTGCTAGTAGCGCGCATAAAAGCACAGCTAAGGCGGTAATTAGCCGCCGGTGCAGCCACAGCTGGCCGCGCCAAGAGGCCCTAGCTAATTGGCTGAGCCCCTGATTGACCTGCCCGGATGCTGGCTTAGCCCTTTGCTGGAGGCCGTCACGGAGCTGGTCAGTACTAGTCTGTCCGGGTGCAAGCTGGGGCCCTTGGCTATCAGCCCAGCTGAGCGACGAGGGCTCCTTAAACCCTGAGTTAAAGCGCAGGCTAAAGCTGCGCTGGGGCTCATCGAGTTCCTGGTTGAGTCCCGGGCAGTGAGCGGCAGGGCCGGTTTTGCGTTGCATGATTCAAGTGTTGAGCATTTAGTCCAGCGCCTGCCTGGCGACTGTGGATAGGTGGCATTCAGGAAATTTTTTATCCACAGGCGCGCAAAACCGCCTCGCAAAGCGCTGCCCGCCGCGGCGTCACCGGCAAAGAGTCGCCAGCACCGCCCTAAAGCAGCGTCGCCAAAGCCGCAGCGCAGTGCGCAGGCAGGCTCCTACGGTGTGGCCCTACTCCGTCGTCGGCAAAGGGCCCGCAGCGGCGCCGTCGTCGGCAAAAAACACCCCGCGCCCAAGAACTTACGTTCCAAGGACGCGGGGATAGTGTGCGGGCCCGCTGTTAACGGGGGAGCTCTCAGCGCCGGCCGGGACCCAGGCAAGAGCAGCCCGCAGGCGAGGCCCACTAGAAGCGGGTGATGCCTTCCGTGGTGATAATGCCGCTAACCGGGCGGTCAAACTCGGCAGTGGGTAGGGTCGTGTCGGTCAGATACTCGTTGGGGTGCAGCAGCGCGAAAGTTTCCACACCAGGGTTAACCAGTGGCAGCATTCGGTCATACCAGCCGCCGCCTTGACCTAGGCGGTTGCCGTGCGCGTCAACTGCCAGCGCCGGCACCAATACGCTTTGCACCAGCGTGATAGCGGCAGGCCCCAGCACCAGGCCAGAAGGCTCGGGGGGACGGCCGGGAGCGCGGGTAGCCAGATCATCGCTACCACGGAACCAGCCCCAGCTGCGCGACAGGTGGGGCCCAAGCACAGGTAGGAGCACCTGCACACCGGCGGCGTGCAGCTCATCAATAAGTAGGCGAGTACAGGGCTCGTCTCCTACAGACACATAGGCGGCCACGGCCTGAGCGCCGTTTAAAGCCTGAAAGACGTTTTCGGCCAAAGCCGCACAACGGGCGTCGTGGCGGCGGGACGGGTGGCTGTGCGCAGCGCGCGTGCGGCGAAGCTTGTAACGCAGGTGGTCCTTAAGATCGTCAACGTCCAATCCGACTACGGTGTCGGTCATTGAGTTCCCTTCACTTGATCCGGTTTCTCGTACTTCCAGGGTACCCTAAAAGTATCCCTAAGTGTCGCGCCACTGACCCCACAGGAGTTTCAAATGCGTACTGTCGCTGAACATTTATCGGCCTGCCTTGAGGTCGCCCACGCTGCTGAACCGCTTGACGTGGTGCTTTCCGACGCCGTGGGCACGGTGCTAGCTGCAGATATCGTTTCTGACGTGGATATGCCCCCCGCGAACCTGGCCGGTTTGGACGGTTACGCGGTGCGCGCCAAGGACTGCGTCAGCGCCTCCCCGGCCACGCCGGTGGTGCTGGATGTGATCGACGCCGTCCGCGCCGGGGATGTGCGCCGCACTCATCTGGTGCCCGGCACTGCGGTGCTGATTGACTCTGGTGCGCCCATGCCGATTGGGGCCGACGCCGTGGTTCCCTGGCAGTTCACCGACCGGGGTGAGGCGCAGGTGACCATTAACCGCAAGGTCAATGCTGGTCAGCGGGTGCGCATGTTGGGTGAGGATGTTGAGGCTGGCGCTACCGTGCTTTCTAAGGGCAGCCGAATTGGGGCGCGTCAGGTGGCGTTGCTGGCTTCGCTGGGTCACCAGCGCGTGGCGGTGCACCCGGTGCCGCGCGTGGTGGTGGTTTCTATTGGCGACGAGCTGATTGAGCCCGGCCAGCGCGCTGAGCCGGGGGACGTGTATGACGCTAACGGTCACGCCCTGTCCACAGCGGTGGCCGACGCCGGCGGGCAGCCTTTCCGAGTAAGTGCCGTCCCCGACGAGTACCACGCCCTTACCGAAACCCTGGAGGACCAGCTGGTGCGCTCTGACCTGCTGATCACCACCGGTGGTTTGAGTGTGGGTCAAGGTGACACGGTTAAAGAGGTGCTCTCACCGCTGGGCACGGTGCGTTTTGACACGGTGGCAATGAGCCCGGGGCGCCAGTTGGGCGTGGGCACGCTAGGTGACGGTATTCCGGTGTTCTGTCTGCCCGGTGACCCGGTCAGCGCCCAGATGGCTTTTGAAGTGTTTGTGCGCCCGGTGCTGCGCTCAATTGCGGGCTGGCAGGATATTCACCGCCCCTCACTGCCGGCGGCGGTTTCTACATCCTGGTCTAGCCCGGCAGGGATGCGTGAATTTGTGCCGGTGCAGCTAGCTGGCGCCCCCAGCACTGGCTATCAGGCCCACCCCACGCAGGCGCCAGGTGTGCAAACTATTTCTGGCCTGGCCTATGCAAATGCTATTGCGGTGGTGCCCGAAGAAGTTACGCAAGTTAATGCTGGGACGCAATTGCATTGCCTACTTTTAGATATGTAACGCAATAGTAACGACACGCCGCGAAACTTCCGGATGCCTCCTGTATAAACACTTACTTTTAGTCGTATGGTGTTTCAGGCGGTTCTTGGTTTTGCGCTGGCGGGCGCAATCTCGTTCTATTTGCTGCCACATTTGCGCAGGCGCGATAGGCTTGCAGTCTACTCGCATGACCAGGATCGCTACTCGCCCTACCTACGTGTGTTAAATACGGCTATGGCGGCTGGTAAAACTCCAGGTCACGCGAATAATAATGATATTGCTAGGCTGATTTTTAGCCCGGAGGTGAAGGTCATGAATCGACCTGCCGTGAGGAACGTGCGTGCCGCGCGCCTGGAGCGTGATTTAGCGAAGGCAAAGCGGGCTCAGGCTGCTCACCAGGCCAAGGCTTCAGCTGCTGCCAAAACTCGCCGCATCCTGATGGGGTCTTTAGCTGGCGTAACTGTGCTTTTAGGGGTTTTAGCTGGGGTCTTTACTTGGCCTTGGTTTGTGGTTTTGCCGACGGCGGCCCTGCTTGCGGCCGCTATGGTTGGTGACGTGCGCGTACGTCGTGTTAGCGCCAAAAATGATGCTGCCCTGGCTGTGCGGGTAAGCCAGCTGGAGGAGCAGCTTGAAGGTGTAGGCCGATCCGCCAAGACCGTCAAGGAAGCTAAAGCTAAGCGCGAGGCTGAGATTGCTGCCCGTAAGGCGAGTGTGGAAGCTGCCCGCCGCGAGGCGGCTCGCCTGCGTGAGCAGGAGGCTGCCGCTGCCCGTAAGGAGCTGGCTGAACAGGAGCGCCGGGCCCACGAAAGCGCTGAGGAAACCGATGTGCGCCAGCGTGAGCAGGTAGCTAAGGTTAAAGATCAGCTGGTGCGGGAAGCTAAAACCGCCACTGAAGCTAAGTACTTGGCGCGCCTAAACAAGCAGGCTGAAGCCAAGCGAGCTGAGGAGGCGGCTAAGCCGGCCGCCAAGTCTGCCACCCAGGTTGAGCCGGCAGCTAAGTCTGCCCCGACTGTTGCCAAGCCGGCCGCCTCGGCTACGGCGTCTACTTCGGCTGCTGCCAAGCCGGTCTCTACCGCTAAGGCGACTTCCGCTGACAGCGCTGGCGACGTCGTCGAGACTGCCAAGGCTGCCCCCAAGGCCGCTAGCGCCACCAAGTGGGAACCGGTGAACGTGCCCGCCCCCAGCTACACCATGGCTGCGCGTGGCCCGCGTCGCCGGGTTGTAGAGGCCGAGGCGGACTTCAACTCCGCCAAGGAAGTAACCGGCGTGGTTAACCCGGTACGTCCCTCCACCGCGCCGGCTAACGTGTCGCTGGATGTGGAGTCTGTGGCTGGAGACTTCAAGCCGATCGACCTCGATGCCGTCTTGGAGCGGCGTCGCGCGGCGGGTGAATAAGCAGGCGGCGGGTGAATAAGCCGCCAGGGCGTGGCTCGCAGAATTTACGCGGGCCGCGCGCTGTGCTAAGCTAAACCCGCCCATGGGGCTATGGCGCAGTTGGTAGCGCGTCTCGTTCGCAATGAGAAGGTCAGGGGTTCGAATCCCCTTAGCTCCACCAAATAGACGATCCGACCTGGAAGCCAGGTCGGATTTTTTGTTTCCCAAAGGCAGCTTGGGGGCGCGAGTTTTAATTGTTTACTTTTAGGTCTTTAGGACTAAAGTAGATAAAGCTTTGTAAATATAAGCATTGTTTATGATGACTTCGTAAAAAGCTTAAGAAAATGCCGAGGGCCGCACGTTTCACGTGCGGCCCATCGCCAATGAGGTTCCTCAACCCGTGTTCCCAGATCGGGGAGGGCGCCTCCTTCGCCAGAACGTTCACTGTAGGCTCCCTTAAACCTCAGTCCAACTAGCTCTCGGCCGGTCATCAGGCTCCCCAACCCTCGCGACCGCTAACCTCTGGCGGTAGTAAGAATTTAACCCCCTCTGCCTGTAAGAACACCCCTGGGCAAGCTGTGAATTTCCTGGGAAATTTAAATAGCGTTCCCAGGTTTCTGCAAAAGCGAATTTGACCTGGATAAACGCCAAAAAGTCCGGATACATACAAAGTAAAGTTTTTATCCCTCAATGCAACTTCGTGCAGCTTACCAAGCCTGTAGGCTTATAACTGTGCTCTGTCAGCTCCACGACGCCTCCCTGTGTCGCTCCTGCCCCAACCTTGATCTACCACTGGTGCAGCAGCTGCAATTAAAGCAATCTGCGGTGCAAGCCACACTTGCTGGGCAAGTTGAGGCGCGAGCCTGGCTTGAACCTTTCGCCAGCGCCCCCAGCCACTTCCGCAATAAAGCCAAACTGGCGGTTTCGGGCACAACCCACGCCCCGGTGCTGGGCTTAGTTGACCGTTTCGATAACGGCACGGATTTAACTTCCTGCCCGCTGCATGTAAACGAAATTAAAGCCGCACTAGCCCCGTTAACTCGCGCAATTACCCGTATGGGGCTGCAGCCCTACTCGATCGTCAAGCGGCGCGGGGAGCTTAAGCATGTGCTGGTTACTGCCTCGGCTAACGGCCAGCTGATGGTGCGTTTCGTTTTGCGCTCGACGGCGCAGCTGCCGGCTATCCGTAAAGGTGCGTCCCGCCTGCAAAACGAACTGCCCGGCTTGCGGGTGCTGTCGGTAAATATTCAGCCCCGACCGGCTGCGATCTTGGAAGGTGAGCGCGAAATTATTTTGAGCCAGGACTCAACCCTGGACATGCCGCTGTATCTGCCGGAACTGGGGGCGGACGGCGTCGTCGTAAATAACAAAAAAAGCGTTCTGCCGCTGGTGCTGCCCCCGCAGTCATTCTTCCAAACCAACAGTGACGTGGCCGCCGGGCTCTACGCCCAAGCCCGCGCCTGGGCGCGCGATTATGCGGGTGGACAAGCTGGCGCCTTGGCGGGTGAACCTAGGGTTGGTGAGTCTGCGGCTGGCGAGTCCGGGGCCGGCGGGGCGCACCCTGACGCAACCCAAAGCAGCCAGTCGATTTGGGACTTGTACTGCGGCGTGGGTGGCTTTGCCCTAGCCCTGGCTCAGCCCGGTGCGCAAGTGCTGGGGGTGGAAGTTTCCGCCCCTGCCATCGACGGCGCCCGCGCGGCCGCCGCCCAGCTGGGCCTGACTAGCCCGCAGGTTCGCTTTGAAGCAGGCGACGCCTCCGTGCTGGATGCCTCGGGCCGGGTCTATGGTCACGACAAGCCTGATCTATTAGTAGTTAACCCGCCTCGGCGCGGCATTGGCGAGCTGGCCGCCTCAATTGAAGGCAGCGGCATTAAACGAGTGCTGTATTCCTCCTGCAATCCGGCCTCACTGGCTAAAGATCTAGAGGTGATGAGCAGCTATCGGGTGCGTCGGGCGCGGCTATTTGATATGTTCCCTTACACAAATCACGCTGAAGTGCTAGTTGAATTAATTCACAACTAGGCTTAGCGCCCTGACTAGGGGCTGGTGAGCATTAAAAGCACAGGTCAGGGCGGGGTTTGAAAACTCTTGAGGCGGGCTAAAAATATTTTCTGTAAATTGCCCAAAAAATGTAACCCGCTTGACCTTACGCTGAGCTCAACTAATTGCCTAGTATGTTCGGAACCGAAATCCATAGGCAAGGAATGTTGTGTCTAAGCAAGCCGAATCCTCGAAGGATGAAAAGAACGCGCAAGCCGCTTCCGAGCAGGAAGTTCGCTCCGGTTTGGCGCTTACCGTTAAGCAGGAAAAGGTCCTGGGGTGGGTTGCTACCTTCATGGCCGTGTGCATGTACGTCGCCTACGTTCCTCAGATCGTGAGCAACCTCAACGGCCAGGCCGGTAACCCGCTGCAGCCTCTGGTAGCTGCAATCAACTGCAGCCTGTGGGTGTACTACGGCCTGTTCAAGCCTTCTCGTGACCTGCCGCTGGCAGCCGCTAACGCCCCCGGCATTTTCTTCGGCCTGGCTGCCTTCGTCACCGCGCTGTAAGACGCAGAGTTACTAGACGGTGTCAGGCCCTGCCGTATTGCAGATAGGGCTGCTCGCATTCGTCACCAATGCGGATGCCCGGCGCCAATGCCCCGGCTTGGCTAGCGCGCAGCTGCTGCAACTCGCGCACCACCCGCTCGCGTAGCGAACGCGGATCAATAGTGTTCAGGTAAATCTTGGTGGCTCCCTCAAACCCCGCCAAAGTGGAAACACGCCACTTAAGCACCACTCGCCAAGGCATTTCCTTAGCTATGCCAGGGGCGCGGTAATGCCACTCCTCATTTAGCGGCACCTGCGTGCCCGTAGCCTGGTGCAGGGCGTGCACCAAATCGGAGACCGCATCCACCTGTTCAGGCTCCATCAGCCACGGTTCAGAGACCGGCCCGGTGGAGTAGACCTCCAGCGAGGGGTAACGGTGACCCACCCCAGCCAGGGCTACGGCGCCGTCGTTAGCGGCCACAACCAAACCCGCCCGGTAAGCCCAATCCACAAAATCGCGGTAAATATTTCCGTTAGCGTTCACGCGGGCAATCTCAGCTTGCAAGCTAGCCCCCAGCGAATCCACGCCCACCACCTGTTTGTGCAGGTGATCGAAGCTAGCCCCGGCCGGGCGCAGCCAGTTTTGGAATACGGCCACATACTTAACGTGCTTGTTTTGCAGGTATTGCGCGTGCATGGCGTTAACCGCCCACTGGGTCCACACGCGGTGCTCGGTCACGCTTAAAGTGGCGCTGCCCGCTAGGCCGGTAGTGTCGACGGCGTCATCGCGCCAGTGGCGGCGGGCCACCAACACATCATGGCTGCCCCCGAAAAAGCCGGCGCTGTGACGGCGAATGTCGCTCAGGTTCAGCTCGGCAATCTCTGTGTCACCAGCTCCGGAGGCGCGCAGCTTGGCGCTGACAATAGCGCGCAAATGCTCGTATCCGGCGGCGTCAGCCAGGTAGTTTTCAAGCCGGTCACGGCAGCGCTCAGGTAGCTTAAAACCATAGTTAGCTTGCCAGTAATTGAACGGCAAAATCTCAAAAAGGTTGGGGATACGGCGAAAGTCGGCTACGCTCTGATCTAAGTATTCAGGCAGCAAGCCAAAAAATGTGTGCCAGGTGTCGCCCGCCCTGGCGTTGGCCCCTGCGTCGGCACTAGCGGCGTCGTCGTCCTTAACCGAGGCAAAACGCACGATACGGGCATATTCAGGCGGCGTCTCCAGATAACGGCCGCTACAAAAAGCACAAGTGTGAGTGTGCATGTGGGAACTGAGCGGACGCACCTCAACCTGAGGCAGACGCAAGGGGCGGTTAGCGCGGCCGGGTACAGTCCACACTTCCGTGCCAGTGAAAGGGCTAAGCTGCTTGACAGTACCGTCACAAAGACGGCGCAGGTAGGGGTGATCGTCCATGCCTCTATTGTGCCGGGTTTTAGATTGGAGGGAACATGCTAGGAGATGCCTTTGGGGCGCTGTTTTTAATCGCCACCGTAATATTTCTAGCGCCGCTCATTGCGCGGGCCATCCCGGGCGGGTTTGTGCCAGAAACTGTGCTTTTGCTGGCCGGTGGAATGGCCATGGGTGCGGCTGGCTTTACACTCACCGAGGCGGGCGAACCGATTTCCTTCCTGCGTGAACTGGGCGTAGGTTTCCTGTTCCTGCTGGCCGGTTATGAGCTGGACCTGGGGGAGCTGCGCGGCTCAGGCGGGCGCCACGCCATAGTGGGGTGGTTTGCCTCGCTGAGCTTGGCTTTCGCGGCGGTGATCGCCATGGGGGTGGGGTCAATTACTGATATGCGCGACGGCGCTATAGCCCTGGCTATTGCCATGACCTCCACCGCCCTGGGCACACTACTGCCGATTTTGCGCGAACGTGGACTGCTATCTACCTCAGTGGGTGCCGCCGTACTAAACCATGGGGCGATTGGTGAAGTTGGCCCGATTGTGCTGATGGCGCTGCTGCTGGGAAGTCGCGCCACCTGGGCTTCGGCGCTGGTGCTGGCCGGCTTTATGGCTATCACAGCGCTAATCATCGTGTTCAACGAGCGGGTTAAGCGGGCTGGCACGCGCCTGGTCGCGGTAATTCAGCGCGGGCAGCACACTACCGCCCAAACCACTATTCGCGCCGCCGTGTTGCTGCTGGTGGGGCTGTGTGCACTGGCTGAAGTGTTTGAGCTTGACGTGGTGCTGGGGGCGTTCGCGGCGGGAGTTATTTTGCGCCGGGTGCTGCCTGAGGGTTCGCGGCCCTTTGAGGAAAAACTTGATGGTTTGGCCTATGGCTTCTTCATCCCGATTTTCTTTGTAACTTCAGGCATGACCATTACAGTGTCGAACCTGAGTGAAAAGATTGGCCCGATTCTGGGTTTCTTGGTGCTGCTGGTGGCCGTGCGCGGAGTGCCGGTGCTGCTGGTGAGCGCCGCTGAGCGTAAACGTGACGGCTCACGGGTGTTCAACTGGCGTCAAAGCCTGCAGGTGGCCTGCTATTCCACCACCGCCTTGCCGATTATTGTGGCCGTGACCCAGGTGGCGGTTTCTGCCGGAACCATGACCCGCGATGTGGCTTCCACCCTGATTTTGGCTGGTGCCTTGTCTGTGCTGATTATGCCGACGGCGGCGCTACCCTTGTCGCGGCGCACCGATAAACTGCCCCAAACCCAGACCATGGGTGTGGTGCAGGGGCCGGTGCGTGCCGATGGTTCCACCACTGCTAGCACGCAGGAAGAAGATGGTTACGCTGTGGGCCGTCCTAGCGACGGTGCCGAGGCGCAAGATGCCCCCGAAGTGCGTACCGCCTTGTATGTGCCCCCGCATGAGCGGGTTGACGCCGGCCGTGACGCCCTAGCCCAGGCCCAGGGTGAAACTGGCGTGGAATCTGGTGGGCGCCTGGGCGGCGTGCAGGTGCGTCTAGGGGTGCTTTCGCACCGCCTGCAATGGCAGGGCGATGAGCCAGTGCACTGGCAGCTGCGTAGGCGCATGGTCAAGCGCATAAACCGCCGTCGCCACAAGTAGGCAGGTGCAAGTACAAACACAGGCAAAATACATACAAATACAGGCAAAATCATCCCTTCCCTATAAAAAATTCATGGGGTTTTATAGGGAAGGGATGAAATGTCAGTATCTGTAGTTCAAGTACTTATACTTTAGTTCAATAAGTTATACTTTAATCAATTCTAGGCATTTTCGGCTGCCTCCAAAGCCGACGCCGCCGCCTCCGGGGCTGCCGCCTCCGGGGCCGATTGCAATGCCGCCAGAGCCGACGACGACGCCGGGCAAGCGCGGTGCAGCCAGTGGCTAGTTGTGCGTCAATGGGTCAGGTCAGCCTACGCGCCAAGACGCAGGTGTTAGGTGCTCCGCCCGGCTGGTTAGCTTGACCGCAAGGGTTGACGTCGATGCCGCCAGGGCCGCCGCTGCCCAGCTAGGTCATCGTCCGACCAGGACACCGCCCGGCCAAGCCGCCGCACGACCAGACCTAGACGCCGTTGCCGTAGTGCGGCGGGACGTCGCCTAGCAGCCGCGCGTCATTGGCGTGCGCGGACGGGTCCTCGCGGCGCAAATCTTCACGGCTCCAAGCTGGCCTTTCAGCATCCACCTTGCCCAGCGCCTCCTGCACAACCTGTTCAAGGTTGGCGCCCTCGGCCACCCGCTCGCGATCCTTCGGTCCTAAATGCACTACGCGCCGACGCCGCCGCCCGGCTTGGGTGGGGTGCTCAGCTTGGGTGGGGTGCCCGGTTTGGGTGGGGGAAGCCTGAGCCAGTGGGGCCTCAGTGTGCCCGGCTACGGAGGCTGCGGTGGCTGGCGCCGCAAAGGCAAGGTTTGCCTGATCGGCCGGTACGACTGCGCTGGCTGGTACGCCCAGCACAGGCGCATCTGGCACAGACGCATCCGGCACGGGCACGTCAGCTATAGGCGCGCCAGCGTCTGCACTGTTTTGGCTGGTCATTATGGTTCTCAGCTCGCTTGGTGGTGGCTTAGTTGCAGCTGAGTTGCACTCAGATGCAACCGGGCCGGCTCAGTTGTGGAAAGTGCGGCGCAGCCGCGCCGATGCAGTTCGGTTGGCTTACGTCGCGGTGGCTTAGTTGCGGCCACGCTTGACAGCGTGGTGTAGCACCGCGTCCACAGTGGTGCCGCGTCGCTTGAGGGCTAGGGTTTCGCGTAGCTGCTCCACTTCCTCATCCTCACTGCGTTCGACGCCGTCAGAGCGAATCCAGGACACCAGATCGTCAAGCTGATCGTCGCTGTAGGCCTGCAACGGCAAGCCCTGGGCGATCGGTGGGCGCACGTCACGCTCGCGGGCAGTGTCACCGGCCCCAGCACCGTCACCGGCTCCAGCTGCATTAGTGCCGACGGCGCCCTGGCCAGCTCCTTGGGAACCCTGCCCGGCGGCGGCCGCGCTGTGGGCACTGGCCGCGCTAGCGCCCTGGCCAGCGCTGCTAACGCCAGCGGCGCTGGAAGAGAGACCAGGCGGGGGAGGAACCGGCCGCTCACCGGCCGCGCCGGCCCCGGTAGCGCCAGAGCTGGCAAGCCCACCAGTCCCGGTGGTGTGGCCATTGCGGCTGCTGAGCCCAGCGCCAGCTCCGGCAAGCCCACCGGCCGCGCCAGTCCCGGTAGCGCCAGCGCCGGCCCCGAGCCCAGAGCCAGCCCCATATCCGGCTGCCGCCGAGTCGCCGTCGTCGCTAATTAGCTCCGGAACCGCCTCGCCGTCGTCGCTGACACTTTGACGCTTATCAACAATGTCGAGTACCAACTGGCAGATGCGCTCAGCCTCAGCGGAAGGATCCACAAACACGCCAGCGCTAAAAGCCCGGTACACGGTCCAGCCGCGCCGCTCCAGGCGCTCCACCCAGTAGCGCTCACGCATACGCACCGAAGGCTCATCCATATAAGCCTCGTCGTCGGTAAGCACCGCCACCAGCAGCTCATCGGGGTAGTCGGGGTGGCCCACAGCCAGTGGAATCGCCCCGGGCCCATCCGTGCCGTAACGCGGCACCACAGACAGGCCCATCTGGAAGCAGTGCAAAGCCAGATCCAGCAGCAGGCGGTCAGGGGCCTTACCGGCGTCGTCGAGAGGCAGTGGCCCCACCTGGGCGCGTTCAAGCAGCTGACGCAGCAAACGCTCCCCAGCCCCGTGCAGGCGTGAGGGGTCAATATCGGCCGCACTCAGGCAAGAAACCACGGTGGTAGTGCCGCGCGAAGCACACAGCGCCGCCACCAGCCCGCCGGCGCCGTCGCGAGTAGACAGCTGCCCGAAGGAGTGCACCAGGGAGCCATTGGGGGTCTTGGCGTAACCCACCGCAATAATGATGTGGTCGCGGCGCAGACGGTAAGCCTGGCTGATATCCACCACCACAAACGGCTCGGACTTGTCGGCGTTAAAGAACTCCTCCAGGGCGGGAGAGCCGTTAGTTTCGGCCGCCACCGCCGCGCGGATCGCCTCAGCGTGGCGCGAGTTGAGAGCCACCACAGCCAGGGACTGCTCCGGGCGGGTTAGGGCAGCGTCAATAATGTGATCGACGACGGCGTCCACCTCGGCACGTACCGTCTCCACCTCGTTGCGGCCCGGGGCGGGAGTGCCGCTCCCATCAACCGCAGTCAGGGTCAGGGTTTGGGCCCCCGGCGGGGAGGGGATCACGTCAATCACGTCGGCGTAACCGTTAGCAGCCAGGAAGCGGGCAATCTCCGGGTCCAGGTTGTGGCGGGTGGTGGACAGCTGCACGTGCTGGAGCACCGGCGCCAAAACCCCAGCCACACCGTTATCAACCGCGTGGGAGTCACCCACCACCACCAGTTGCCGCGAGCGCGCCAAAGCCGGCACTACCTGGCTCAATGGCAGCGGGTAGGAGGCGTCAATGATCACCAGATCCACCCGGGTGGTGGGTTTAAGCACGCTGGGCACCAGCGAGGGCGGCACAATCCAAATCGGTTTGATGATTTTGGCCAGCGGGTAGGTGTCTAAAACGTCGCGCAGGGAGGCGTTGTCGCTGCGGCCCAGGGCCCGGTACAGGGCGCGGGCTTGTTCCTTGTCTGCCCCCACCTCTTGGCGCACGCGCATGGCGTAGGCCTGGGCTACCGGCGCGGCCAGGGTGTGTACCTGGTTGATGTCGGCTTGGCGCAGCTGGGAGGCCAGGTTGGCGAGGGCGGTGGTGTCTAGGCCACCCATGTCGGGGTCTTCCGCCAGGCAGTGGGCCAGGATGGAGGACCACCAGCAGTAGGTCAGCTCTTGTTCCAGGTGCTGCTTGGGCACCTGACGCTGGGCCAGGTCCGCCACCAGGTCGGTTAGGCCGTAGTGTTCTAGCTGCTGCTCAATGCTGTTGATGCGGGGAATGTCTTTGGCGCTGGCTTCTTCAGTGTCCAGCTCACGCAGCATCAAGTGCAGTTTCATGATGGGCATTTCCATCAGGTCCATGCCCTCAGCCGGCCCCTCCAGCAGCGGCGCCAGCTCAGAGAGCATCTGCTCGGTTTGGGCGGCGACGCGCTCCATTTCGTCTAGCCCCAGCGGTAGGCGCGGCCAGCCCCCTTCGCTGGAGTAGCGTTGCCACTGTTCTCGACGGCGCTGCACTAGTACCAGCTCAGAGTACAGGTCTTCGACTTGGCGGCCCGGGCGCACCAGAGAGCGGGCTTGTTTAATGAAACGACGCCGGTCAGAGCCGCTCATTTCTACGTGCTTGTCGCGGCGCCACTGCTTGGTGGCGGTGGCGATCACCATGTCTGCGGCGGAGCGTTCAAAAACTTCGGGCACAAACACGTCTAGGGATTCACGTACCCCGTCAAGCATGGCCAGCTGCTCATGCCACTGGCTCAGGTTCAAGGGGCGGTGCAGCTCAGTTTGGGTGATGGCGGAGCTGATCTGTTCACGCACCAGCGGCAGTAGCTCTGTGGCCAGCTCATGCACCTTAGAGACGGTGCGTTCAGCCATAATTGCACTGTTTAGCGGCACCTGCGACCAGGGGTTAGCAGGCCGATCCTTATCCAGCATCCCCAGGTCATAGGCCTGGGTGAGGATCTTGTTGGCGTTACTTAAACCCTGCATGTCAAGGTTAGCTAGGCCCGCAGAGCTGATGCGGGCGCGGGTGCACGCATGGTTATCGCCGCTAGTGAGCTCCACCAGCTCATCTAGCGCCTCATACACCGACACGTTCCAGGGGTGACGGCGCTTGTGTAGCGCGTCCGCGTAGCGTTGCATCCGACGACGCAAAGACACCAGGTGAGCGCGGGTGGTGGCGATAGCCTCCACATCCACCTCAGGCACCTTCACGCCCATAGACTCACGGATAGAGGCCGAAGCGTGACGCCTAAAAGCGCCGTCGACAGTTAAATCCAAAACCAAATCAGACAGGCCAGCATCGCGCAGCACCTGCGCCACAGCCCGCCCATCAGCCCCGGAGGCTGGAACATGCAGTACATGGCGGCCACTAGCGGCGGCGTCGGCCAAAATAGCGGCCAAAGTTGCGGGCACATCCACCCCGGGCGGGGCATCCAAAAGCAGCTGGGCGCCCGTGCCCACAGCCTCAATGGCATAGGCCTGGGAAGTATCTAGATCTCCAATGCCACGCTCATAGTCAGGGTCCAAATCCGCGCGGATCGCCGGCGGCAAATCAACATGCAAAGCGGCGCGGGCATGATCGTCCCCCAAAGCGGCGGCAATCAGCGGGTTAGTGCGCAGCAGTGGAATAACCGCCTCAAAGTCAGCCAGCAGGCTCTGACCCGGGTGCACAAAAGCACCCACAACCAGGCGTTCGTGATACTCAAAGCCGGGCAGATACTCGCGCCCCAAACTGGCAATCCGGGTCAAAACCGCGCGCGGCGTGAACCCACCAGGGCTGATAGCGGCGCGAGCAATAGTTTCCACATCCACCTTGCAGCCATAAGCCTTAAGGGCCTTAACCAGCACCGGGTTAACCGCGATGGAAGAATCCAAGGTCAACGCGCTCTGGGCGGTGTCAGTGCTCAGCCGCACTGGGCGCAGCAAAATCGGGGCGTTAACCGTGCGCACCGGGCCGTCACCCACCTGCTCACTAAACTCGGCCACACCCAACGCCAAATGCACCGCAGCCTGACCAAACTGGCGTTGCAGCTGGTGCGAGCGGGTAGCCAGGGCGTTGAAAGAACGCTGCGCCACACTCAAAGAGGCGTTTTCGCGCACCAGGTTACGCAGGCGCGTAGTGCTGCCGCCGTAAAGCTGCGCCAAGCCCGTGGGGTGACCGTCAGTTAAGTCAATAACCGCCGCATCCAGGAAGCTAACATCGTCAAGGCTGGCTACTTCCCCCAGGGCGTTAAGCTCGGCCCGCCAGGACTTAATGGCAATATCTAGGGTTTCGTCCAGGCTTAAAGGGGCGACGACGTCGTCTGCGTCAGTGCCGTCTGAAAAGTCTGTGGGGTCTACCTCAAGGCCAGAATGCTTACCAGAGCCAGAAAAACCGGCAGAACCGGCAGAACCTGCTGCGGAGGCGGCGTCGGGAACTGAAGCGGGGGAGGTGGCGCTCGCGGAGTGGGAGGCGCCCGAGTGCGCCGATAGGGGCGCGTCAGTTTCGGTGGGTGCGCTGGTATCGCTTGAATCTGTGGCGAAGTAGCTCTCTTCCGCAGACGTGTCGGAATTGTGCCTACGATGGCGACCGAAAGAGAAGAAAGCTGGAGTCATGGCCCTAGATTAACTGGCCAAAGTTACCGCTCGGGGCAGGGCGCGCTAAAAAGTTGACTTTTGTTATGGGGCCTTAATGGGCTATAGTCGTGCGTGCCCCTCGTGTGGCGTTATCTCGTGAACTCCCCCAGGACCGGAAGGTAGCAAGGGTAAGCGGGCTCTGGCGGGTGCGCGAGGGGTTTTTGCTGCCCTTTTGCGGCGTCGATCGCGGCGGACGGATTACGCTAGACGGTAGCGCTGCAGCGCTATTGCGTCGAGCCTGCGTGCTTGGGATTAGCAAAGCGTTTAGAGTTCAGCTGTGACCACTGCTCTGTATCGCCGCTACCGCCCCGACACTTTTCAACAGGTGATTGGTCAAGAGCACGTGACCGAGCCGCTGATGGCTGCTCTGCGTGCGAACCGCGTTAACCACGCCTACCTGTTCTCTGGGCCGCGTGGCTGCGGTAAAACCACTAGTGCTCGCATTTTGGCCCGTTGTCTCAACTGTGAGCAGGGGCCGACGGATACTCCTTGCGGGGTGTGTCCCTCCTGCGTGGATTTAGCTACCGGCGGCAGTGGCTCACTGGATGTGGTGGAGATTGACGCCGCCTCCCACAACAGCGTGGAGGACGCCCGTGAGCTGCGTGAACGTGCCTCGTTTGCGCCGGCTAGGGATACTTACAAGATTTTTATTCTCGACGAAGCCCATATGGTCACTAATCAGGGCTTTAACGCTTTGCTGAAGCTGGTGGAGGAGCCGCCGCCGCATGTGAAGTTCATTTTTGCCACCACCGAGCCTGAGAAGGTGATTGGCACTATTCGCTCGCGCACCCACCACTATCCTTTCCGCCTGGTGCCGCCGCCGGTGTTGGAGGACTATTTGCGCCAGCTTTGCCACAGCGAAAAGGTTGAGGTGGGCGACGGGGTGTTGCCGCTGGTGGTGCGGGCTGGTGGGGGCTCGGTGCGTGACACCTTGTCGGTGCTTGATCAGCTAATTGGTGGCTCTGACGGCAAAGTTGATTATGAGCAGGCCATTGGTTTGCTGGGGTTCACTGACATTTCTTTGCTTGATCAGTGCGTGGATGCGATTGCTGCCCGCGACGGCGCCGCCTGCTTTGAGGTGGTGCAGCGCGTGGTTTCCTCTGGTCACGATCCGCGCCGGTTTGTGGAGGATTTGCTACAGCGTCTGCGTGACCTGCTGATTTTGGCTGTGGCCGGGGATCAGGCGCAGGCGGCTTTGGGTTCGCTGCCGGTGGATCAGCTGGAGCGGATGCAGGTGCAGGCGCGCGCTTTGGGTGCTGGACAGTTGTCTCGCTGTGCGGATATGTGTGCTGCTGCTTTGGGCACCATGGTGGGGGCTACTAGCCCGCGTTTGCAGCTTGAGTTGTTGATGGCCCGCCTGCTGGTGGTGGGTTTGGCCCAGCCGACGACGGCGCCGCGCTCCCTGCCTGGTGGCGGCTCTCAGGGTGTGGTTGGAGCCCAGGGTCAAGATGGCGCCGGGCGCGCGGGCCGCGCCACGGAGGGTTCGGGGCGCACCCCGGAGGGTTCGGGCCGTGAGGCGGCGCGGGCTGCTTTGCAACGGGCAAATATGGCAATTCCAGTGCTTGCTGAGGCCCCAAGTGGGCCGGGCGTCGGGGGAGGCGTTGGCATGAATGTGCCGGTGGCGCCCAGCGCCCCGGCGGCCCCTAGTGTTCCGGGCAGTGTTCCGGGCAGTGTTCCGGGCAGTGTTCCGGGCACGCCCAGCGTTCCGGCTGGTCCTAGCGCTGCCAGCGCAGCTTCCAGCGCCCCTGCGGCGCGCTCTGCCGCAGGGGCTGGACCCGCAACTGCTGGATCCGCTGCGCAAACCCGCTCGGCTGCCCAGGCGGCAAATAGCGCGGCTGTCCGCCCCGCCCAGGGGCCGGGGGCTGGCTCGTCGTCGCCGTCGGAGCTGATCCGTAACCGTTGGGGCGAAGTGCTGGCCAAAGTTAAGGCCGCTAGCCGCGTGACCAACGCCCTGGTGGGGGCTAATGCGCAGCCGGGCAAGGTGTCGGGCGAGACTTTTACGCTGATTTTCGCCTCGCCGGGCCTGGTGCGCAGCTTTAACTCTGGGCGTCACCCGCAGGTGGTGGCCGGGGCACTGTATGAAGCTTTGGGTTTGCGTCTGCAGGTTCAGGCAGTTAGCGACGGCGAAGCAGCAACGGTTGCTGAGCCCGGCTCAGCCCCCTATCCGCCTAGTGCAGCTAGTGCCACTCATGTAGGCGGCCGTCAAGGCCGTGGCAATGAGACGACAGACGGCCAGGCAGAGCAGGTGCAGGGGCGCGCCCAGCACCCAGGGTCTGGGGGTGCAGGGCCCCGAGAATCACGCTCTGCACAATCGCAGCCTGCGCAGCGCTCGGAATCTCAGCGCGCAGACTCGCGCCCTGCGCAGCGCTCCAAGCCGACTCGGCGTGAAGCTACTCCGGCGCGCGAGGCGGCCCCTTCAGCTTGGGACCAACCAGCTCCGGCCAGTTGGGATGAAGACTGGGAAGTAGTACAAATCCCCAACTCGGGTGGCAATACTGGGCTAGGCGGCGCTGAGGCGCCGGTAGACCAGGCCTCTAGTGACTCACATGGTGGCGCTCCCACGGACGGCCCTGCTGGCGGCGTCCCTACGGGTGGCCCCGCTGGCGGCGTCCCCGCCGAGCTCCAGGCTGGCGATCCTGCTAGCATCCCCGCTGGTGGCCCCACGGATGGTCCACGAACCATGGACGGCTCGCAGGCCGCTGGCTCCCCGCAGGCCGGTGGTCAGGACGATTGGGCTGGTGGCGGCCAGTTTGATCAGGCGCAAGACAGTGTCTACTTTGGTGACCCGGCGCAGGGTGAAGGGCAAGCTAGAGGCCAGTTTGATGCCGTGCCAGGCGGCGCAAGCTCTGGCCTGGCAACAGTAACCGCAGGCAGCGCTGCAATTGCAGCCGCCAGTGCAGCTTCAGTCAGCTCCCACTTGGCACCAGCTAGCCCAATAGCGCCAACCACTCCTATGGCTTCAGCTGGTTCCAGCGCAGCCGCTGCGGCCTTGGCTGCCTCGCGCGCCAACCACCCCTCCAATGGCGCGGCTAGTGCAAACACCTGGAAAAGTACCTGGGAGGCCGCCCCGATTCCCACGCCAGACAACTACACACCAGTGGCGCCAGAGCCTGAACTAGCCACTGTCCACCGCCTGCACCCCCTGCCTGCGCTACCCAATGGGGGAGCACAGTCAGCCCCGGCGCCAGAGGTAGCTCACAGCTGGCAGCCCGATCCGGGTGCCTCCAGCCGCATGGCCCAAGCTATCGCCGCTGCAAGAGCCGCAGCTAACGCGGGCGGCGTCGTCGACGATGAAGAAGACATGCCCTCCATGGACGACGCGGACGCAGACGAATCCGGCGCTGTAGGCATAGAAGTAGTCAAACGCCTGCTGGGTGCGAAAGTAATTGAAGAAGTAACCGTGCGGGCAGATGATCGCTAAAGACGTATCTGAGCCTTAAAGACGTGGCGTCGCTGCAATCCATGCCTGGCGCGAGTTGCTGGCTTAGCGCGGCCCCAGCCGTCAGCCTGCGGCCCCAGCCACCGGCCCAGCCGGCTTAGCCGTCACCGCGCACGCCCAGCCACCGGCTTACGCCCCCAGCCACCGGCTCGCGCAATCAACCACAGCCCCACACCCCATTAGCTGCCAATAACAACCCAAGGAGACGTAAGTGCCCGCCATTTACGAAGGCGCAGTACAAGACCTGATCGACGAACTAGGCGCCTTGCCGGGGATCGGCCCCAAATCAGCCCAGCGCATCGCCTTCCACATCCTTGGCGCCGACGCCGCCGACGTAAACCGGCTGGCCCAAGCCCTAACCGCCGTAAAAGCCAAAGTACGTTTCTGTGAAACTTGCGGAAACGTTTCGGAGGAAGAGCAGTGCAATATCTGCCGTGATCCGCGCCGTGACCAGGGGCTAATCTGCGTGGTGGAAGAGCCCAAAGACGTCGTCGCCGTTGAAAGAACCCGCGAATACCGGGGCCTTTACCACGTGCTAGGCGGTGCCATTGACCCTCTCAACGGCATCGGCCCAGATGAGCTGCGGGTGCGCCAACTGCTGGCCCGGCTGACCCCACAAGTGCAAGAAGTAATCATTGCCACTGACCCAAATATCGAGGGGGAGGCCACAGCAACCTACCTGGCACGTATGCTGACCAGCATGAACGTGCCCGTCTCACGTCTGGCGTCCGGTCTGCCGGTGGGCGGCGATCTGGAATATGCTGATGAAATCACGCTCGGTCGCGCTTTTGAAGGTAGGCGCCGGGTTGAGTAACGCCAAAAAGACGCTACGCGCAGGCTAAAAACAGAAAGGACCTTTATGGCCCTGGTAGTGCAAAAATACGGAGGTTCATCCGTTGCGGATTTAGCGGCAATGCGCCGCGTAGCCGCACGGGTGATTGAACGCCACAACGCAGGCGACACAGTGGTAGTAGTGGTTTCCGCCATGGGCGACACTACAGATGAACTGTTGGATATGGCCGGGGAATTAACTGACAACCCGCCCGCCCGCGAAATGGACCTGCTGCTCAGCGCCGGCGAACGTATTTCTATGAGTCTGCTGGCCCTGGCAATCAATGAGGCTGGCGTTCCCGCAACCGCTTTCACCGGCGCCCAGGCGGGCCTGCGTACCGACGGTAAATACGGTCAGGCATCCATTGTGGGTGTGGTGCCCGAACGTGTGGCGCGCGCCGTGAGGGAAGGCAGCGTGGCAATCGTGGCCGGCTTCCAGGGCCTGGACTACGACACTGACAATGTCAACACGCTAGGTCGCGGCGGCTCAGACACCACTGCGGTGGCGCTGGCAGCCTCCCTGGGTGCGGACGTCTGCGAAATCTATACCGACGTCGATGGCCTCTTCACCGCCGACCCGCGCATTGTTCCCACCGCCCGGCGCATCACCTCCATCTCCAGTGAGGAGACTTTGGAGCTGGCCGCGCACGGCGCCAAGATCTTGCACCTACGCGCCGTAGAGTTCGCGCGGCGCTACCACGTGCCCTTGCACGTACGCTCTTCCTTCTCAGACAAGGAAGGCACCTGGATTCACACCTCCAAACAGGAAGACACCGTGGAAGCCCCTATCATCTCCGGAATTGCGCATGACCGCAGCAACGACAAGCTAACCATTGTGGGTGTGCGTGACCAGCCTGGCTTCGCTGCCCGCATTTTCTCGCTTCTGGCTGGCGCCGGGGTGCAGATTGACACGATCGTGCAGGACGTGGCCACGGCCGGTAACGGCTTCACCAACATTTCGCTGACTATCCCTGAGGGTGACGCCGCCGCTGCGCAGGAAGTGCTAGCTGGCGCCAAGGAGGAGCTGGGGATCTCTGATCTACAGTTCAACCCCAATGTGGGTACCTTGTCTTTGGTGGGTGCTGGTATGCGTTCGCACCCGTGGGTGAGCGCCAAGCTGTTTGATGCCCTGTTCCAGGCGGGTATTAACATTCACCTAATTTCTTCTTCTGAGATCCGTATTTCTGTGGTTGTCGACGACGACCGTCTAGATGACGCTGTGCGCGCTGTTCACACCGCTTTTGACTTGGATGCTGATCAGATTGAAGCCGTGGTATATGGAGGTACCGGTCGATGAGTGAGTTAAATCAGGGTTGCTGCGCGGGTCACGCTGACGGCGCAAGTCAGGGCGCCGGCGCGGGTCAGGCTGCTGAGCACGGCTGCTGCTCGCATGAGGCTGCGGGTGCGGCTGGTGCGGGTGCGGCTAAGCCGGCTTTTGTGGCCGACGGCGTGAACGTTGCGGTAGTGGGCGCTACCGGCCAGGTGGGCCGGGTTATGTGCGCGATGCTGGATCAGCGTGACTTCCCGGTTAAGAGCCTGCGTCTGTTCTCTTCTGCGCGTAGCGCGGGTAGCGTGGTGACTTGGCGCGGCCAGGACATCACCGTGGAGGATGTGGCCAAGGCTGATCTGAGCGGCATTGACGTGGCGATTTTTAGTGCCGGCGCTACCGCTTCACGCGAGTACGCCCCCAAGTTTGCTGCCGCCGGGGCTGTGGTGGTGGATAACTCTTCGGCTTGGCGTAAAGACCCGCAGGTTCCGCTGGTAGTGGCCGAGGTTAACCCGCAGGCTCTGGCGCAGCGCCCCAAGGGCATTATCGCTAACCCTAACTGCACCACTATGGCCGCCATGCCTGCGCTTAAGGTGCTGCACGACGCCGCCGGGTTGCGTCGCTTGACGGTGTCTACTTACCAGGCGGTTTCGGGCTCTGGGCGTGCTGGCGTGAGCGAGTTGGCTGGTCAGGTGCGTGCAGTGGTGGGGCAGAACCTTGAGGGCCTGGCGTTAGATGGCCGTGCGGTGGAGTTTCCCCAGCCTCAGGTTTATGTGGCTCCGATTGCTTTTAACGCGGTGGCTTGGGCTGGCGGCGACGCCGGTGACGGCTCGGGTGAAACCGATGAGGAACAGAAGCTACGCAACGAGTCACGTAAGATTTTGCAGATTCCGGACTTGGCGGCGTCGTGCACCTGTGTGCGTATCCCGGTTTTCAGTGGGCACGCGCTAGCTATTAACGCCGAGTTTGAGCGTGAAATCAGCGTGGAGCAGGCCCGCCAGCTGTTGGAGAACGCGCCGGGCGTGACCTATGTGGAGGTGCCCACGCCGTTGGACGGCGCGGGCCGTGACGGCACTTTTGTGGGGCGTTTGCGTGCTGACCAGGCCGCCGCGCCGGGTAAGGGCCTGGCCTTCTTCGCGGTGGGCGACAACCTGCGCAAGGGTGCTGCCCTAAACGCTGTGCAGCTTGCTGAGCTAGTCGCAGCCGAGCTAACCGCCTAGCCACCACCCAGCCCGCTGTGCGGTCCAAACCGGCTCAAACCGGCCAGCTGTGCGGCCGCTAAGCGGCCGTGTGCTGACTGGCCAGCAGCCATAACCCGGCTGGCCGCACGCAGCTACGCTGAAACTGAACCAAACAAGCGTTGCCCGGGGCGATTTTCATCGCCCCGGGCAACTGTTGTCTTACCCTCATGTATAAGTTATTAACAACTTGCCATGCAGTTTTCCCCGGAATACTGCGCTTACTTTTCTTCGGCTTCAATTCTGAGCAAAAACGCTGGTGAGATCCCCGCCCTAGATGTATTTGAGCTTGTAATATGCAGATATGGCTGATCCTCTACTTCCGATGACGCTAGGCATTGGTGCGTCTTTAGTTAAGGTACTTCTGCAAGCTAAAGGCTACGTAACAGAAGCTAACTTTGTCGAGGTTGTAAAAGAAGGGCTTGGCATTCTGTCTCGCTGGGAAAACCAGGGTGGTGATGCCGATGAGCAACTTGCTAAGCAGATTGCTGAAATTCTGGCGGAAAAGACTCGCGGCATGTATGAGGAGTGTCGTGATCAGGGTATTGATGAGGAGCGGCTAGGGGGTGTTGTTACTGAGGTTGAGATTATTTTCAATAAAGTTGTTGGAAATGATAAGTTACTCCTTTTAGCTGTAAAAGATCCTGCCAGGTTCTCTGAGGTACTTCAGGGTGATATTGGGCAGCGGCGTAAAAATATTGAATCTCGACTTGAGCCCTATTTTGATAAACTTGTTGAGGCTGCGGTTGATGAGTATGTAGAGCTTGCGCCTTGGTCACCAAAATTCCAGATCGAGGCACTTAAAGACCTTATCAATAAGGCTGATGAAATTCTGAAAAACACTGTCAAGTGTTTAGAAAATGATGAAATAATCATCGCTGGAATGGGTTATGTTACGAAAGGCATAGATGTTCTTCTTGAAAGGGGGGCTGCGGAGGTAGCTAGCAATGTCTCTGTGCGGGAGCCGGTTATTTTTGGGGTGCGTCCAGATGTTGCCGCATTTTATATTGAGCGCGGTGAACGAGCACGACTGCACGACTTGGCAATTGAGAGACAACAACCAAGAATAGTTTTGAGTGGGATGCGGGGTTGTGGTAAATCGCAGTTGGCTTCTGACCTTGCGCAATGGTGTGAGAAGCAGGAATGGAGCCTTGTTGCCTGGATTAACGCAGCCTCTAGAGAATCTGTACAAAGTGATTTGGCCGAACTCGCTCAGCGGCTTCCAATTGATCGAAGCGATAAACCTAATCGTGATCAGATAGTTAATCGTTGTATAGATTATTTTAACTCTTCCAACTCTGGGGACAGGCTTATTGTTTTTGACAATGTTAAAGATATTGACGATCTCATTAAGTTAGTTCCACGTGGTGACGGTCTGCGGGTGGTGGTTACTACCACAAATGATTGCGGTTGGAAGAATCAATCCTGGGAGTCAATCAAGATTGGTGTATTTTCTCGTGAGGACTCAATTAAGTGTCTTTTGCGAATTACAGATTCTAAGGATCTTGAGGCTGCTGACGCTGTAGCGCAAAAGCTTGGGGATTTGCCATTGGCTATTGCGCAGGCTGGAGCTACTGCATGTGCGGAAGATTGGACACTTAAAAAATACCTGGTGCGTTTAAAGCGCTATAGTATCAGTATAGTTATTAAACCTGTCCAAGGTGATTCTTATACTGAAGAAGTGTATAAAGCTTTGCTTATGGCCGTGGATGCAGCGCTTGATAAGCTTGGGGGCGATGAGCGTGAAGTTGCGCGTCGTCAGCTTGACGGGCTTGCAGTGCTTGCTCAATCAGGTGTGCCAACGCGTTGGATAGATCCATTATCGACAGATGAATATAGCTCTGATCTGGAAGAGAACGTTCCTGATATTGCTGACGAGAATGCGCATAGTGCATTGACCAGGCTTGTGAAGATGAGCGTGGTTCAGCAATCTGCTGATAAAACCATAACTTTGTTGCACCGGCTGCAAGCTCAGGTGTTGCGCGAAAACTGGGGTAAAGAAAAGACTGCTGCTCACGAGGAAGCGTTTGATGCTGCGGTAGAAATACTTGGCCGCACAAAATATGAGCAGTTACCGTCTAATGCTACTGATGCTAGACGTCGTGAGGTTAGTGATCTTATTGCGCAGCTTAGTGCTATCGCTGTTCAGGATTACTCGCGTTCTTTGTTTGAGCGTGAACAGATCAGGGTTTATCTTTATCGTGCTTTTAAATATGGACACGATCTTGGAATTAAATACAAGACGGTTGAGCTTAGTGCGGCTGTAGGGGTTATTGAAGATGTTTTGGGTCCTGATCACCCTGATACGTTAACTGTCCGCAATAATCTGGCTCTTGCTTATGACTCTGTTGGTCGTTTTGGTGAGGCAATCGATGCATGGGAGGAACTGCTGCTGGACTGTCAGCGGGTATTGGGTCCTGACCACCCTGATACGTTAACTGTCCGCAATAATCTGGCTGGCGCTTATCACTCCGCCGGGCGTTTTGGTGAGGCCATTGAGCTGTTTGAGCAGGTGTTGGCTGACCGGGTGCGGGTTTTGGGTCCTGACCACCCTGACACGTTGACCACCCGCAATAACTTGGCTGGCGCTTATAGGTCTGGTGGTCGTTTTGGTGAGGCGATCGATGCATGGGAGAAACTGCTGCCGGACTGTCAGCGGGTATTGGGGGCTGATCACCCTGTTACGTTAACTGTCCGCAATAATCTGGCTGGCGCTTATGACTCTGTTGGTCGTTTTGGTGAGGCGATCGATGCATGGGAGGAACTGCTGCCGGACTGTCAACGGGTTTTGGGGGCTGATCACCCTGTTACGTTAACTGTCCGCGATAACTTTGTTGGGCGTCTTGATGAGGTGATCGATGCTTTGGAGAAACTGCTGCCGGACTGTCAGCGGGTGTTAGGGCGAGAACATCCACTAACCAAGCAAGTGGAGAAAAATCTTGAAGCAGCTAAACGCAAGATAAACCCGCCAGATGCGCTGTCACCAGAAACGGGTGAGGACTAAACTCTGCTTACTCTGTAGAAGGGTGAAGTGCAGAGCGAAGCAACTGCTGTCGCTAGTTACTGCAACTTGCCCCAGTTTTGCGGATGGGTTACTTAGCGTTGCTTTTCGGCGGAGGTGCCAAATGGCTGATGTGAAAAAGCAATAGCTCCAAGGCTCAAAACAGCTAGGAACGCTATACATATGCAGATTTCCCAGCTGGGGGCGAGTAGTGGCTTGCTATTAAACAAGCTCACTCGTATCAGGTCAACCAGGTAAGTGACTGGATTACACCTAGCAATTGTGGCAGCCCAACTAGGGAAAGCCTCAATAGGGTAAAACGCGCCAGCAAAAGTAATCAGCAAGACGCTAGTAAAAGACACAGCCAAAAAATTATTGCGCCTAATTGTTACCTGAGTGCCCAGCATAGCTGCCAGAAAACTAGTACCTAAAAGTAATCCCACACCTGCAAGCAGATACATTGGCTGACCTATTGGCCTATAGCTAACAAAGGGTATAGAGATAACAATAATCACCAGGCTTTGCATCGCTGCCAAGAAAGTCTGAATAAGAGCGTGCGCATTCACGAATGCAGGAAAACCGGCTCTTCATAATTGAGGGTGTAGTTGGGGTCTGAATCCTCCTGTTTCGAGGAGTGCTCGGGTGATGTAGTTGGTGAGGTTTCGCAAGTTCGAGTGCGGAGCCGCGTAGGTGTTCAAGGTGGCCGTTGATGGCTTCGATGGGACCGCCTGTGGTGTGGGGGTGGTCGAAGTAGGCCAGGATATCTCTGGATTGCCGTTTGAGCGTCCTGCCCAGTGTGACGATCTCCGTGAGGGCGGTAGGGACGCCCGCGCCGCTGGTGACGTTCTTGCCCGATGTGCCCGCGGCATTCATCGAGAGCATCCCCGGCCGGGTGCGTGACGTGAAAGAGATCCATGACCGCCCTCGCGCCGGGAGTTCTTCGGCGGCTGCGCTCTTCAAGCCGGTGAATCGCTCCATTGCGACGATCTCCATGCGCTCGCGTTACGTGTTGGGCTGGGAGGCCAGCCAGATGTGGGACGCCACCCGCAGGGCTCGTGAGCCAAGCGCCTGACCGCAGTGCCACAAGAAGCTCCCTGGCACGCGCAGTGTCGGCACCACCGATCCTCACCAGCAATACGGCATACCAACACTGCAGGGTCTGGCTCAATGCGCTGACCCGTCACCTCCAACCCCAGGTCATCCGGGCGAGCGCCCGCGCTCAGATCGGGGCGATCACAGATGGTACTGGGAATGTTGAGGTCTTTCAGATGGACGGTGTAGGAATCAGTAAATAGTCCATCTCTGATTACGAAATACAAAATGGCTATCCTACCTTTGTAAATCATGGATAATATAGCAGAATGTTTTAATGCAACTTCAACCTAACTATTTGGAATTAGTGAAGAGATTGAGTTAGAAGAGAGTTGTATGTTGATTCAACTTCTCAGAAAAGGACATTTCGTAACCAAAATGAACATGGTTTTATTGTAGCGAGAGAAAATCTCCATCAGCGCTCTTGATCGAAAACGACAGCTATTAGATTTAATAGTAAGTGGGGATAATCTCACTTTTCTATCGAAGCGCTATGAGTTTATTTGTTGCACTATGTTCTAAAATGTATGTTACAATAACTTGCAGCTCTACGATAGAAAGGTCTTAAGGTGGCAACTCTTATTCAGCATAAACGTGTGGAATTTTCAGAACTATTTTATGACCTAGTGTTTGTTTTTGCAATTTCAAAAGCAACTGCTTTAATTCACCCTCTTCATAGCGGTGTTGTGGCTTGGGATTCTTTACTTGATTTCTTCATCTCTGTCATGGTTATCATCAATTCCTGGATGATTCAAACCATTTATACCAATCGCTATGGAACAAACTCGTTATTTAATATGGTAATCATGTTTACCAACATGGGACTTATGCTCTTTATATCCAATATGATTGGATACAATTGGCAACAATGGTACTATCATACCTGTTGGGCTGTTGGCACATTAACCCTTACCTTATTTTTTCAATATTTGGTTGAGTTTTTTAGAGAATCAACCGATAATACTGATCGGGAAAGCATCAAAGGTTTTCTATGGTTAACAGGTCTACAAAGTTTAGGAGTCTATCTGGCAGCTCTTTTTCCTATTTACGTTGGAGTCTATATCTTTATTGCTAGTATTCTGCTAACATTTATTGTGCCAATTTTCTTGATTACTAAAGATGAGCATTTCCAGGTAAATCTTCCCCATTTAATCGAGCGCGTCTCCCTTCTTGTCATCATTACGTTTGGAGAGATGGTTATTGGGCTAGTTAACTTCTTTACAGTTGAGAATTTCTCGATTTATTCGGTTCTTAATTTCGTTATCATGCTTTCCCTGTTCTTGTTTTATTTTGGTGAATTTGACCATGCTATTGATGAAGGATCCAATCAAAAGGGAGTATTTATAATTTATAGTCACTATCCTATTTTCATCGGGCTTATGTTGATGACAGTTTCGATGGGTTATCTCCTGAATCCCGAGGCTAATCTTCTCGTTGCAATCAGCTTCTTTTATATCGGAATTGGCCTCTTCCAAGCTGCTGTCCTAGCAAATGGGCCCTATAACAAACACTATCTTAGCTATTCGAAAAGTTACTACTGTATCCAAGCGACACTCTATCTGGTTGCCTTGATTCTGGCTTTGGTTTTTGCTTCTAATCCTACAATAGTGCTGAGTGTTGCAACCATTTTTACTCTAGCTATAGCTAGTCATTTTATTTATTTTTATGTGACACAGAATAAAAAATATTCCAAATCTAACTGGGGGTTCTTTTAATGAGTTTA
>ERZ651108.117-NODE-117-length-40817-cov-4.391394_pt1 | contig 40817 bp, 47 predicted proteins | sample MGYA00512173_ERZ651108 | MGnify/ENA metagenome assembly ERZ651108 | reverse complement strand
TCCGGGGGTAAATCGAGGAGGGGCGCGATTTGGGCGGGGGTGGTAATCGCGCTACCAGCCCCCCCGGGGTACTTAGGGATGGGCACCGGTCATCCGCCGGCTTGCGATCCATCTGACGTTCATCGTTCGACGAACGTTCGCAATCCTGTTGTGTCCCAAGCGATGATCCAATCGATTGCTTCATTCACATCATCAGCAATCAACGCATCACTAAGGTTTGAGCTTGTCTTACACACACGATCAAGGAGAGCACAAGAGTTGTAACCATTGTTCGTGTCGAACGCAAACCACAAGTCGAACTCATCTTTAGGATCGTAAGGATTGTCAGTTGTTGTAAGGTAACGTGTTGTCATGACTATCAACCTCTAACAGCTTCTCGTACAGAGGACGTAGAGATACCAAGCATCTCTGCAATCTCTGATGTGGTTGCACCGTTTCGAGCCATGGCGCGAGCGCGAGCAATCACACTAGTTGAAAGGACTGGTTTGTCTTTAGGCATGGATAGTTCATTCAAACGCTGGGGATCCGCATACCTAGCAATGGACTCCATCATGGCGTTACTTACAGCACCATTCATGATGGCCTTCCACTCGGCATCGGTGACGTCAAATTGTACCTCCTTGCGGGAGGCCCCAGTGCGGGCTCGCGCAGCCTTGAGGGCTTGCGACTCAAGGCGAGTCCGCTCTTCCTTCGTGAGTGAAGGATTCTCGTCGACCTTAGCCTTCACCACACCCCCGGCCACTAATTGGGCCTGGCGTTCCCTGGGTGCGTTAGTGAGGGCCGTACGTACCTTCTCCTTGAGTGAGGCCACTTCATCCGCGTACTCCTTGGCAGCAATGGGGTCTCTTTTCAGGGTGGGGGTATCGAAGATCTCCCTCCTAGCCCTATTTGCTAGGGTCTTCATGTTGTTAGCATAACCTGCGTATAGTTCTTCCATGGGTGTACCCGATGAAAGCTTACGCGCGTCGTCAACCAATTCCATACGCGCTACCTTTTGAGTACGCAGTACGGTCTCAACCTTCGGCGCCTTGGTCTTGTACTCCGTTACCTTAGTATATGATTCGCCAGTATCCTCGTATACCTTTCGTCCAGTGAGGGGGTCGATAGGACCACCCTTAGCGGCGGACCTAAGCTTTCGCTTTGGAATCTCCACCTCTGATCCTGCGCGAGAAATAAGAGTGGATACACCGCCACCGTCTTGGTACTTCTTCTTGAGACCGGCAATAATATTGTCGGTCTCGGAGGTCTTGTAGTCAAGCTTATGCTTGACCGCATCGATAACCACCATCGAGTGGCGGACTGCTCGTGCAAGCTCCGCTTCAGTGGCGCCCTTGATTGTCATATCCGTAATAAGGTTGGAGATCTCCCCCATTTTCCTCTGCTTGGTAACCTCGGGCATGGGTTTCATCCCGGGGTATCCGGGATACGCAGCAGAGGGATCGAATCCTTCGAGACCCTTCAGAGGAGAAGTCGACCGAATACGGCTCTTAGGAGTGACCGGAATGACCATGACGGTATCACCATCGAAATCGGCACCTGAGAGTCGCTGAGCCACCTTGGGATGAATGCCCACAGCGTCCGCGGCCATTTCGCCAATAGTGCGTCGAGCATCCTTATTACCGTTGTTCACAGTCAATATGGGAATTTCGAATGTACCGCCATGAGGATATCGCACGAGAGCGACAGTCGACCCGTTCTTAAAATTAGGTGCGTAGACTTCTGTAGGTTTAAGTTTGGTTACCGGTAGAATAACCTGATACGCCTGGTTTGGTACAGCAGCCGCCGTGAGTTTTGTAGCGTCCGAATCACAGGAGTCTGCAAATTCCTGTAATGCTTTCTTGCGAAGAACAGGATTCGTCAGCGACATAATCTTTTCGAACTTATCCTTATTCTCCGCAACGGTAATATCAAGTTGCTGCTTTGCAAAGGATAGATTCTGCTTCGAAAGAAACTGGGCAGAAAGAGTCTTTGACCAGTCGCCCCAGGAACCTTCCTCATTAACAAGGTTAACCGGGGAGAGCTTCTTATTTCCGTCCCTATCCAAATATTCCATCTGGCGGCGGATAACGGCTCCAAAAGGGTTATCCGGATCGGATTTCATCTTCTTCAACACGGATTCTCCGTCGCCCATCATAGGAACGGACTTGGGTTTATTCGTGTTAAATCGAATATCTTTTCCGGCCGGAAGATCATCGGCGTACATCGCCATGCCCTTTAGGTAGTGCGTTCCGTCCACCGAAATACGGACCTGTGCATAGTTCGACTTGCCGAGGTTGACGTCTTTAAGACCTCGACGAATTTCGATGACGCCGTCCATGTTGGTACCGCCGTCCTCAGCGTATCGTATCGTGACTCGCTTCGAGTCGAGTGGCGCTGGCGGTTTGAGGGACAGTTTATTTCCTGCCGGGTCGGTTCGGACGCCGACCACGTGAATCTTTTCAAGATTCTGTACAACCTCTCGCTTCTCAGTCCCCGGGGCAACAAGAACACGGGTCGAAGTATATTTATCAGTACCGAGCTGACGGATCTTAATATCCTCGACCTTGTAGCCCTGCGCCTCCAGTGTAGAGGCTGCCAGCTTAAGTGATGTAGCGGTCGTTCCGAGAGTCACCTCGGTGCCAGCACCAATATCAATATACTTGTGTTTGTCGACCTCCCGCTTCAGAATATCCGCGGTGCCCTCGATCTTACTCGCAGTTCGTCCAGCGTCTTCCTTCAGGTAGTTGCGGACAGTGGATGAGGAAATACCGAGTCGGTTTGCAATGGCAGCCTGGCTCATGTTCTTCGCATCGAGCTTCCGAACCATTGCAATTTCGACAGCCTGGCGCTCACGCTTAGCAATTGACTTAGTTGCTCGGAGTTCCGTGGTTGTCATACCGAGACCGCGAGCAATCTCAGCTTCGCTCATCCCTTTACCCTCGAGTCCCTTCACGAGACCCTGGAAATCAAGGGAACGCTGATATGGGTCCTTACCAGATCCCCAGGGATAGCGGCCCGACTTACGCAGAATACCATAGTGAGCCAGGGTATCGTCTGATTCTTCAGGGGTGGGGGTATTTACGTTCAGCACTGGTCCTCCAAGTCTAGAATATCCGAGAAATGTACGATTCGGCGCATGATGTCCCGAATATCATCTATATCGGGAGTGTGGGATCTTACTTCACCGTTTTGATAAATGCGAAGATGCATGTTGATCGTCGGGGAAATATTATACTCCAGGCAGAAAAGCGCGGCGTAGATCTCGAGCTGTTCGAACTTGGTCGGGCCTAGTCCGGTCTTGAGATCGTGAATGCGCAGCAGTTCATTGTCTGGATCGAATGAAATCGCATCGGCAGTTCCGAAAGCATGGGGGCTAAAATATAGAACCTGCTCCGGGGTCATCGAATATCGGATGGCGTCATTGACGAACATACCGACAGTATCAGCGGTGTCACCGAAGGGGAGCCCCAAACGAATATGCTCAGCAGCAATCTCATGGAGTTGAGTACCAATAGCAGCTGCTCGAGCATTACGATATGTATTGAGGACTTTATCGTCGTCGTATCGGAGCCATGAGCTTTTACTCGCCCCGAGGAATGCGTGCTTACCTTCGAGGTTGCGATGATCGACGAATCTCACTGGCGGACTCCAAAATAAATCTGAAGTTCGCCAAGGACTTCCTTCTCGTTCTCCGGGTAAATGAAACGAGCGAAGCCCATCATCGTCAGGCGGTTGACGTAATATGTCTGGTTCGGTTGAACGTGCGCCTTGTCCGATGCCTTGACTTCAAGCATGGCCCACATATCGCCGTGAAGGATCAGAAGATCAGGAACTCCCTGTAGATAGTTAGGGTCGTTCTTCAGGATAAGACATCCGGGTAATAGCCGGGATAGCTTCCCAATCAGATCTCGCTGGTACTTGTTTTCCTTTGCGCTCATGTTTGCTCCTTTCGCAAAGGTAAAAGAAATGGTAAAGCCCCAGTGGGTAAGGACAGTGGGTAACGCCCTAATGGGCCCCGTTCTATCCATTATAGGAAAAGTTTTTGTATGGGTTCGTTACCCACTAGGATTTTGGGCCAGAAATTGCATGAAAATTGCAAGTGTCCCGTTTGGCCCACTGTCCCAGGGCTCTTATTATATATATTTAATTTTAATTTAATTTAATTTAATAGAAAAATAAGTGGGCCAAATGGGACAGCAGCGACTTTTCCTTGAAATTGCAACGAAAAGTCTGGCCCACTTACGCGAAAAAAAGTGGGCCAAAACCCACTAAAAGTGGGCCAAATTATAACATTTTGATAACATTCACAGGAAATTCACAGGAAATTCACAGGTTTCTAGAAAATGACCCACTTTTTCCAACCTTTGGCCCACTTTTCAAAACCAAAACTGGGCCACAATTTAGAGGTAATTTTGCACAAAAACGGGCTCATTGAATGCCTTTTTCGTCTGAATTGCCTCTAAAATACCTTTGTCAATCGATGAATTTGTAGCCAAATAGAAGTATCTTAGGTTGGTATAGGGCGTATTAATACGGTCAATACGGCCCTCTGACTGCTCTAAAATCCTCCACGAATAGTTCAAAGAGTAGAAAACTATAGTGTCGGTTAGGGTACAATTCCAACCTTCTGCGCCAGCAGTATACTGAACCAGATAAATCCATTCGTCTGTATTCGGAATACTTTCATGCGCATGACCACTCCACTCGGCTACAGTGGCCTTACTTTTGAGAGTTAGTAAATGCTCACGCTCGTAGTCAAAATTATAGAAGACCACGATACGCTTACTTCTTTGATAAATGTCAAAGACATAGTCAACTCTCTTCGATGGGTTCTCGCAAACCTTCCGTAAGGCTAGACACACACCAGCAGCATTCAGAAGAGGCTCTCCAGTTTCCGGATCTTGCCGTGTCTTACGAACAAGTGTGTATATATCTTTGTCATAGGGCAAAAATAGATACTCCCTGTTTCTTTTAGTATGTCGATCTACTGGCATCGGAACAACGACTTTTCGTCTCCGAGCCTCCAGCAGATCCGTTTGAACATACCTAGACACCTTAGGATATTTGGCGAACCGATCCCATACCACGTGTTTATCTAAAAACTCTGTGCGGTTTCGATAATAACCGTTAGCAATGAAAACAGGCACGTAGTCCATCCAAGTGTCCCCAGGAGTTGCCGACAGCAAAATCCATTTGTTTCGCTTGGCAATCCTTAGAAATGACTTAACCCAAGTTCCATTCCCAATAAGACGTTGCTCATCGAAAATAAACACCGCTCCAGAAACTTCTGAATAGTTTTTGATTTGATTCCAGGAAGCCACAGTTAAATTAACTGTAGACTCTCCTAGTAGATCAAACTCGGATTCCCATTCTTTGAGGTCCCGTTTTCGAGCAGTGGTTATAACATACATGTCACGGTCCATAGAAGAAGCCCAGGCCGCCCCTACTAACGACTTGCCGGAGCCAACGCCGCCGACTAAAATTTTGCCGTTTTCGAGACGACCTAGGGCCTCTTCTTGATGCGAGAATAAAATTCCCACAATTACATCTGTTCCGCCGTGTGCGTGACAATAGGCAGCGGACTAACCAGCGACTGATACAGAATATCACGATCCTCATCGGCGATGAGCGGGTTAATCACAACCGTAGGCGGAATCTGATGCTGAATCTGCATTCCCCTTTCAGTGAAGAGGTAATAACGCGAGACTCGAGCAAGCCACTTTTCACTCTCGGGGAGATTTTCCGAAGACAGGTTGGTTGTGTCCCCTTCAACATACAATGACTCATAGACCACCGTATGTTCGGCATATTCGCTATCCATAACCTTAGCTGGGCTTCCGTATAGATGAGTAGCGAATTCGATTCCGTAGTGGCGCTTGATGAGGTTGTACTGACCCTTATTAGTCAGCACGCCATTTTCGATCCAGCCTTGTGACTCCATAAATTCGTCAGACGGGATCAACCGACCATCGAAAGTAATATGGAGAGTACTGGGTGATTCTGAAGACCAGCCATATACGGAATTGATTGCGGCCAAGAGGCTTTGGAACATGCTCGGGCCAAGCTTGAGTACCCCGATATCATCTGAACCACCCTGTTGCCTATAAAACGGAATCTTTCCGTCACGCATGAGGGCCTTGACCTCTTCCGAAATAACACTTACCTTGCTCATAGACTATCCATCACTTCCTGCTTGAGAATGTCGGTGAAGAACGTAATATCTTCAACTGTAAAGCTCGGTGCCCATTCAATGGCCGAAGCACCTTCCAAAAGGTTCTTGAGAATGGGTTGGCTGGAATGGAGATTAGTACTCTCAATAACAGCTCGGAAAATCCATCCATCCGGACTTGTGAAAGTATGCACCGATCCCGAGTACTTGATCGGAATTTCCATCAAATCGTAGACATATACTTGATAGTCGTGCTTGTTCGACTTCTCGATAGTGTATGAATGAATCTCTTCTCCCTCAACAACTCCATCGAGAGCGATTGAGAAGGTACCATCTCCAGAATTGCCTGGGAGATATCCATCGTTATTATGCACCCATGCGCTAACCTGAGTGTTTCGGTACTTCAATGGGTTCTTCAGAATATCCGTGAGAATACCAGTCAAGCGAGATGAAACAGGCTGAGGCAGCTCGGTGACATGCGCAATCGTTTCGAGCTTAAATGTCTCTAGCTTTGCATCATCTGGGATGCTGAATGAATTATGGAAAACAGCCATAATATAGGATCCTTTCAATAATTTTAGTTTACAGGACTTCCGGACATACCGACCAGAATCTTAAAGTCCATGCTGGATAGAGCTCGTTCGTTATAGTGACCCATAGGTTTGGAATATCGACCCATGGTACTATTATCATCCTCCAGGAAATCATACGGGCGAGCATTTGCAAACATCGAACTGATATAAGCAGTGCTATCCACCCTGAAGTTATCGCTGGGAACGATTGCTCGGAACAACGGTCGTCCATCCGAACTCTCCAGCAGCATAATGTTAGTCCCAGACACAATTGGGATGAAATTGAAATCGTATACCGCAACCTTAATGTGCGTGTATTCCAAACCCACCTTCCTGGCGTCGGTTTGGTGAATATACGTATACAGCCCGTCGATAATACCTGACACAGTAATATCAAAGCGGCCATCTCCGCGAGATGCATCGTAGACGCCTTTATTCACACGGATCTCAACTTCAAATTGATTTGCAGGATTATTCTTATTGCCTTGGAGAATATCGTTAATCAGCTGCGTAGTAGTTTGAGTTGAAGTAGGCCCATAAAGATGCTTTACAATTGGGTTAGGACCGGTATAGCGGCCACCTCCGCTAATATTGAGGACCTTAGGCTTTTCCTTCCAAGTATTCATATACCCGGCCAAATCGCCAGGCTGAAGTTTGATTCGTTGCAATTCTGCCATTGTCTATCCTTTCGATAGTTTTAGTTTATATTAAATCCAGCCATATAGGCTAGAATCTTAGAATCCATGCTGGATAGAGCGCGTTCGTTATACAACGTCATGTTCCTAGAACACCACCACACGTGTTCAATATTATCGTATAGGAAATCGTATGGGGCAGCACTGCTAAGCATGGAGTTGACATAAGAAAGGCTGTCCGCCATGAATTCATCGACAAGAACGATTCCTCGGAAAAGCGGACATCCATCTGAACTCTCGAGTAGTATGACATCACACCCAGATACGATCGGGACGAAATAGAAATCGTATGTAGCAATCTTCGTGTACATGTATTCACCATTCGCACTATTGAAGTCCGTTTGGCGAATATATGTGTATAGCCCATCTGTCAGGCCCGCCACAGTAGCATCACTATGAGGATCATTGAAGACGTCTTCGTTTACACGAATTGCAAATTTTAAACGATTTGCAGGATTGTCCTCATTGTCTTGGAGAGTATCGTTAATTAAAGCTGCGATAGTTCGAGTCGGACTAGACCCAATAAGACGCCTCACAACTGGGTTAATATACGTGTGGCGCCTATCTGGGCCAATTCTGAGAATTGTAGGATATTCTCCCCAATCAGCAATGTATCCAGTTAAATCACCGGGCTTAAGCTTAATTCGTAGAAATTCTTCCATTGTATATCCTATAGAATTAAATTGCGTATGTGTAATAGTCAAACGTATTGATACGTCTGGTCATGATGGAGCTTCCGGGAAACTTAAACCGCATATAATCGATCATCGGTGGAATATACGACTTGTCAATAGGAAGTAGAACGCTTTCAGTAAGCTCGAAGTGCGCGTTTGACTTAGAAGCGCTATGTAGAATTTCGTATTCTAGCGTATACTCGTGTAAAACGGGGTCTTTAGTATCAAAGCGCATGTCGCCGGAAATACAACCCTTGTCAATTATAATAGTTCCGTACGCGTTTCCCTTTCCGGCCTGCTTAAGCTGATCTATTTTGCATGAAAGGTCAACTGACAAATCACGCAAAATATCTATAACATCCATCCAATTCTGGTTGGAAAAATTTATAATAGTTTGATCACTAATATAGCGATCTGCAACGACCTCTTCCCATGAGCGATAATAGTCTGTTAATCCCATGATGTCATCAACAACTTCGTCAGTTCAGAATATACCTCTGATTCCTTAAATTTGTCAAAATGCTTCCCAGAGTATTCGCCAACGAACAGAGGTCTGGGGGCATACTTACTAGAGATCAGATCTCCTCGCAAGATCCAATGATGATCGTTCGGTTCTCCGCATGTCAGAGTAAGGTGAACTCTCGGGGCACGGAAAACGATATCTGGATATACGCTATCCGCCTTGAAATCGAAGAAACGAATATATGCTGTATACGCACCCTCCATCTCTTCAAAGCGGTCAGCACACTCCGAATACGGAGGGAAGTAGTCGAATTCATTCCCTTCGAGGTGCGAATTCATCCAGTCCACAACGCTCTCCAGAACAATACTTACAAGTTCCGGACTCGCGTTCCGCAAGGCCAACTGCGAATGTGGCAACAGTTCCATGGTCGTTTTTGCTTTGCTCATTTTTAAACTCAGCCCTTTCGGCTCGAATGCAAATATAATCGGAAATAGCGACTGGAATAGATAGAATGTAACCAAGCGCGTCGGCTACTACGTAGAATCCATCTATGCAACAGTCTAAACAATAATCGAAAGCGTTTGCGATTGCTCTGCCTACATTTCGAAGTCCTAGGCAGATTTGATCTAAAAAATCATTCATTCCGTGCTCTCTTTTGAAACTTAATTGAGTCCCAAGATAGAGTTTATCTCTTCGGTAACTTCATCGATATACCTTTGATAAATGGTTGCGGACCGTCTAGCTGAAGTCCTAGCTACTTCAGTCCGCGTTCCAAGGTAAAGATTATCGATGTGGTTGTTATCTAAGAAACCATCTACATGACACACGTATTGGCCTTTTGGCGGCCATCTACGATGATGAGCAGCCCACACACATGTGGCCACAGATCGTTCGATTGATTCACTGCCTTTTCCAGTGTATAACCGAACGTACGAATAATTCTTTCCACGTTTAAACGGCTTTAGTGAATATCCGGTATGGATATTCACCACAGCCCCCTCCTCGGTAACGCCATAAGACGAAAAACCGGGGAGAGGGCGCAGTGTCGTATCCATAGTTACCTACTAACGAATTTCGAGGTCTGCGTAACGCTCGGAGAACTCGTCAGGAGCAATAGTCACATACATCGTCTTGACGTATGCAGCAATGCCCGTAGCGCCACCGATTTCGTAGGGACGAGGCTGGATAACCAGATCCACATTCGAAATATCTGCGTTGTCCAACAGGCCAACAGACTCTTCATTGAGTAGAGTCTTTGTGTCGCCAACAATCATCCAGATTGCCGGAGGACGGAACCCGTATCGGACCTTTACAGTGAGGTAAGGGCGTTCAGGATCAGGGTTTTTATCTTGATCCTTACGGAATTTAACGTTCCAACCGTCTGCTTGAAGGTCGGATACCATTTCTGCAGGTACTTCAACAGCGAAATCACGATTGCCATCCTTATTGTATCGAGAGGGTTGACCACTAAAATTGAGGAAGAAAATGTTTGCGGACGAGATTGAGATAGGGGACAAGTTGTCAGTCATAGTTCTACTTTCTAGTTATCAATGAATTGATCGAAATTAACGAATTGTTCAATGGTTTTACGTGCTTCATCGGCTAAATTTTCAGCATAGGACGTATCCACATTTTGCTCTTCACCGAGAAACTTAACGACTTCTGCTTCTTTCCAGAAATATCCTTTCGTATCAGTTACACTGTCTTTGATTTCGCCGGAAGCATTCTCCCTAAGGAGTACACCCCCGCCGAAGCCTTGTTTGATCGGAACAAACGATCCGACTCGTCCGACGTAATGAGTACTACCGTCTTCGAACTTCAAATACATCGCCGTCTTAACTTGACGGGTCTGCGTGTAGTCCTCAAATTCGATAGGCTCATTAGCAAACAACTTCTTGAACACATAAGGCTCCTGGAATTGCTTTCCAACCGCAACCCATTCACCGCTATGAGGCTCTTTATACTTAGCAATATAAACTGCCTTGTTTACAAGAACCATTCGTTCATAAGTCGCCTCGTGTTCGAACGTGTATCCGTATCGCTGCCCGAACTCAAGTACCTTCTGAATGATTTCGTCAGTAGCATTCGGAATCTTGATAGAGTCCGTCTTAATATGAGCAACCGTAGCGCCAAGCTCTTCCTGAACATAGTGCTTAAGGTCGATCATAAACAAGGCGCCTCGCTTGGCGACAATATTGTCTACGTTTCGAGGATCCCTTGCGGGGTTATCGAAATGCGCTGACGTCAAACCGTACACCGAATTAATGGCAATTTTAAGAGCATACGCAAGTTTGGTATGATCATTATTCTTTGCCAATTCCAGAAGCTGTCCGTCAAAGAGTTTACCTAGAGCTTCCATATCACCATGTTTAATGGCAATACGGGCTTCTGTAAGCTCTTTGAACTTCTGCGTGTAAGGTCCAAACGCATTCAGCTCGATCAGGGATGTCGGATGCATAGAAGCCACATCCAGAAGAGCAACGTTTTCGTAGTATCCTTCTTCTGCATATACATACCCTCCTTCGCCAGGATCCTCTCCACGATAGCTGCTTCCCTTGTACGGATCGTAAGTGTATCCAGGGAAAATCGTAGACAAATCTGTGTAAACAAACTTGTTTTGAGGGTTTCGGTCCTGTCCGAACAAAATAGCACAGGTGTGAGTATTCGTGGAATCGTTGACACTCCTACCGCTGATCGACGCCAGAATCTTTCTAGCTTGCCAATCATCAGAGAGATGCTCAAATACGATTTCCGTTGCAACTACGTCGTTTTCACAGTAGTCCGCAACCGTGTCCCAAAGGTCTTCAGAAACGGGTTCGTCCCATTTCAGACCCAGTTCCTGGTGGTGAATACCCAGTTCGATTTCCCACTTCTTAAGCGACTGCTTCTTGGATGAGAAATCGTAAATATCCGTATACGAAACCGAATACGCTTCTCTGAATTTGGCGTTTCGGTCACCGTCGATAATGCGCTTACTCAAATGGTACAACTCACCATTTGAATAGCCGAGACTTGCCGCATACAGAATATGGTTGTCGTAATTCCGGTTGTTGAATCCGACTAGCTTTAGATCCATCAACGTACGAATATCCGATGATTTTGGGTTTACCAGAGACTTGGTAGTACCCCCAGCCTCCTTGTAGACAACCACAAATAGATTGGGGAAGACCTCAACATCGAAAAATGTCATAGGTCCACCGTCATCGGATTGGACCGGAACCTCTTCTTCTGCCGAAGAAAATGCCATGTCCTTCACCAGAGCTAGGCAGCGCTGAGCCTGGTTCGTAGACTTGGCTGCGAAAGAAATAACCGCTGGACGTGCATCAGTGACGTCATAGACCATCCCAGACGATTTAGCGTCGTCCAAAATAGCTTTGATGAAATCAATTGATGAAGACGTGTCGGGATGAATTTCTTTTCGCAAAGCCTTAGCGATCAAAACCCGAAGATGGTTTTCAGATTCGACATGCTTACTATTAATCATCTTAACTCTTTTCATAGGGAGAATACCCTCGTAATTTGAGATTACATGGTCATTCGATAAGGAATATCTCCTCCTAAGGGAAGCTTTTCCGTGGAAACGCTTGATCTCAATCCCAGGCGCATATTCAGAAAGGGTTTCGGGACCATCATACTTATAAATAAGATGTAGCCCTTGCCCGCTTCTTGATACTTCTGCATAGGTGGGAGGCCAAGCCGAAGCAGCCTTCAGATTTCGTCCCAGATCTTTTGCGCCAGTTTCCGGATCCTTGAGGTCGAAATCGATGGCAATATAAACGTCGGGTAACCGAACAAAATGTTCCGCATTACGGTCGATGTCTCTGAGTGTCGTTTCGACGTTTTCCCATTTGTATTGTGGAGCGCCATCCTCAGTTGCAAGTTGTGCGGGTTGTTCCGCAAAAATGCGATCGAACTCATCGTTTTCGTAGTACGCGAGTTCCAGAAAATTGCTCTCATCATGTACAGGATCGGGAACAGGGACCACAGATACGAACAAATCTTTCCGGAATCCTGTGAATACACTGCGTGTCCTTCCATTGTCTTTCCGATATCGGTCATGATACTTTTCGAAATAATGACGGAGCTCCCTGCGGAAAACATGTCGAGGAGCTACCCATCGCAAGTTTGTTGTTTCAGCGTATGCTTTGTAATCTTCATACGCTTTAACCAAACTTACGTATTCTGCTTCGCAGTAATCGTCATACATTTCTAAAACGAAATTGTAAATAGGATCAGTCTCCTCGCGCATATCGTTAGCGCGATAGTCCTTATAATAGTTGGGACCTAAAGACTTAAAAACCTCGATACACTGCTGAGCAATACTACCAAGTTCGCCAGAGATACCTTCCATCAGCTGATGGTATTCATCGATCGAAAACAGTCGATTTGATGGACGAATATCAACAAGACGTCTCGGAATTCCCGAATTTGCATCTGTGATTTTAACCGGAGAGTTAGTGCCCATAATCAGCATGGTGGTGATTCGAAGTGAATAAGAAGTCTTAAACTTTTCATTCACAGTCACTTTCTCGTGCGAAATGATAGAGTTTAGTCGAGTATTAGTCTCAATTCGGCTAAGATCGCCATCATGCTCGATTGCTACCAGAGGATCTTCAGCGAAATCGCTCATCGCGAATCTATCGTTCAGATTCCCAAGGCTTTCCGAGTTGAAGGCAGTGGCATAATCTCCGAACAAGTCCCCCATGATATTCATGATGGTTGATTTACCAGACCCAGGTTCGCCATAAAACACAAAGAACTTTTGGATTTTACGGCTAGCTCCAGTAAGCACGCTTCCGATACACCATTCGATCTTCTCTTTTTCAGAAGGATCGTACAGGGTGCCGACCATCTTATTCCAGTGGTCCGGAGGCGTACTACTGAGGGTATACGGCAAACGATAGGATGCGTAGTCCTCTTTGCGGACGACAGAGTCCTGAAAAATGGGTGTTCGATCTAAAGGGTGATCTGTGTTGACCATGTTTTTAACCCAAAGATTAAACTTCTTCCAGACCCCGCTGTCATCATCACAGCAAAGTAGGGGAATAACTCGATCGTCCGGTTCTGAGCGTTCTTGCGCAAATTCCGAAACATCTCGGTCGACGTCACGAATAACTACGGTTTCGTCAAAACTCCACAGACCTTTTTCGGCGTCCCAAACCGCAACGAAATTACCGTCACGAATCATAATATCCTGACTATACCCGTTGATAAAATTAGGATAAGCTTGCCGACTTCTCTGATTCTTTTTGATCTTTAAACTGTAGAAATCCATTTTGTCACCTTGAATCATACCAATTAGCCCACTTAGCCATCTGAACGAATAATGGCATAGTTAAAGTATCTTCCCCATAGACAGGGAATAGGCCACCTCTACCGTCTTTAGAATAACTCCTAGAAATTACTCGCTCTGCACTCTCAAGTGCTGCTTCAGCGATTACCGTAGGAGACGATATGGCGTCCATATAATAATCTACGCCTAAATTCATCAGCAAACCTTCAGCGATTCGCTCTTTGTCTAGATACATCATAGTACTTAGAGCATCTAGACTAGACACGAAAAACTCTAAAAAGCTAGGCGGACCCGTTCTAGGGTGGGGTTTCTCCAAACGATCTGCGTACTCCTCTCGAATTCGAGCGCATTGCTCAATACGAGGAGCATCACAATCCGGATAATAATCGAAAGGAATATCATCCCACCCTAGAGCGAGTTTGGTATACACTTCAAGGCAACCTTCTTTTATAAGCCATGAAGTGTAATCCATATTAGATTCGATCCCAAATAACGCCGTCGATATTGAAATCCAGCACGCATTCGGTCACATTGTGCTTACGAACTCCGTCGTAGTACCGCCATGCACATGATTCTGGGTTACCAAAATCAACGTAACCATCGCCATCTTCAGAATTGGCAATCCATCCGCATACAGAGCCTTCAGGAGTGCGAGAAACACCCAACTGATCATATACTTCATTCAGGAACAGGTGCCCCTTGGTCCGAAGACGTCGATTTGCCCAGTTCTGAATGGCAGAAATATTCATGAAGAGATAGTCTTCATTCGGGTCCCAAGCGGTCGAAGTATCATCGATCAAGCGAGCGTATGGAGATGCCTTGAAAACATCTTCGATCATGCCGTAGACGCTCTCAAGCTCATTGATCTTCTTGCAATCAGGACTATCCAGAGACAGTTCGATTGGGCGCGCCATGATTTCGTTGACCTTTTCCTCGCCAACAGCGCCGACCATCTTTTCGCGGTAGGTCTTGAATGCGGTCTCCAGCGACTTATATGCACCAGTAATGGCCATAATTTGCTTGGTCGCTAGACGGTTGCTCCATACAATGCATCCGACAGTTGCCGCACCCGAAATAACGGTAGGCGCAAGAATCTTGGCAGTATCCCAAAGAAACTGCTTTCGCAGCTTGGAAGCCGCCTCCATTGAAGTGTCCGGATATTCCTTCATGGCATTCTCATACTTAGTCTTTACCGAATACAATTCGCTTCCGGCTTTATAGGCCAAATAACCGGTTGCAACGACGCCTGCCGAAGCAGCTACTGACAAAATAGTTGGCGCGTTACGAACGATACGAGCGCCCATAGTGTGGATGATAGTTGTAAATGACATTTTTGATTATGCCCCTTTCAAAAGAAAAATTAGCTTAGTGGCTCTGGTGATGGCACCAGGAGTACATGCTTACCTCGGTCAACTACTGACCTGAAGCTAGCTTCTCGACCCCAGCCCCATCGATCATCGACGTAGGAAACCCTAAGACCAGCAGCTTCCTTAAGTTCAGCTACGGTCAGTACCTCACGATCGTCAAATACCTCGGCAATAAATGCCAGCATATCCCTCAGATCCTGATTGCTTTCGAATTCCAAGTCACGAATTCGGTCATCTGAACGAGTTTGAGGTCTGCTTCGCATCGGTGCTGACGCACGAGAATAACTAGTGGTCGAGCGGCTACCATAAGTAACGTAAGAGCCCCTTGTCTTTGGTGCGGAATTTCCGTACAGCAAAGATTGAATACCCTGTGTCACCATATCGGTAAGCATACTTTTTGCCGTTGGAATAACCACATCAATGACTAGGTGCTCCCATACCTCCGGAATATCGGATACCACAAAGTCTGACAGTGCTCTGTAGACAGTCCGATTCTTCTTTTCCGATGCCTTGGCGATTACCTTGGATTCAGTTGACTTCTCAACCTTAGCTCGATCCGAATTTGCCGGGAAAACAGGTACCGAAGGAGTACCTTTGATGTCAGTCATTCTTCTGTCCCGCCAATGCTCGGAGCTCATCGATAGATGCATCAGGGTTTGCATTGATTAGAGCCTGTGCCTGGTCCATCAAATCCTTAGGTAGGATACCACCGATGAAACCAGCTGCAAAATCAGTATCTGCCATGAACTTTTCGAGAAGGGCATCATATGCCGGAGAAGTCTCGAAGTCGGCAGTTTGCTCTGCTGACTTATGGAAACGGCGTCCATCAGCGCTTCGCATACCATAAGCCTTTGTGATCAAATATGTCGCAAAGCGGTATGAGTCTGTTCCACTTGGGTTTTCTTGCACACGAGATGCCATGACGCTCAAGGGGACAGAGTTATCCAGCTCCATTCGAATGAGTTCTGCCTTGGACAGGTTAAAGAAGAGCTCTTCCTGAACTTGGTTTCCGTCGAAGTCTTCGTAGGTGACAGTTACGCGTTGCATTATTTTGTTTCCTTTCGTTTTTTGCAGGTTAGGCAGTAGCCTGGCCCACATGGATTTAATGGGTTTCTAAACCAACTACAGACGAAACCAGTCGGTTTGCGGCGCAGGGTTAAAGCTTACGGAAAGAACAGGCTTTCCGTCCAAATTCTTCGGCGTGAAAACAGGTTCAATAACTACGCCATGCGTCCATCCGAGCTCATCACCGAAAGACACCTGGTCCAGATCAATATATGAATAGAAATCATTAAGAGAAACTGGACCATAGTTCAAAGTGTCCTGAGAAATCTCATTGCAGGCCTTTCGAACCTTCTCCGGAGTCGATCGGAACAGGCGTCCGGACAAAGCATCTTGGAAAACGATCTCCTCATCCATGAAAACCACTGTTTGGCCTTCGCTAGAAGCATCCTCACGTGCAGATTCGCGATCCTTCTCCTTTTTAGGAGGAGCAATAAGATTGGCCTTCTGAGCAGCCTTTCGAAGTTCGGATAGGTCTACCTGTGCAAGACCATACGCAGCTGACAAAGCCTTGTACTTGGCCATTCCAACGCTATGCAGAGAAATAATCGATGCGACCGTCACACCCAATGAAACTGCTGCCGGAATATACGTCTTCCAGTGACGCTTGGTGTATTCGACAAGGTTCTTGGACGGTTCGTCGTATTCCAGCTCGTGCGCCACAGCTTCGGCATGAGCCTTTGCGGACGTAACTGCGGTCATAACGCTGCTGGCGACGCCAATGCTAGCAATCCAAATCTGAGGATTTGCCTTTGCCCATTGAATAGCGGTCTTGGCGAAAGTAGTGATGTTCATTGTTGCTCCTTTTTATCAGGTTGTGGATATTTTATCGGGTTCGGGTTGCGTACAGCCATACGCATAGGCAGAGAAGGAAGAAAGTCAGCATGAGTAAAACTCCTATCGACGGCTCATTGCTGCAGAGGCGGCTAGACCTAAAACACTTTGTGCCCAGATAGGGATATAGTGCAGATCTAATGCCCCAGGGAAGTTTGGGATGGTGTATGTCTCTTTGTGGTATACACAAGAGTCCACGAGGACAATAATATGATCGAATCGCTTCATTCGGTCGGTCTTAATGACACGATTTGGAAGAATCGCATACGAATACGTAGCGATCTCGAATCCCCATTTAGGAATTATGATCTTCTCGCCGGTCCCACCTCTATATTCCATGTCATCTCCGGAATATGGGGTGTCGGTGAGCATGATTGGAAGGTGTTCGCCATGCATTTTACTAGCGATAACGCCAATAGCAGCATCCACAATAGGACTTTTAGCGCCTTTGGTTTCGCCAGAAATTGCGACCAAGTCAATGTCTGAAATTTTCTCAAGTTCTTTCAAATCAGAATGAATATACAATTCAACCATATTATTGCTCCATTGAAAACCTATAACCCGTGTTAAGGGTTATAGGAGAGTGTAGTATCTCTAGGGAATATCGCTTATGCGATCATTTTCAGCAGCTTTTTAAGCACCGCTTGGATGAGTTCTTAAGAACGTTAACGGGTTGCTCCCTCTTCAACGGCCAGATTGTCCGACAGCTCTTGATCCGGTAGATACGTAAGTTCTATCGCGTCAACCAAGACTCGTTCGGCTCGATTCCGATAAAGATAGGATTGTTCAAGCGCTCTCAGTGTACGTCCAGCAAGTACCCCCATAGCTAGGGCACAAAGCAAGAAGATAATGACGTAAATAAGCATGATGAGTTCCTTTCATGAGTATTGTCTCTCTCATTATAAGGAACGTACTTTTTACGAAAACCTATAACCCTTGTTAGGGGTTATAGGGGAAGAATCAGTTTTCGGTCTCTTCCGAATCGAACTCATTCTCGCTAGTTGCAGGGGCGTTGGCAGCCCTCCAGAACAAGAACGCAGCAGCAGCGCTAAGAAGAATTGCGGGAATGTATGGCTTAGCATCATTCGCAAGCGACTTAGCACGACGCACGGTCTTGCTCATAAAGGTCTGTCGGTTACCCTCAGTGTTAGCTTCGAGTTCCGAAAGGTCAGAGGTCTTAACAGAAGTCTTTTCGTTCATGAGAGTATCCTTTCTTGAGTATTGTCTCTCTCATTATATCGCTTGTATTTTTTGCGAAAACCTATAACCCGTGTTAGGGGTTATAGGGCGAGATTACTTTGTAGAATCACGTTAGCGTCAGTGTACAGCCGTATCAGAGTCCAGATTTGCTTCAGTACCTTCAGATCTTTCCTTGGTGGCTTTGGCGAAAACTGCAAGAACCTCGCCTACCGCATCCCACACCAAAATTGTAGTGTCAATTTCAAGTGCAGCGATTCTTTGGTCGAGTTCCGCAAGCTCTTTCTTTGCCTTCCTCCAACGGAGTACTCTGTAGATAACATACGCAATAAAAGCGGGAATCAGTACAGCTAGTGCAACTTCAAATGCAAACATGAGAATTCCTTTCATGAGTATTGTCTCTCTCATTATAAGGAACGTACTTTTTACGAAAACCTATAACCCTTGTTAGGGGTTATAGGCGGAGAGTTAATCTTCGTCAACTCGCGGGGGCACGTAGCGCAGCTTCAAATTATTGCGTAAAACAATAATCGCAAATGCCTGCTCAACTCCGTCGCTATTACTGGCCCAGCGCACACAATTCTTGTAAAAACGAGTTGTGGCCTTAGAACCAAAATACCAACCAAGGTTGAGCATCACGTATGCGATTCCAATTGTAGAAGCAATGGAAACTTTCTTGTGCATGATGAGTTCCTTTCTTGAGTATTGTCTCTCTCATTATGTCCCTTGTACTTTTTATGAAAACCTATAACCCGTGTTAGGGGTTATAGTAGAGTTTTACACCATTGGGGCGCATTCAACTCGATATTCGTCGATATAACGTCGTAATACTTCCTGGGTCAATTCGATATCTTTGGGGTCCCCGTTAGTATCTAACAGAAGATTCAATTTCTCTACAATTGAAGCAATTCTTTGTATATGATACAAAGTATCGGCTTCGATATTTTCGAGAATTTCGATTCTAGTAGTCCAACGGAACAGACTAAACAAAGTATATGCGATCAACATAGAAAGCAGTACGACCAACAAAACTTCGAATACGTACATGGATGTCAGTTCCTTTCATGAGTATTGTCTCTCATTATAAGGAGCGTACTTTTTATAAAACCTATAACCCGTGTTAGGGGTTATAGGGGATAGTCACTTTATGTGACCGAGAATACGACACATATCGTCAGATTGTTCGTTTTTCTCGTCGCGAATTCGATCGTAGCACTTTTCAAGTTCACTCGTGACCGCAATTTCCAAGTTCAAGCGCTGGTCTTTGCTCGCATCTTCGGGATAAAACCTGCGAACCGCTTCGACAACCGAGTTGTACTGCCCAATCATAGTTTCCAGATCCGTAGTCCAACGGGTCCGGAACATGTTCATAAGCAATTCAACCTTGGCCTCAGCAGCAATAACAGATTTCCTTTCCATGCGCCACAAAAGCAGGCTAATGACAGTGGAAACAGTCAAGAGGATAAGAAGTACAGTATCGATAGACATGATGAGATTCCTTTCTTGAGTATTGTCTCTCTCATTATGCCCCTTGTACTTTTTATAAAACCTATAACCCGTGTTAGGGGTTATAGGAGGAGAGTCTGTTTATCGTCTCGTTGCAGTTAGTCTAATCCAAATGCCTTCTTCAAAATGGTAGCTCCTCGCTTCCGCTCGGCATCGTTGCCGTTTGTCACCCATTTAACACACCTCTTATAAAATTTGGTGGTAACATGTTGGCCAACGGCAATTCCGACGTGGAATGTGATGAAAGCAATCCAAATTGCTGGAAGATAAGAATTATCGTTATACATGGCGAGATCCTTTCTTGAGTATTGTCTCTCATTATAAGGAGCGTACTTTTTGCAAAAACTTATCACCCACTTATTTTTTGTGAGTGATAAGCTTTAGAAAGTTATGCCTTTCCGAGCATACCAAATGCCTTCGATGAGACCACGTGAAGCTGTTCGTAGTTGAGTACGAGTGCCAAACCAAGCAGATATACGGCTCCGCGGAACAAATTATCGGGAGAAGGAAGCATTCGCTTTACTGGATGGGAGTCCAGTGCAAGTTTATGCAATTTTTCCAGATTATTGACTGCGTTAGTATATTCAGGCGTGGTAGGGTTTTCGCCATCCAACCAATTCAGCGCCTCGTTTTCGAGGTCTTCGTAATCGGTGAGTCGTTCGGTGTGCATCATAATGAGTGCTCCTTTCTATTAGCGTCTCATTATATGGTGTGTTTATTTTTCTTTCTTGACATGCATCGCCACGGAATCACCAGTGCGCAATTCCTTAGGATCAGTCTCGAATGATGCGTAAACATCGCCTTCGTTTGACACTACGAGCGTTCCGGAATTCTCGGAAGAGGCATATGTCTTAGAACTCACATGCAGGCAAGCACCCATAAAAGCACCGACTGCGGTAATTGTAGCGGTGAGTTCATCCGAGTATGAAATTCCCCAGATCCCGCCGATAACATTGACAAAAGTGGCAAAAGCGGGCACGAAAATAAGTGCAATCCACTTCAGGCGATCGTAAGTCTTATTACTCATCATTTCTTTTCTCCTGGTTTCTTCATGGGGAGGTGGGAAATTTCCTCATAGAGCTTTTCACCCATCCCATTTCCCCCGAGATCAATATATGGACGGTATAAATAGTTGTAGAAATCCTCATACTCATCGATCGGGATATATCCCTGTGCGAGATACAGTTTCCCTATCATAATAATTTGATTTCTAGCAATTCCTAGCAAAAGTGCATTAGCTCGATCGTGCCGGTTTTTTCGAGCAGCTAAAATGGCCCAAATTCCGGAGCTACCAAGCAATGCAGTGATAACAGGAACCAAAACTTCAATCATTCTAGTTGCGTCCACGGCACCACTTCTCCTGTTTCCTTGTAATAAATCTTCTTAACCTGAATCTCTGCTGTAATCTTCAATCGCTCTATGCCGGAGTATTGTATACTCGTAAGCTCCCCGCCATAGACGTATTTCTCATCGCATAGAGTCAGCGATTTGAACATTTGCACGCCGATCAGGTGTTCATCGTATAATTCTGCTGTGGCAACAACAATATCGGACGGATCAATTGTTACGTTATTGCGTTGATCTTCGCGATTAATTTTTTCAGTAGCACTGGCTTCCAGAGCAGTTTCGTACCGAGCAAATCCCGTATTATAATCGGTTCCATCCCAAAAAGCCATGTGATCCCATGGTTCGGTGTTAAGCTCGCCCCGGTGCAACATTGAAGGCTGACCGTAATCTTTATTACGCTCGATCCACCAATGTGTCGGACTTTGTGGGATTTGTTTTTTAACTTTAATAGGCTTGTCGCTAGTGAACGTCCTATTTAGCTGATACTGAGGGTTGATAGGATCACTAAGTTCCAGTCTAAGCACTCCAGTAAAGAAATCCATCGATGTGGTACACGTGGATTTATGGGTATTTGCCCAGTTCGAAATTCGCTCCCAGATATTCTCGGTAGTCTTCATACCCCACAAACTAATTTTGGAAGAAAGATAGGCATCCAAATGTAATGGTAGCTTTTCATCCCGAGTAGCCTGGCCTCCCAATAAGTGCACTTTAATATCATTAGAAAATGCTGCGTATTTCCAAGCCAAGTTTTTCAAGGGTTTTCGCTTGAAAAATTCCCATAGTGATCCGCAAGTCAATCTGTAGATATCCGTTGAGGTTCGTTCGACCGCATATACTATAGCATTACCCAATTGAGCTGCAGATGCGTTCGGACTGAAGGCGGTTACATTTTGTGAAACGCCCTTTGGATTACCGACTAAAATGGTAATGATGTTTCCGAGCCACGGCGGTTTATCGGATCTAATCAATAAATCAACATCAAATGACGTAGCGGTTACCCGAACTGAAATGTCCAGCACCTCTAGCCTATTTATGTAACAAATTTTATCGATGACACGAACGTGAGCAGCTTCCAATCCCAATGAAGAATCAGTCATAGGATATACCTAACCGGAGTGAGCGTAACATTGTCAATCTGGTATGCACTACTACCTGTATAGGTAGCTGAAACAACCGATGGTACAGATTGCGAAAACATGTTTAGGACCCCCTCTATATCGCATACTGGTTCGAGCATGTTGTTATAGATATATCCGCTATGCGACATGCCATACGTATACACTTCGAAGTTTCCGGCTCTTTTTAGCTTAAGAGGACCGGATTTAACATCCCTTAAGTTTACGATGGCTCGATCACCTTCTATGAACCGCATACGTTCAGTATATCCGCCAGTGGTGTTAAGCATCCGAAGATTTCGTTCCCATTCATATTCGTAGAATTCGCCCGCATATGAAGGAATACTAACATCCAGAACCTTTTGAGCGCCATTAGCTAATACAACGGTAACCAGACGTGTCTGACCACCGTCGGTTTTGATAAAATATCGCCTTGTCAATCCCACCGTAAATGTAATGCGAGGATTTGCGTCACTATAATTATATGTGCACGATGTTACAATACATGGGCATGACATGTTACCTAAGGTATCCTTGGTAGTTCTGACACTATAGGTAGCAAAATCTTGGGTTATCTTAACATACTTGTCGGAATCAAATACGACGAGCTCGTTCATCGACTGGATCATCGTGCAGATTTCTCGGTAACTTAATGGCGGTAACTGCTCTACAGGTGCGAGCGTAAAAGAAATAGAACGAGAATTGTCGGATACGCTAGTTACGGCGGAGCCCGAAAAACTTACCGACTTCGACGGGATTAGGTCTCCAGAAACATTGGAAATACACCAACCCCGGGGTGCGAAGTCAAAACCGAAAGTTTCACTTCCGATTTGAATAGCTTTAATTGACATATTTATACTACTCCTCTTACATACGCAAGTTGAGAAACTGTTTGGTTGTGCAACTCCTCAAGACCGATTTCCTTCGGGGAGTTATTGTATTGGTTAAATACGACTTGCTTCTGAACCCCTAGCTCAGCTCGCAAAGCAGCGAATTCACGTTGCAAAGCAACTCGGTCATTATATGGTTCAGCACCAATCGAGTACTTGGCATTTTCGAATGTTTCATTGGCGAAAGATCGAATTGCGCTGTCGTCAACAATGGGCTTAATCGTGGGTTCGTAATTTGCATTAACATCGAACGCATCGATAACGCTATTCGCAATCTCACCCATGGTATCAATCGCATGATCGGCATTTCGCTTTGCACCAACACCAAGGCCCAGAACTAGGAACTTACCAATTTCGGCAAATACACGGGAAGGTGAGTGAATTCCGAAAATACCTTTAACCTTGTTGATTGCGCCTTGTGCAAGACCGCCCAACCATGAGGTAAAGCTACTCCAAGCATTCGAAATACCATTCCAGATACCGTCGACTAGGTTACTACCCAAAGAAGTAAGACTTCCCCAAAGTCGATTGCCCATTTTACCCAGACCATCGCTGAGCCAATTGAAAATACTGTCGACAAGTCTGCCAACGGCGTCATTCAATTCGGGCCCGTGGCGATCGAATGCGTCTGCGAGACCATTGATAAATGTAATCACTGCTCGGAAAGCCGCATTAACCAGCTCAACCATACCATTGGCAAGACCTTCAATAAAGGCCCCCATGATTTCCAAGCCTGTTTGAACCACTTCACCAATATGATCACGAATTGCTGTCAAAAGACCTACGACACATGTCAGTGCTGCGTCCGCTAGCTGAGGAACACTCTCCACAAGAACTTGACAGAGAGTAGTCACCATCTGGATGGCCAATTCCCCAAACTTCGGAAGTAGCTGGATCAACCCATCGATAATTCCGCCAACAATAGCAACAATTGTCTGGACAAGAGTCGGCATGAACTCAATTAGCTGCTGGCACAGAGCAGTCAACACCACAAACAAAGCTTGAATTAACTTTGGGCCTTGTTCGACGATGATTATGCAAATTTGTCCGATAGCAGCTCCGATTACCGGCATAATAGCCATCATCATAGCCATCATAGCTGCTCCGAACGACGGAGCCGCAGCGGCCAATGCGCCGAATGTCTCTTGAAGGGCAGACGCCAGATCTGGAGCAACTGCCTTTAGGATCTTAGTTCCTGCGGCAATGCCAGCGGCCATGGCTGCGAATCCCCCACCAATGATGGGGCCTGCAGAAGCCAGCAAAGCAAAGAATGCCGTCAGAACAATTACAAATCCCGTCAATGCAGCCACGAAAACCAAAGCAATTCCAACTAGGGCAGCAATAACCCCAACTAGAATCGCTAGGCCTGGCGCCACAAGAGGCGCAATTGCTGCAGCAGCCAGAAGAACCGCAATTCCACCAGCAATAGCCAGCAGTGCTTTAACAATAGTACCTGGTTGAATGGTTTCGTATTGTTTGATAGCCTGTGCAAGCAACCACATAGCAGCTGCTAGGGTAATAAACGTTCCAGCTCCAAACGAAACGCCAGATGCAATCGTAGCAATGCCAACCAAAGCGAGCATAACTGCTGCCATTTTGAAGGTTGCGGACAAGAGCGTTCCCCAGTCATACGCCAAGAATGATTGAATCACGTTGGCGATCAGAACCAGAGAGACAACAATTGCCAAAAGCCCAAATGACGAGACGCTAGCCGACGGAGGAATCAATGCCAGTGCCCCAATTAGAACACCAAAGGAGGCAGCAATACCAACAATACCACGAACCAACGTCATGAAGTCCATGTTACCAAAGGTAAGCACTGCTTCGGATAGTGCACTAATTGCTCGGCCTAGGCCCATAACCAATAACGCAGCTCCGATAGTTACTCCGCCATTGTTCGAGAATGCGGCGATTGCAGCAACTGCTGCTCCGATTCCAGCAATGACAACCGTGACTGCGAACAAGCCTTGCATTAGAGTTCCAGTATCCATGGTTCCCAATTTAGCAATCGGCTTGGTTAGCATCTTCACTGCAATAGCCATCGCCAGCATCAGACCGGTTCCCTTGATTACTGTTACACCATCCTTGCTAAGAACCTTAGCAACTGCGGTCATTCCGGCAACCAAAGCACCAATAGATGCCAGGCCCTTCATGATTTGATTACCATCAAGGCTTGAAATCGCACGAATAGCGAATGCTAGAAGTAAAACACTTCCAGCAAGAAGAACTGACACTATACCTAGCTTGGCTAGCTTCCCTTCAGGAATTTCCAACTTAGAAAGCGATTTCATGGCGACTACCAGCCCTAAAGTAAGAGCTCCAATAGCCGTCAATGCGTTCATTAGCTGTTGAGATGGAATTGCAGCCAGTACGAATAGCGCAGCTGCAAGAATTGCGATGCTAACCGCGATGTTCTTAAGCGCTTTGGACTTTAGCTGATCTGTCATTGCTTTAAGAGACTTCGTAACCGAATCCAAGATCTCGCTAACACGTCCTGTAAAGTTCTTTACGTCATTGACTGTATTATTGAGATTTCGGAAGAAACGGACCACCATCTTCGCTACAATAGCAAGAACGCCAGCATTGAAGATACCCTTCATGATGTCGGCGAATGACACGTTATCGAAAGCATGTGCAAATCGCGTACCGATATTTGATAGCATCTTGCCCATGTTATCGAATGCTTTGGCCATATTGGCTTTAAACTCTTGGAAAGTTTTGTTTTCGTTAACGAACGCTCGAACTGATTTGGCAGCATTAGCAAAGCCAGTCGAAATTGTCTTGGTGCCGCTAGCGACAGACTTAGCAAGTCCAACAACTGTGGTTCCAACGGTATACAGAATGCCGCCGACAACTCCAAACTTAGCGAAAGAGTTAACTGCCTCGTCAGAGAAGTTTCGGAATCCGTTCTTAACCCAAGCGATAATGGCTTTAACAGCATCTATCGAACCGGAGAAGAAATTGGTAAGCTTTGCCGTCATAGTTTGCAGACCCTTAGTTATATTTTGCAAAATGGGTCGCAAACCGCTAACGTCAAATCCAAGATACTCGAGTTTATTCGCAAACGAGTCCATTTGAATGGACATGCCGCTAAAGAAATCGCCTTGACGATTGATATCACCAAGACTACTTGCAAACCTCTTAATGCTTTGTGCTGGTGCTGCGAATACAGAAGCCAACTTGTCTTGCAGCATACCGCCAATCTTTCGAACCGCGTCCATCTCTAGGCGAAGATTCGCCATATGGTCCGTCGTTCGTTGGGCTAGTACGGAAGATACTTCAAGTTCCGCCTGGTCAAATATTGCCCCGAAAGAACCAGAACGCTTGACAATGGTTTCAAACTTCGAGAATGGGTCAGTAATTGCGGCAATCTTTTCGGCAATCTTTGGATCTACTACATTCCTTGCTTTATCGCCAAGTGCTTCGAATCTCTTTCCGAGGTTGTCGAATACCTGTTTGGTTTTATCGAGGATTCCGATCTGCTTGACGAAGTCTTTCACCTTATCTGTAAGTACGCCAAAGGCATCCTTTGCGATGTAGACAAAGATTCGAAGTACGTTGACGAAAGTCTTCACATAGTCACTAGCGACCGATACCGATTTTCCGATAATTGCGAAAATAGAATCGATACCGGTGTTTACGATAGCTACAAATGCATCTACCCATTTTCCAAGGTACCCGATACCCTTGCTTAAGGATTGGGATAGCGAATCCAGAGGCGACAGTCCCCCAGTCAGTGTGGAGAACCATTCTTTGAACATTGCAATAAGATCGCCCATCTTCCCCATAAGGTGGACAATTGGACGGACCACTGCTCCAGCCAAAGTCAATCCAAATTTGGCAATATTGATCGCTACGATGGACATAAATTTCGCAAAGCTAAGCAATGCTCCAGCGGCAACTCCAAGTGCAACCCCAACCGCTTTACCAATAGACTTCAGATCGGACGCGAATTCATCAGAGATTCGGATCCAGTCTGCAATTTCATGTCTAAAGAATGCGGTAAACTTAAACAAGGCTTGGCCAGCATCCCCACTAAACACGGAGATTATACCCTCGCCGAGGGCCCCGATAGGACGAAGGAGATTTGTGAATAGAGCACCAAGCCCTTCCCACAGATCAAACCATCCGCCTAGTTCATCCCATCGCTTGAGGATATTAACTAGACCGCCCATTACAGCATCGATGCCACCGCCGATAGCGTTTGCTACCCCGGTCCAAAGATTTTGAGCTCGTTCGAAATCGCCGAAGATGATTCGGAAAATAGATGCCCATCCAGAGCCAAGGGCTTCCTTAATGTTACCAATAAGCTGACTAAAAGTCTTAACTTTAGTAGCTGCGTTATTGGCAGTTTCGCCCATCTTCAGAATTTCTTCGGTCTGCTGTTCGGTGTATCCCATATTCAGAAGCTGCTCGCGAGAAAGGTCTCCCGTGTACTGCTTCAGAGTTTCCAGCATAACCGAACTGTCCAGCCAGCCGTACTTAAGAGATTCTCGGAACGAACCTTCCTTAGCGATCATCTCGTCGACCGCTTTACCGTGGTTACGAGCTGTTCTCTTCAAGGCTTCTTGGAACTGTTCACCGCCCATTCCGGCATTAGAAATGGAGTTCCAGTCCATCAGCTTGACAGTTCCGGTGGCGAGTGCCTGCGACAGCTGGTACATACCACGAGCAGTGTTTTCTGAATTAGCTCCCATTGCAGCAGCAACATTGGAGAAGCCCTTAATTGCTGCCACAGAATCATTTAGGCCGACACCAGCCGCGGTGAACGTACCCACATTTCGAGTCATCTCACCGAAATTGTAAATCGTCTTGTCTGCGTAAGCATTCAATTCGTCAAGGGCTGCGTTCACAGTGGCGATAGTCTCGCCTTTACTCGCAGTGTTAGAAAGAACGGTCTGCACCGAGTCGAGCTGACTTTGGTATTCTCGGAAACCGTCCATGATAGGCGCTAGGGTAAAAGACGACAACATGGAAGCGCCAGTTTGGATTGCTTTGGAGGCGATGTTTCCCAACGCAACCGCAGCGGCACCGCTAAGAACGGAAAAGCCAGTCGAAACTTTTTCGACAGCTCCTCGAAGCTGATCCATACGTTCAACTGGGATGTTTGCTGTGATGCTATCGAAAGCGTTACCGACAGCTTTGAAATTCATGGACTCTTTTAACTTAGACAGAGTACCGAGAACCTCATTTGCTTTCCCAGCGAACTTCTTGTCTTCGAGTTCGATAGAAACGACTTTATTGTCGATCGTTTTAGACATTTCGGGCGGCCTCCTCAATCTTTTCCGCTATTTTGTTAAAGATAGGCTTCATCGCAGGATTGACATAGTCGATTCCTTCTACGAAACCGCCAGTTCCAGTACCATGTCCATACTGCAGAATGACAGCGATAGGTACACCTGAGTTCACATTGGTGTTATACCAAGTAACGGTCATTCCAGTTTCGGTCTCTGATATGGAATACTCCCAAGAAGACGCAGTTTTTCCACTTCGAGTCGGGGTTGCCTCTGACAGGGCGGCAACGCCCATTCTCCCGGCTTCGTTCAGAATGTTACGAAAGTGCTGAAGTTTGAAGTTTTTCAACCATTTTGAAGTTTCGAAGTCTCCATCTAGACGCATCGAGATCATGGGCGTTGCCTCCTTTCAATTAAGCGATAGCTGCATTGAGCGCAGCTTCAGTAATGGGACCGATGATGTAGTCGACATCCACCCCAAGAATCGACTGTACCTTGCCAGTCGTGTCGTCATGCGCGTCACGGCTATCCGGGCCCCAGATTCCATCGACGTAAGTGCCGACGGTGGACTGAGCGAATTCGACTCCGTACGGGAAGTTCTCTCCGCCGTAAGACGATGCCGAGATCAGAGCATCTGCACGCTGGGCAAGTTCGTCGACTCCATTTGCGTGGAGTGCTTCGCACAGACGTTCCTTAACCGAATCGTCCGAGCCATTTGATTCGTGCGGCTCATCGCCAGACAGCTCGCGGTACATTTCCTGTGCGTACTGCATGTAACGATCTCGGTATTCGTCACGAATCTGACCGGGGCAGAAGGTGGCCGTGAAGTTAGAGTGCGGGAAAACGTTCTGTCCCCATACCGGATATCCGAGATTGTAACCGTAGCAAAGAGCTCCGGTCAGCTTACCACCGGAACAAATCGTCTCCTCCGAAAGCTCCCAATCGGGGGCACCGGAAATGTTAGCGTGTTCAATACCGATAGAGCAGAGGTTCTCGTTCCAGTCTCCGGCGTGGAATGCAGTATCCCAGTCGTGAACGATCTGGACGACAGTCCCATCATCTTCGACCTGGTAATGCGCCGACGTGCCGCTACGCTCCCAGAACTTAGCCACAGTCTCGCCACTCTGTCGAACTCCTGCATTATGATGAAGAACGATATGGCGGATGTTGGTACCATCGCGTCCTTCCATGTGAGAATACCCGCGAGCATCGTTGAGGATGCAATTGCGGTCTGCTTGCAAATTAGTGTAATCCATGAATTATCCTTTGGAATTCGTTCGAGATCGTCTAGCCATGTTGAGAGCGCTACGAGCAGCTGCGCTAGATCTCGGATCATTGGTTTTGTTTGCCTGCGAATTTTTAGCTGAAAAAATTCGAAGCAGTGCTAGTAATCTACTAAGATGCCATTCCTCAACATCTATTGGGATGTTGTTCTGGAACATTGCATAATAAAGCAGTTCGGAGGTTAGTGTATCCGAGCTGCCTTGATTATTATTAGAGTGTTCTAGTAGATGCGTAGCTGTTTTTTGGTCACTAATGTAATCAATGACCTGTTTTTGCATGTCGGCATCATACCGTTTGAAAAATGTATCTCCCAGTTCTCTGTCGGACATGCATTGTATGTAATACATCACTTCGTCTGGGGTAGACGGTGGTGTTTCTAAAAAAGAACGCTTGTATTTGCACTCCCATAGGCTCACAGATTTTAGGCTATGAAGCAATACTACTCGTTCTTCCGGAAAATCTATAAAGCTATTATCATGCTCGTCAAAGCGTTCTTCTGCCGGAAGAAAAAGGATTAGAAACATGATGTCACTTAGTGAGTTCCGCGATTTCGTTAGGCATGAGAAGCTTCGGCTGAGCAGTGGCAGAGCCGTAAAGCTTGTCCAGAACCGCCTTAAGCTTGCCTGCGTCAATCTTGGTGGTGTCAAGAGTAATGAGCGAGGTAGGCTTCTTGTTCGGAACCGGGACAGGGGTGGTGTTGCATTCCCAAGAGAACGCAATTGCATCGGGAGAGTCCGAAACCGTGGCGTATGCCTTCTCGGAAGGCGATGCCACTGCACCGTACACGATGTGAATAAGCTCGCCGTACTGGTCACCCTTCGTGTCGTTGCCCAGGATTGTAGAGTAGCACAGTGCAAAGCGCGAACGATTCTGCTGGCCGACAAGCACACCCTTATTCAGCTGCGCGGTGCCATCACATTCCGCGAATTCGTCGGGGTAGGTATACGCTTCAACAGTCACCTTGAATTCCTCAGCCGAGGTCAGGGTGAGGTACTTGATGTTGTCGGCGTAAATAGAGGTGGCTTCGGCACCCGAGGGGGATTCGGTAACGGTCTTAAGACCATTCCATGCCACGCCATCCTTGTAGGCGTTCGTCGAGTTATCGAAAACATACAGGACGCCCTTGCTTACACCAGTGTGGTATACATGCGATCCTGCCGCATCCCAAGTGATAGCAGTCATTTGCTAACTCCTTCTATAAATACATTGTGTAAACGAAATGATTTAATCCGTTTACACGATAAGTGGTATCAAGATTCGTATAAGGTATTTTTTGCAAATCGTATAGGTATTCAGGAAATGGATGCTTATCCATGATCGTTACCGTATATCGATCTCGCATTGAGAAAACCGTATTAGACGCTCGAGTCGACGCCAAGTCCGACAGATGGAAAACTACAGCCGGATATGCCATTTTGAGGTTTTCCGGCGGCTGAAAGTAAACTCGGTCGTGTCCTACAATTTTCGCTAGGATTGATTGGGCTTCTTTAAACGTTGCCATTATACACCCCACCAAGAACAATAATCACTCTCGGGGGCTCCAAAGTAATTGTAGTGACAGACCACTTAGTGCCCTTCCAAACTACATACTTTAAAGAATTTAGGTGATTGAAAATTTCATTGTTCCCAATTACTGAAATTTCATTGGCCAATCTGACGGAGGCATTTACTTCTTGTTCACTGTATACACGGCTGGAAATCTTTCTAAAAGTTCCTTTAACCTTGATTTCAGTAGATACTTCGTTATAAATACCTCCGTCAGACGATTCCGTTCTGACGAAGCCGAGCAGACCGGAAAACCTACTCATAATCAGGCAGTCTTGCGAGTAAGAGTGAGAGCAGAGTAGGGAACGGTAAGAGAACCGCTGCAGCGAGTCTCCATCAGGTACTTGTACTGGTTGAAGTCGATGTCAAAGTCAGTCGCAAGACCGAGTTCGCCACCAGCGTTTGCACCAATAGTGTAGTCAGCCATGTTCACTGCGATTGCAAGAACGTCGCCCTTCTTGTTGTCGCCCAGATCGCGCTGGAGACCCTCGAAGTAGGGGACAGTCACGATCTTGGCCACGTTACCGAACGCAGAGCGAAGCTCTTCCGCGTTTGCGTAGAGGCGACGTCCCGTGGTGTCCTTCTGGAGGAGGAGCTTAGTGTAGAGGGTCTTGGCCATGAAAATGGTGGGAGCACCAGTACCTTCGAGCTTGGCGAGCTCCATGACAAGGGTATCGATGAGTTCGTCATCCTTAACAGCCTTCTCAATTACCGTGTGAATAGCATACAGATCGTTCTCACGAAGAATCGGTCGGATGCACTCCTCATCGATCTTTCCGGGGTTATCTGCAGTGCGACCATCACCAATCAGGATAGCGCGTGCGAGTTCTTCCTGGAGCTTGATACGCATCTCCTTCTGAACCCAGGCTGCGACATCGAGATCGGTAATATCCACGAGGTCATCACGATCGAGCTTCTGCTTCTTGTAGATCGTGGTGGGGTTGGTGGTTCGGGTAAGAAGGCGGAAAACCTCGTCGATCTTCTTAGAGCCCTTCTTGGCGTAACCCATTGCTCGAGCCTTGTCGTCACGGATATCAGCGAACACCGACTTAACACGGGCGAAAGGCGAGTGGCGAGCGGCGGTAACAACATCTGCCACCCAAGACTGATCTCGGTTGATGAACGAGGGATCCTTGTCGAGCTTTGCGTCAGGGAACAGGTAACCAATGTTCTCGATTCCGTAATCAGCATGCGCGAGTTCGGAAGAGAGAGTAGTTCCGTGAGACTGTGCAAGCTTTGCAATTTCGGTGTAAATCTCGGAGTGCTTCAACGTGTTTTCGGGCGATGCTTCGCCGTTAGATTCAAAGATATTGTGCTTCATATCATTCTCCTGTTCGGATGGGTTTTGGTCTTGGTTTTTTTCTTTAAGTGCTTCGTCCAAAAGGTATTCAAGCACCATCATTTGGTCATCATTAAATGTATCCAAAATATCTGCGACAGTCTTTTCTTCATCCTTGGAGTCAGAAGTCTTTTCTTCATCCTTGGAGTCAGAAGTCTCTTCCTCGTCTTCGTCCTTCTTATCAGCATGTTCTGCGTCGTCGTCCGTGCAGAAAATGTTTGCCGAGTATTCTCCAGATTCGGAATGAGATACGCTGACGTCTTCAATTCGGGCTTCTGGATTTGCTCCGGCCAAAACTAAAGAAACCTCAACAATATTCCCACTATGAACAAGATTACCTTCCTGCTTCAGCCGATTGGCAAAGATAGAAAGGGAATCAATATCGCCGTGAGTAATCATGTCGCGAACGTGATCGGCTTGCGTGGTTCCGTTCAGGAAGCCGTACGCATAGATACCCTTATCTTGTCGCTTAAGATAAGCGTGCCCCAAAACATTCGTGACTTCATTATGTCCGTGTTGCCACACCAAGGGAACCGTGGCGCCATCGTTAGCGTCGAATGCGTGCTTGCCGATTACTCGACCATCCGAACACTTTACTCCAGCTACCGTAGCCCAGCCCTGGAAGTCGCTTTTTGTGATATCAACTTCCATTTTGATTGTTTTCTCCTTCTTCAGACCCTTGCGCATCAGCCGCATTTGCCGATGTGGTGTATGGGTTTGCTAGTTTGTCAGCATTTGCATCTTGCGACTGCGGAAGACCAATAATCGACCTGATTTCATTAGGTGTCATAATTAGGTTCGTAATGAATGTCTGTGCCATGGACGCAATCGAGTCCAGCGGTGCGCTTGCAAATGGATCGCGGACGTAGATGATTCGCTGCCCCGTGGTTTGACCTTTCTGAGTAATAAACGTATAGGTCATCGTAGTGACGATAGCATTTAGAATTGGACGAATTGTCCTGTTCTGGTAACTAAGCATCACGTTAGAATCAGCGGTCCCATCAAATACGGATTCCGTGAATCCCAGCATGTTATACAAATACTCAGTCAGGTATTTAATTTGGTCCAAAAGATTGTTTTCGACAGGACGATTCAACTGCGTAATTTTCTCGGCACCGTCCACATAAGCAACTCCAACTTCAGAGTTTCGAAGTTGGTCTTCAATTGCGTTTCGTCGTACTTCGGCCTGTTCCTTGCGCATTTCGCCACGAACAGTATATGGAAGCTGAATAATCAGGTCTAACCTTTTACCCAGTGCAGTGTTATCGAACGAGTCTAGTACGTCTAGCTTTCGGCTTAATCTTTGTGCCATACCGCCATTACGCGAAGTTACATCGTATAAGGGGCTGTTAACTAAGCATACTACATCTTTTGGTAGTAGAATTTCTTCTCGAATACCTTTGCGATCGTTATACACATTAATTCGTACGGAATCAGTATACCAATCGACTACTCTGCCTACTCGCATAGACAAAATCTCGTAAGATCCTGGCATTGGAGAATCCATAATATCGTTGCTGGTGTCAACCGGAACGATAGCGGCAACTCCCTGTTCAAGCATTGTATAAACTAGCTCATAAATAAATGCTTGACCCGTTTGGTCTTTATTAGCCATCAAGGTCAGGCATCGATTCAAGGAGCTATTGTACTCTGCATCGTATTTTCCCAAAGAATCTACTTTAACGTGGCGAATCGGAATGTTGGAAACGTCAATTGCAATCTTATTATACATCGTCTGAATAAGATTCATCGAGCCCATCGGCCTGTAACGACCCGCATATGAAGGTGTTGGGATTCGAGGAGCGGATGTTTCTGTAATTGGATTTGCAAAAACGTTCCAAGCGCTGGATAGTCTATCTCTAAAAGTTACTTTCATTTCCCTCCTATCTAAAATCGTCACTATTACTTTTATATGCGACCCACGCATCAACCATTGCGGCAACCGAGTCGATCTTTAGATCCATTCGTTTCTTTAAAATTTTTCGGTTACCGTTGGTATCTTCGAGGGTGATGGTATTACCCATGGCCCATCCCATCAATTCCTGATCGAACAGGAGCATACGGTTTTCAGAAAGCGCTTTTAACTCTCCTAAAGGAACACTTTCTGTTTTTGCGCCCTGGATAACCTTCCGAACACCATAGGGTCCATTCTCTCCGATCCAACGCTCGACAAATTCTTTCGCATTGTATGGGTCATAGCCAAAAGCACGGACATCATACTCAGACTTTAGTATGTATTCATCTAGATCATTATAGACTTCCATCATGTCTAGGACTACACCTTCTAAGACATGCAGAGATCCCTCTCGAATGAATTCTTCATACTTTATTCGTCCTGCTGCGGGAAGATTGTCAAACGTACGGACAGTAATGTAAGCTCTGGTCTTTACTCCAAAGCTTCCATCTGCTAATGGAAACAGAAAAGTAAATGCGCAGAAATCATCGCCTTGCGACAAGTCTGCTCCCATAGCGCATGGCATCTGCCAATATTCGCGATTTGGATGTGTTTGCGTTTCTTCATATGGGAAGAAGTATGTATAGCCTTCCATCGGTATCCCGAATCGTTTTGCTAGAATATCATTTCGAGCAGACGGTACATTTTCGGCCCTTGCTACATCGCGTTGATATGTCTCGTAAGATACAGTCGCCCCGATGTTTGGCTGAGCCTTCATCCACATGTTCGGATCACCCACTTCCTCCACATTGTCCAATCGGTAATACCAGATCGACGTGTGAGGATCGTAGTAGTCTCCTTTTAGGATCGACATCAATTCCATTTTGATAGAATCGCCGACGCCGTTACGCGCAGTACCTTCGGATGATACTGCCAAGACCACCCAATCTTGAATCTTAGAAGCGCCTTGCTCCAAAGCAGCAATAACGTCTTGTCTAACGTCTCCAGAAAGCCATTCGTCGACGCTGTTGATCTTACTTCGAAGTCCTTGAAGCTTATCAACACTCATTGGGCGAACTTCTAGCAGCGAGCTGTTAGAAAAATTCTCTATACCTTTCTTAGTACTGTCCAGCAGAGTTTTCTGCGCTCGTCCACCTTTACCAGAAGATACTAATCCAGACGTCAGTAGCTTGAAGTACGGCCCTTTAGATCTAACGATGGCTGTCTTTAGCGGAGATAGAGTTTCTTCGGCCTGCGGCATTGTTGGAGCGGTTGCTATTTGGTGCGTAGACGAAGGATCGATGTTTAGGAAGTAAGCATGGATAAACGACATATACATAGATTTAGCCGCACCGCGACCGACTATGAGATATTGTTTGTTTACCAGCCTTCTCTTACGCTCTACCTGAACATACTTTCCATGGTGACCAGTTTCATCTAGGACGAATTCAGACACTGTTTCGTAATAGAACCACGCTAGCAGCGATTCAGCCCATAACTTAAAGGTATCCAGCATCTTAAAGTCACTGCCGTCAACCAGTGTTAGTTCATCTTCACAATATCTGATAAAACCATCAATGGCTGTGTCATCGTAGTAATATCGGGGCGAGGCAATTAGTGCATCAATCCGATTCATCTCCATCTCAATGGTTTTAGGAACCGGAATTTCTCCACGTAAAACTCTATCTCTGAATTCGCCATAATACTTAGGAGTAGCCGTGTTTGATAACGTCATTTCGAACCAGAAACTCGCTTAATGAGGTTATTAACAACAGGACTTCTAGCCGGTTTTGCTTTTCTAGTCATCAACTCGTTAAGTTTCTTCAGAGTTTCTTCGCTAGTAAGCGTGTCTGTGAGTTTCTTTCCTGCAGCAGATGCGATTTTGCCCGTCTCAGATTTAACCAAATCCTTTATAAACTTAGACGCTCCCGATTCGGGTCGAGCTTCGAGCTCCCGCATCTCTTTTTCGAGCTTTGCTCGTTCAATCTTTGTCTTAAGTTCTGCATTGGTTAGATAGTGAATCGGAATTTTCTCAAGTTTTTCTCGCTCGTAGCGAGCTACTTTCATTTTTCGACTCTCGTTAGGTCGAGCTTTCCGATCCCGGCGTCGTTTCAAGAACCCGCGAACTGATCCGGACTTAGCTTTTGGAGAATTCTCAGTTGGTCCGTCTCCTTTAGAGCGCTTACCTTCGATAACGCGGCCTCGACGAACACCCCAGCGCATACCTTTTACTCCCCAATGCGCCAAGTAATCTTCTAAAGGCTCAGCCTCCATGCTGCCTCCTCCTTTAACTTAGAAATGGATTCAATAGCGAATGATGTGGGTGGTGGATCAAAAGCTAAGCGAACGCTATAACAAACATAGCTACGCAATAGCTTACCGTTAGCTTCTCCTGGAAATTCGTCGGAATGGTAGAGCTCTTCTGAACGTGCGGAAATTTGAGATGCTTGTGCCAAAGCATCGTCAATTATGTTTCGTAGTTCGGGGTCGAATGAGTCATCTGAATCCAGTCCTAGATATGATTTTACGTCATCAAGAATTGTCATGTAGTTCGCCTCCATGGTATGGTATCATTTGGCTGGCGCGGATTAAAGTCTTCTAGCGCCAGAGCACTAGTTCCATAATGGATACTCCGATGTGTATTGTACGAAACACACACTAAATTGTCTAAATCAACCACCAAAGGATTTTTAGACTCAACATCTCGTACGGTGATCGGGTTTATATGGTGAACTAAGATATCTCTATGTATTGGGTAGCCATCCAATGCAAGATCGCACCCATTATCGCGAGCAATGACTTCAGTTCTCGTTTTTCGCCAAAGATAAGACATATAAAATTGCTGATTGAGATATCGGGCATGTCCGAAAGTTTCTTCAAACGGCACTCCATCTAAAGATAGATATTGTAGTCGTTCTTCGAAAGTTGAATATCGGATCATTTGGCTATAGCTCAGCATCAGATCCTCCCGAATACAAACGGAACGCCTCTAGAGCCTCTGCAACCAATTCCTCAGTTCGCACTGCGCTCTCCAAAGCAGACACTTTGGCTTGAACAAGTTTAGTTTCGTTAATCAACTTATCTTGTTCAAGTTGTTCTCTGGTACCACCGGCCTTCAAAAAGTGAAGTAGGATGGCTGGACTGGCAGTTCCTTCCCGAATTTGCTTCTCAGCAAGTTCCATGGCCGCTCCGATTATAGATCGCTCGGCTTCTTCGGCTGTTTCTGGTACTTTTTTACCCTTAATACCCAAGTTCAATCTCCATATCTAGTCATAGGGAAGAGATTTACGGCCTCTACCCGGCCCTCAAGAAAGGAGCACGGAAAGACAAGACCCGGTAGAGACCGAAAACCCCTTCCCAAATTTTACCTCCGGAGAAAAATAAGGGAGGGGCGCGATGCATAGGGGGGTGGGGAGAGAGCGCCGGGCCCCCTCCCCATTAGAGAGACAAAACCCCTATACTTCCGATGGAAAACCATCGTTTTTACTCATCATGTTCTACCACGATGTAGTTTCCCGTTGGATTCCAATCCAAAATCCAATCAATTGCAGCTTCAATCTCATCATTGTTGAGTTCTTGAGGTAACTCAGACGAGGTATGACTCACTCTAGCTAACAGACCGTAAGTATTGTAACCATTGACAGTGTCAAAGTTGTACCATTCATCAGGTTGTTCGAGTGGATCATATGGATTGTCTTCTGTTGTCAAGTATCTCATGCGTTGATCACCTACCTAATGCATCCAGAGCCGAGGCAGTAGAGATGCCAAGAGCATCTGCAATCTCAGATGTTGTAGAACCATTACGAGCCATCGCCCTAGCTCTACTAATTGTGTTAGCAGAAAGCTTTGGTTTCTCTTTCGGCATGGCCAGCTCCATAAGACGGTCTGGCTCTGCGTATCTAACAACGGCCTCTAGCATAGCATTAGAGATAGCTCCTTCCTTGATAGCTTCCCATTGCCGGTCAGTTAGGTGGAACTGGGACGCCGCTCGAGACGCTCCGGTCCTTTCCCTAGCGGCCAAGAGAGCCTGATGCCTGATCTTAGCCTTGTCGTCCTTACTTAGATCTGGGTTGGCAGCTATCTTAGCTTTAGCCACTCCACCCGCGATCAGTTGGGCCTGCCTCTCACGGGGGGCATTCCCCAAAGAACGCTTAACGGCAGCATTAAGTTGTTCCACTTCGACTGCGTATTCTTGGGCAGCTTTAGCGGATCGTTTAATGCTGGGAGTAGTGAGCGCCTCACGACGAGCTCTACTAGCCAGCCCCTTCATTTCATTAGCGTAGTCCGCGTACAAACCTTCCATGGGGGTCCCACTAGAAAGTTTACGTGCGTCACTAACCAAATCCATTTGGGGAACTTCGATCATCCTCTTCACGGTGCGAAGCTCCGGAGGTTTAGTCTTAAACTCCTTGATGACCGTGTAACTAGAGCCGGTCTCTTCGTAAACCTTACGCCCCGTTTTAGGATCGATAGGCCCGCCTTTAGTAGCAGACCTAAGCTTGCGCTCGGGAATACGTTGAGGATTCTTAGCCCGGGAAATAATTGTGGATGCCTTGCCCCCATTCTGATATTTATCACGAAGCTCTTTGATTCCGTTATCCGCCTCCGATGTTTTATAATCTAGCTTGTGTTTCACAGCGTCGATCACAACCATCGAATGCCGGACGGCCCGGGCTAATTCCGCTTCGCTAGCTCCCTGTAGGGTCATATCGGTAATAAGGTTAGATGCTTTGCCCATTTCGATGCCCTTCATCCGCTCAGTCATCACGGGCATTCCTTCGCGACGGGGGTATGCTCGGGATGGGTTAAACCCCTCCAAACCTTTCAAAGGGGAGGTAGAGCGAATCTTATGGGTATCTGCCGCCGGAATCGCGACGATTGTGTCTCCATCGAAATCAGCACCCGACAAACGCTCAGCAACCTTGGGGTGAATACCAATGGCATCCAAAGGACTGCTGCCTAAAGTTCGTCTAGCTCCCGCATGTTTATTGTTAACAGTAACAATAGGAATTTCGAACGTTCCCCCGTGCGGATAACGAACTAGTGCTACTTTCTCACCGTCCCTAAAATGCGGAGCATATACTTCTTTGGGATTAAGTGTAGGCACCGGCAAAATAAGAAACGATGCTTGACGAGGTAGAGCAGCACCTCGCAAATTCAAAGCGTCGCTATCGCAAGAATCGGCAAGCTTTTCGAGCATACGCTTCCGAAGTACAGGGTTTTCGAGGCGCATGATTTCGTCAAACGATTGGTGTTTCTTATCCGCGGCTGCTCGCAATTGCTGCCGCGCAAGGGTTATAGGCTGCTTAGACAGAAATTGCGAAGACAGTGTTTTTTTCCAGTCTTTCCAGTCACCCTCTTCATTAACGATATTTAACGGAGAAAGTTCAGATTTACCATTGACTGTCTGCATGACTTGCCTACGAATAGTAGCACCAAATGGATTATCAGGATCCGACTTCATCTTTTTAAGGACGCAATCCCCGTCATCAGAAATGAGTGGGGTACCCTTCTTCTTGTTCGTGTTGAAGCGGATGTCAACACCTTTAGGGAGGTCGTCCGCATAAATGGCAACCCCCTTCAAATAGTGCGTACCATCCACTGCGATACGAACCTGAGCATAATTAGACTTACCAAGCGATAAGTCCTTAGCCCCTCGACGAAGCTCAATAACGCCATCCATATCACTTCCGCCGTCTTCATCGTACCGAACCGAGACGCGTTTACTCGACACGGACTTAGGAGGCAGTAAAGATAAGCGAGTTCCATCCTCTGCGGTGCGTACACCAAGAACATGGATATCGCCCATGTTAACAACAGCGTCACGCTTGGTAACTCCAGGAGCTAGCAGTACTCGAGTAGTAGTTGTATTCTTCGGATTATCGAGCTGAGGGATATGAATCTCTTCGACTCTGTACCCTTGCTCTTTCATCTGCTCAGTATACATCTTTAGCGTAGTAGCGCTAATACCGAGAGTCAATTCCGTACCGGAACCAATATCAATGTACTTATGCTTGTCCGCTTCGGCCTTAAGAAAATCGGTAGTCTTCTTAGCATCACTTGCTCGGTGTTCGTAATCCGGCTTCAAATAATTACGTACAGTGCCAGCAGAAATACCCAAACGTTCTGCAATAGCAGTTTGAGACATTTTCTTAGCATCGAGCTTTCGAACTAATGCGATTTCTTCTGCCTGGCGAGCAGTCTTAGCCGCACTTTTAGCTGCACGAAATTCGGTAGTGGTCATTCCGAATCCTCGAGCAATTTCAACCTCACTCATCCCCTTCGATTGAAGGTCTTTGACGAGAGACTGAAATGTGACCGATCGTTGGTACGGGTCTTTTCCAGATCCCCAAGGATA
>ERZ651108.113-NODE-113-length-41290-cov-8.432230_pt1 | contig 41290 bp, 47 predicted proteins | sample MGYA00512173_ERZ651108 | MGnify/ENA metagenome assembly ERZ651108 | reverse complement strand
GTGTACCAAAGCTTACAACAGAGTCAGGATTGCTACCAGCATATGTAGAATTGCTGAAGCGAATATCTGTTGTGTTATCTTTGATATTAGTTGTACCAACTTGTAATTCAGTTACAGAGTTAGAACCAAGAGCTACGCCATTTTGTAAATCGGCGATAGTATTATTACCGAGAGCAAATGCATCAATTGCTGTAGCTTGAGCATGGGAGCCTACAACTGTTGCTCCTTGCTCTTTAGTTGTGGAATTTGCACCAAAGATCAATTGTTCTTTATCAGCGCTTTGAACACGGTTGTTATAACCAACTACAACGGATTGATCAGCATTAACAAACCCATTATTGGCACCTACTACTGTAGTATCATCACCATTTACAGTTGTATCACGCCCAATAATAACAGAAGATACGCCTTTTGCATTTACATTTGTACCAATGTTTACAGTTTTGACGCCTTCTGCATGGATAGCATTACCGATAGCTACTGAAGATTCGCCATCAGAAATTACACCGTTGCCGATGGCAATAGTATCTTGAACTTTGGTTTCAACTCCATTGCCGATACCAATAGTATTAAAATCGGTAGCAACCCCATTGCCAATACCGATGCTATTGCCAAGGTTATTAGTAACGTGGTTACCGATACCCACACTATTATTACTATTAGTAGTAACTGCAGTACCGATACCAACACTATCACTACTATTAGTAGCAACTGCAGTACCGATAGCCACATTATTATCAGCGTGAGATTGAACATGTGAACCAAGTGCAATAGAATCTTTACCGTCTACTGAAGTAACAGCGCCAATAGCCAATGCATTATCTTTATTAGCATAAGCACCGTTGCCAATAGCTACGGTGTTATCTGCAGCTGCACGGGCTTGAGACCCGATTGCAAATGTATAATCTTTTAATGCTTGGGAAGATGAACCAATAGCTAGGCTAGCATAGCCTTTCGCCTCGGAATTTTCGCCACCTACAATAGAATTTGCACCGGTCGCTTTATTGTTATGACCGTATACAAAAGAGTTAGCACCACTTACAGTATTTTCAAAGCCAGCAGCAAATGCCGATGTACCTGTTGCAGTAATGGTATTATCTTTACCATAGGATTCAGCACCATATCCTGTTGCATTTGTATCGACTGTGTTGTTAACTCCAGCTGCAAACCCAGATGCTGCCACTGCACTCAATACCAAAGTTGTTAAAATTACCTTACCGTTTTTCTTGTTCATAATGAACCTCCTAAATAAAATTAAAATACACTATATTATAAACCACTACCTATTCGTTTTCACAATGAATAGACAATGTTATAACCATTAATTCACATCAATAATATATGACTATTTTTTATTTTGATTATCTAAACTTAGAACCAATGGGACTTTAGATCTACGCATGTCAATTATCTTACTTTCATCACGTCTGAAGAAAGTTTCTTTATGCCATGCATATGTACGTTTAGTCCCATCAATATCATAATATTGCTTAGTAGCTGTTACCTCTATATGGAAATCTTTTTTCCTAAGAAGCGGGAATTTCTCACGTCCATTCATACTATTACTATGAATATGACAGATTATAAATCTTGTAGCATACTTAGTGAATGAACTAAATGTCTTAGCTCCTCCTACAACGTATGCATGTTTTACATCAGTATCTTCTAAATACTGAATAATCTCTTCAGGTGAATGCATTACTTTCACCTTTGGATTACTAACTTTATAATCTTTATTTGTACTCAAAACTATATAGTTACGGTGATTTAATAAAGTAGATTGTTTCTCAAAGGTCTCTCTTCCCATGATTACTGTACAACCTAGTGTTAGATTACGCATTTCTACTTCAAATTTAGGCACAGTTAAAATCTTCTCTCCCTCTAAATTAACTAAATGCCGTGAGTTATCATATGTAGCTATGAGAGTTAACAACATATCTTTCCCTGTCTTTCTTTCTTAAACTGCTACTTCTGCTTTAATCTTTGGACCTGGAGTATATCCGTCCAAAGCAAAGTCTTCGATTTTAAAATCATAGAAGTCTTTAATTTCTGGATTTAGAACTAATTGAGGCTTACATTCTCTATTAGTCTTAATAGTATCTGTAAGATCATTTAGATCTACTAGCCCCATTTGTTGTTGCATCTGAGGTATATGATTCTCATAGATATGAGCATCATTAATACACACAGTCAACTGCCCAGGTTTATATCCAGTAACCTGAGCTATCATATGAACTAATACAGCATACTGTGTAACGTTGAATGGTTGACCTAAGAACCAATCATTGCTACGAATAGTTAGCATACAGTTTAATCTACCATGATTAATATTCCAAAGTGTTTGGAATGCACATGGTTGCAATGCCATATCTGGTAAGTCTTCGATATTCCAAAGAGTTACAACCATACGGCGATTTGTTGGATCTTCTTTGATAGTCTTAATAAGATTATCAACTTGCTTATATTTAGCTAATTGATATCCATAAGCTTTACCAATAGTTCCATCTTCACGCATCCATTCATCCCAGATATGTACACCCATATCTTGGAGTTTACGGACATCATTTGATTGCATTTGCCAAATCCATAATAGCTCCTTCACTGCAGTCTTAAATCCTACAAACTTAGAAGCTAGAATTGGAAATGCATCCTGCAAATCAAATGTCATACAAACATGTGGCAGTGATACAGCTCTGATACCGGTACGGTTATCTCGCATATCACCATTGCTCAAAATCTGATTAGCTACCGATAGATAGTAGTAATCATATTTAGTTAATTTGTCACTAGGTATCATTCTTTCCCTCCAATCTTATCCATAATATATCGGTATGTCAATAAGAATCCCATACCGAAATCATAAATCACCAATATCCCAATCACATAAGGTGTATCCCTCATATGGGAACCAGTAATCCACTCTAATAAAAACAAAGGAATCAAAATCATCCATGGACAAATTAAGATTCCTATAAGACTAAATAGTTTAATCAACAACTTCACCTTCTATCAACAGAGTTATATAATAACCATGCTAATGAAATAGTTGCAACTACAAGTAATATTCCTACCAGTAACATAGAAAAATTACGTAAATAACTTGCAGCTAATATACAGACATTCATAGAGATTATATGAATTAGATATAATCGAGTTTTCTTTCTAAACATATATTACTCTCCTATTAGTAGGATGTCTATTTGCTACTATTTTTTAAACTTACAGCTACGTAAGACAAGACTATAGAAATAATGATAAGGGATACGTTTGTGCATACTAATGCATAAGACATCTTTAAGTTATATCCATCCATAATATTAACAATAGATGCACCCATTGATAACACATTTAGTCCGATAGCAATAACAGATGCGATAATAACAAATAATTCAGATTTCATTGTTGGTTCCTCCTTGGGGAAAATAATATTAATATAATGTCAAAAAATAAAGAGCTAGACTTTTATCGTCTAGCTCTTTTACGTTTTGGTAATGGATTGATGAAGCGATCAGCTACACCAGCCAATCCAATTAATGTAATAATAGCACCAATAGAATATAGAGGTGCTAATAAAACAATGATACCAAGAGAATCTTGATTCGCTTGGTCAACGAAGTAAGTAAAAGCAATTGTAATCAATCCAACCAATAAAATTTTAATGTGTCCTAACATGATATGTTTCCTCCTTATATAAACTAATAACTATATCATATCACCTTAATAATATACAGCTATAATTTAGGAGTATTACAAAAAAGAAAACGGACTAGTCTACTAAGAGACTAGTCCATTATATTAATCTTGAACAACCATAGTTATAATAAACCCAATTGCTGCAGCAGATGCAACAATCTCTAAAGTTCGAGCTAGTACATATGCACTTGCGAAATCATACATAATAGGACCTCCATTAATCGTCTATTTCACCTAAAATTTTATCTAATTTTGATTCGATAAAGATTGCATTCTTATCACTTAAATGATAGTTACCAGTTCTATAATCCATTAATAAGCTAAATAATCCTAATGCATGCTCTTTACAACTATTGCATATAATTTTACTATCTGGTTTTTCGCAGCAAGTACAGAATTTATATAAATTATTTTCAACAATGTATGCAAGAATTTGAGCTTTAGTATTTTCTATTAATGGAAATTCCATCCAAGTTTCAATAGAATTGAATGGTTTATTATAAGATTCTACCATTTCTTTATAATATGGTATATGGCATCCTCTTGAATCTGTATCAAGAGATCCTCCTAGTACGATATTAATATCAGCACCTCCAATAAAAGGCACTACTGTATTAATTGCACTTGTAAAGATTAAATCATATGAGTTAATCATATAATTATATGATACCAGATCTGGTATTGTATGAGAGAATCTAATAAGCTTAATATTAGATTTACCTTTATATTTTTTATTTAGGTGACTTATAAACTTCTTAGTATACTTCTGCTCTAGTTTAAGTTTACCATCATCTAAAAAATCACTAGATACATTTAAAGCATATATAGTATTAATCTTATTTTCTTTATAACTAGCAGCGTTAAGTGCCATATTCAAAATAGCAGTAGAATCAAATCCACCAGAATATAATACTATAAGATTAACTGTTTTATCTTTGGGGAATCCTACCAAGGTATCCCCCTCAAATTTTATTCTTGTCTTCATTACATATTCCTCGATGATATTATCTAACTAATACAGGTCTAGCAGCCATATCAATCACAGTAGTGTCAGCATCATATTCCATATTATGACTAATAAGGAAACATTGCTCACATCCAACCATGGAGATAAGTTGCTTTAATAAACCAATGAATTGAATACGGTTCTCTGTATCAAGACCACCATCAATTTCATCTAACTTCAAGATATTATAATCTGTTGAAGAGTTAGATAGAATGGCGAATGATAAGATCATACTAATCATACAGATTTGACTTGTACTCATAGATGAGATATCATCATTAACTAATCCATTACCAAGACAAGGTATTCTAAATTCAGCCTCATTGATAACGAATGGTTGTATAATGAATTGACCATTGAATATCAAACTAAGTAATTCATTAGCTTTCAAAATAATATTTCCCATATACGTTCTCATAAACACTGTCTGGATGCCCGTAGTTGGGCTTAAATAGTAACGTATAGTTTCGAGAATCGAGAAATTCTTATTATACAGGTCTAGGTCCCTGATATAGTCTTCTAACAACGTTTTATTAGATGCTATCTTATCTCTTTCACTAAGAATAGCATTTAAGTCATTATTTAATCTATCGGCTCTAGACTTAGCTTCATCCATTCTAGTCTCAAGATCTTTAACCTTAAAGGCAATATCTGATAAAGAATTAATTTGAGATTGAAGCTCATTGTTTCTTTCTTCAAGTCCAATACACTCATCTACTAAAGACTTACATTTAGTATAGACTTCTATCTTAAATTCTACTATAGATATCTTATTAGTAGTTTCACTAATAGATTCTTTTTCAGCCATCAATTGATTATCAATAGTGTTTAGTTTATCTTTCAATGAAGCGATGTCAGAGTCTAATTCATCGATTAAAGCCTTGTTTGCTTCATACTTTGCCGCTGGTTCTTTTAATGATTCAATGATTTCCTCATAGTTAGATTTAGTAGTGATAATATTAAAGATACCACGAATCTGATTGAAGTCGATCATTAATTTTTCCATATGGTCTAAAGAAGCTAATAGTTGGTATGGGTCGATGATATAATCAACTGGACTCTTTTCTAATAGCTTTCTGAAAGATAATACCATACCATGAAGATTAGTAAATCTCTTATTGAAGTCATAGAGTTCTTTATAAGACTCAATATCTTTCTCTAAAGACTTTAGAAGTTTATTAGATTCACTAATTTCTTTATTGATATCATTGATACGTTTCTCTGGATGTTTAGATGATGCTTCAATTGCTTCTTTAACAAAAGAGCAATCATCTATCTTACATTCTTTAGGTCTTAACGCTAAAGACTTAGCTTTATCGAATAGAATCTCATAAGTTAATATTTCAGATTCTAATTCAGTTACAGTTCTAGATACTTCATTATAAGTACGAGTCAATTCAATAGTTTGATCTACATACTTACCATCATTATCTAATGTAGTCTTAACGAAATCATATTTTTCTTTCTTAGTGGTAGCATCTAACCCATTATAAAGACTATCTAACACTGGGACAATCATTTCCATCGCATTAACTAATGCCTCTGCTTCAGAAAGGTTCTTAATAGAAGAATTTAAACCATTGATATCATTATCAAGTTCAGCTATCTTAGCTTTAGTATCTTTATATAGAGTTAAATCAGAGTCACTGAATCCTCCATCTAATAAAGTACCACGTTTAGTAATCTTAGTTTGTAAAGACTTAAACGTATCCTCTTTTTCTTTAGATATATTCTCAATCTTAGCGTTAGCTACAGCTTCTTCAGATTTCCATTTGGATATATCTTTATCGAAAGTATGTAAGCTGCTATCAATAATATCTTTTAGTTCATTTAGATCTTCACTAGATAATTCTCCTTTAGAAAGATTAATAACTTGGGATTTAGATGCTCTAATATAATCTAGATTCTCTCGTATCTCTTCGTTAATCTTATAGAATTCCTCAAGATTATTATCCCTAGTTAAGATACCTATCTCTGCATCAATCTTGGATGCTTCAATTACTGCTTTATCTCTTTCTCTAGATACATCTTCAACTTGTCTAGTGATATTATTATATCTAGAGTTCAATTCTTCTATATTACCAATTTGATTGATCTTAGAAGATATCGTACTAATGAGATTCTTGAACGTAGAGTATTTCTTAGTAATGACCTTATACATGTTGTTGTATACTTCAATACCATTAATAATACTATTAACGAACTTCTTACGTTCTGCAGGTTTCTTATCGGCTAACCCTCTATCTTCAGAAGATAACTGAGATAGTGTAAGGAAGTTAGCATCTAAGTTAAATAAATCAAATATAATATCTTTACCAGAAGTCACGTTCCAAGTAGGATTCAACTCAACACGGTTCATTCCTTTATATACTTGCATCTTAACTTGACCTCTAGAGCCATCAGTCTTTACTGGATGAACGTATAATATTTCATATACTTCATTATTGTAAAGATATCTTAAAGTTTTCTTACCCTCCATTCCAGGAATGATAGCATTATTATCATCTTGAAGTGGAGATAAAGCTTTTAATAAAGTGGACTTACCCGAACCATTGGAGCCACGAATGATGACGATATTAGAGGTAGACTGTGATAAGTCTACCTCTAAGATATTATCACCACGACCATTGTAAATACCTATGTAGTTTTCAAGTCGGATTGATAATAGTTTCATTACAATTTACCTACAATTTTTTAATAATGAAGTCCCGAGTAGTGGGACCAGATGCTAATATAACTTGATCACCAATCTTTACTTGATCGTATGATTTTCCAGTTACATTAACAAAGAATTCACCATTGAGTTCTACCAGAAATATTGATCTCTCGTTATGGATTAACTTAAGATAGTTATCTGTTTCGTCAATAATCATACTGCGTTTATCAGTTATTATATAGAGTGGAGAATCAGATAGATGATCTTTATATAAGACTCTAGCTACCATCCACAGTAAAGATATAATAATGATGATAAACAATGCCGTTATCGCTAAAGTTACATTCATTACGTATAACATTCCTCTCCATAACAAATTATACATAAAGTATTAACTTGTTTAGTGTAGATTACTATTTTACTTTTATAGATTTATAGATAATAAATAGTAAGACTACTGACATTATGGACATTATATAATCGTGAGTAAGCTCTTGTCCACTCATAACTTTGTAGACAATACTACCTACGATAACTAATGCCAATAAAAGATCAAAAGCCATCATAAATTTACCTTTTTTTGTTATTGTCATTAGATAAGACACATAACACTGTTAACATAATTAATCCGACATTAACAATGAAGCTAATGTTAGAAATAACAGTCAGCATGCCTGCTGCGATAAGAATAGCTATAGTTATTTCAATCATATCTTATCACTCTCCCATATACTTTTCAAGTATGTGTAAGAGTGCCTTAGATATCTTATAACCAATTACAATAATTAATGCAGTCAAAATCACTGAAGTGGTATAAATAAAGATTAATACACGACCTTCAGGAGCTTGAAGCATATCATGTACAATGTAACCGAAACAAGCAATATAAATAATAGCACCTATGACATATAGTAGATTATTCTTTGAAATCATAAGTAAATTCTCCTTTCATTTATTATTGCTTTGTTCGAGGCTATACGTCTATCTTCTCCATAGTAGGGTATGGTAATCCCCATCTCCAATCAATAGAGAAAGACTTACCGCAATCATTACATTTGAATTTATATAATTGATATCTATTCAAATTATCTAGTACTTGTTTAGGATCTTTACTAAATGCAAGAATGATATTAGCATAGCTAACTGGTTTACCATTAGCAGTATATAGATCAAAGTTCTTTGAATAACACTTAGGGCAAGTACAGTTATCGATAACTGCTTCTTTCATATATCTCACCACCTTAAAAAATAAAACCCTCTAGGATTATGTATCCTAGAGGGTAATATATTATTTCTTATCCATTCCTTCAATAGCTTTCTTGATTTGGTCTTCAATATCAGATTCTAATTGAAGTTTACGTTCTTTTTCTTCTTCTGGATCTACTTCTTTGATACCATATTTTTCAATACAGTCATCAATAGTTTTGTAGATAATATCCATGGTAGTTTCCAAAAGTTCTTTAGGCATACCGAATAGTAAATCGATTTGTTGTTCTAGACGTGGTTCGAACTCAAGTAATTGAGTGAATACAATCTTTTCATATTTACTTTCAGCATCAACTTCCATAGTAGCATTATTGAAGTAATTAGCATCGATGAAAGCATTGCGTAATTCAATATTTTCATCATGTTGATGTTCAAATGCTTCTTCAATAGTAGCTAAGAATCCTTTAAGACTGAATTCTGGTTCAATACCAGCCTTAATAAGATCATTAGTATATCTCGGATAATAGAATAACTCTGCAAAGATGTTGTTGTTATCTACTTCCATGATAGCTAATACTCTAGCAACGAATCCATGTACATTTGGTACATTGAATTTGCTCATAACTACTTGGCTTAAGATATCAGTAGATTTAGCAAGATTGAAGTCGATGAAAGTCTTAACTTTTTCTAAGTTTAAGTTATGATAAACTACATCGATATATGTAAGAACTGAATATAGATGGGATTGTGCGGATTCTGCACCACATAACCATTTGAAGAATGTAGCGAAGAAAGAGTAAATACCATTATAGTCTTTCATAGCAACTAACTTAACGAATACGTTAAAGTTAATCAATAATGTATGCATAGAATCGGATTCACGATTTACTGCTACACTGAATGGATTATCTGTAAGATATTCAGCTTCAATATCTTCATTGTATACCAAGATGATATTTTTACCACGAATATTTAACTTACGACCATAAGCATGAGAGCTAGTGATGAAACCTTCTTTAGCTTCTAAAAGTTCATCAGTCTTAATGAAATAACTTTCATTATGATCATTAAGAAGATCATAGTCTGGAGCAATACTTTCTAGTTTATCCCAATATAAAGAATTTGTATCAAGAAGTTTAACTAGATAATGACCAAAATTATGAATGTCAGTGTTTGCTTGTCCTACTCGCATAGAATCCTCCTATTTAGTTTTAGTATAAATAATACGGCGAATATCGCCCTCAGCAACTTTAATTGAATCGGAGTATTTAGCTTGACTCATGTCAAGAAGAATATCAGTGTATTCTTTCTTGACGCCGCCAACTACTACTTTACCGAATTCAATATCTTTACCAAGTTTATTATAGCGTTCTTTAAGTGCTTCCATTTGAGTTCTGGAGAACACGAAATATCTGTAGTAGATATCAGCCATCTTAAACCTCCTCAAAGTATATTGAACAGCTGTCTTCCATGTTAATTAAAGCTGGACGAAGTTGTTTCTCAAATGCTCGAGTTCTAGCTACCTTAGCAATTGTTTGACCAAGTAAATGGGCATCAAATGCTACTGCCTCTGGATCTCTAGTATCTGTCAATTCTAATCCAGCATCATCTGCTAACATGATTGCAGATGTATAACCTTTCTCTTCACGGTATATATTGAGCATCTTACTGAAGTTATCATCCCATACATTAGGTTCTTCTTCATTAGTGAAAGAGTTCCATTCATATACACCATAGTTTAGTGGACATAACATCCCACCTACACCAGGATCTGATGCGGAAGATGTATTCAAATCGATAATCCCTAAATGAGATGGATCGATTGCACGTACATTACGTGCTACATTCTTACTATTAGATTCCCCAGGACCAGATGGACCTTTAATGGTATATTTCAATTGTAAGAATGAGTCTCTATCGTTAACCATATTACGGAAACCTTTTAAGTTAGATTTCTGTAATTCAGCAATCAAAGCCATTGGTGGTGTATTTAATTGCTGTTTGATTCGATAAGCTTCCATGTTAGGATCATGCTTCTCTGGTAAACGTCTAAGTTTAACATTGATAAGCATGATATACATAGCTGCAATATATTCAGACCATCTAATCCGTTTAGATGAAGCATCTAAGTTATTCTTCAAACGAATTGAAGAGAACTCACATGCCATCCATTTCAGTACAGAATAGATATCTTCTTTGATATGATCAGGTAAACGCAAACGTTTCTTAGTTGGAATATCATAAGAGTTTTCCAAAGATTCAATGATTGCATTACCTTTAGTGAATACTGAAGTTTCAGAAGATACGAAGTTATAACCCAATTTGCATACCCAGAATTCCGTAGTATAGATTTGGTCTAATGTAGTCTTCTTAGTTGCATATAAGCTTATAGCTTTAGCAAATGATGCAATAAAAGATTGTAGAATACGATCATTATCTACAAATGATTTTACTGCAGAAATATAGAATGGATTCTTCATATGAGCATTGGCGATAGCAAAAGTATAATACTCTGGATCGTCAATATCATGATCTGAAATCTTAATGATATCTTCAAAGTTAAACTTGCTTAAAGTTTCATACCATCCGAATCTAGCTAAGTAGTATTCGAATAGTGTAACCTTATGGTCAAATAGATATACACTAAACATAGCCATGCGTAATGTCTTCTCTTTCGTTGTATTTAGATCGACGAAGTTACGAAGCATCTTAACTGCATTGGAGTTTGTCTTAAGTGTAATCGATTGAGTCTTTGCAGCTGCAGCCGTAGTATTATTATAAGTACTACCATCTACTAACTGGAATAATGGGAAATAGTCATTACCATTCAAATGGATATATGCCCCATCAATAACTCTTGGGATCGCAATAAGTACATCAAAAGTATCCTCATCTTTAGTACAAGCTACATGATAAGTTACTTTCAATATCTTAAGGTCAGAGTCTTTAATAGATATAGATGGAGTTTCATCACCAATAAGTAACTTCTGTACTTCAGTGTAATCATCTATAACTTCAAATCCTAATACTTTGATAGTATAGAATTTATTTCTTTCACATGAAAGAATAACATCCTTCAAGTCTTCAATGATATCATCATCAGACTTAGTGAAGAATTTGTCATTGAACTTAGGTCTATTTTTATCGTTATAGTCTGCGATAAACTTAGCTTGTGTGTTCATTGTCACCCTCCCCAATATTGGTGATCTTAACTTTAATTTGTGACCCAATTGGATTAGGTACATTTGGCTCTCTATCTTCAAAGATTACATAACAATCCATATCTAATGCTTCAGAGATTGTCTTAATCTTTGCTAATGTGATAGTATCCTTTTCAAATAGACGACGGTCATTATTAAAGTTATCCCCAAACCGATAAGCATATTTATTGATATCAATATTCTTACGATTAACAGCTTCCTTTAGACCAATCATCTCAGGTAAGTCATTTGGTTTAATTCTAACATTGAAGATATTATCTGGATTAATCAAGATAGTCTCTTCCATAGAACGTAACTCACTAGACTTTTCAATTTGATCTTGCATGCTTTTAGCATTACTAAAATCAATAATCTTCATAGTATCTAATTCATACTTAGACTGGTCTTTATCTGCACTGATGAAAGTCGCCATACATCCATCAAGTACAACACCATTAGTTTGGTATGCATTAGATTTGCCTATAATAGGAAAGACTTTACCATCTTCTTCGATAGCAATGTTGATGTCTTCAGCATTCTTCATTGCTGTATCGAAGTCGTAGATAGTATACATCGTTCCATTTATTACGCCTTTTTTCATTTCACGTGTCTCCGATTAAAAATAAAAGATACAATGGGAGGTTAGGTTATTCACCTAACCTCCAATATTATCAGTTATTATTCAACGTCAACGAGTTTATCGTCTTTAATGAATTTCTTCATATCGACAGCTGGTTCGAAGTCGATAACACGTTTACCATCTTCTTCAGTTGCAGTAACTGTAAGATATTCATCAAACTTAACTTCATAACCATCTTCATCGATATCTGTTTTGTTAAGATTCATCAATGCATTGATTACGGAAGATAAGATTACACGAGTGATATCGAATACGAATGCATTATTGACGAATTTGTTATTAGTCAATACATACATGAAACGATTCAAGAAGCGTTGAACTTCTTCATCACTCAAATCATATACAGTAGCGATGTCTTTAATACCATCTTCTTCTAACTCAAAGCGAGCTTCGAAAGAATTTTTACCTTCATCATCTACTGCACGTTCTAAAACAATACCAGCAATGAATGTACCATTTTTATCATTGACACGCAACGCTGCTTCGTTTTCAAACTTAGTGTTTGCTAAGAATTTAACTGCACCGAATAGTACAGATTTCAATACATTTACAAACTGATGGGAACGTAAGATAATTTGGTCTTCTGCTTTCAAGCGTTCCAATACAGTTTCAATAATGTTTGTTTCTTTAATGTCTTTTACCATGGTTGTGTCTCCTTTGCATGGAAAATAAAATATAATACGTGACCATAGACTATATCATGATCACGTATATAATATATTAATATTCTGTAAGTTAGTTTGTAATTTTTTACAAACCAAATCTTGCTTTAAAGTCAGGCAATGCCTCAATCTGGATACCATACTTGAGTGCTTTGTCTACTTTAGAACTACTGAATCCCACATGAGGAATCACTAGAATATTTGTATCTCTAGTTACACTTGTATCTGTAACGAAATACCCAAGAGGTGCCATTCTCTCTGCTAATGTATCATCTCTAAATCCAGTGATTACAATCTTCTTACGATTATCTACTAGATTATAAGTTCTGACTACATTATTCATCTTCATGATAGTAATAAGATCTTCAGCAAAGACTTCACGTTCATTCAGAATAGTCTCTACTGCAACTTTACCGATCCCTTTTAATCTCATGAGTTTAGTCTGCAATTCACTATCTGGTAAGTTTAATACTTCTTCTATCTTCAAAGCATGAAGTACAATCTTCCAAGTCTTAATTGCAATATCTGTAAAGCCAAGAGCACCAATGATATTATAATCATATACTTGCTTTGTCTTTAGTTCGTTTACCCGCTCCATGAACTTCTTACTATTGACATCACCTAGAATAGCTAATCTATCTGGTGTAATATTAAGAAGATCAGTGAATGAAGTTATACTTAAGTCTTTAACTGTAGCTTCAGAGAAATCTCTGAAGTTAATCTTTTTAAGCATATCTGCCATCCTAGCAATACCACGACCAATGCATTTAGGATTAGGACATGATACAGATTTGCCGCTATAGGACTCTACCAGTAGAGTACCACAGGCAGGGCAATTATCGATGAAATCCTCCATAGGTCTTGGATTATTATCATTCTCTACACAATCATGTCTAGATACATATGGCATTACATCATTGACATAAGTCACATCAATAATATCATTGTATCTTAATGATAATGCTTTGAATCTTTCATATGAATGACCACTTGCTAAGTTATGGACTGTGCCATTGAATTCAACTGGGTCAAACATAATCATCGGTGTAATAACGCCATTCTTACCAACTGTATATTGGTAACCACGGAATCTTGTAGATCTAACCATAGCATTGAATTTGATTGCAATGCTATACTTATTCACATGATTCTCTCGACCAAGAGCTTGAATAATATTCTTATCAGTATAGGATACTACAATACCATCATAAGCAAATGGCATATAAGATCTAAACCAATCAGCATCTTGGACAAACTTATTCACTTGGAATAATACGTTGCTATAATAACCTTGAATGATTCTATATCTATTAGGCTCTTTAGTAGCAAAGTATCTATTCATGAATTCTAGTTCTTCTATACGACTATTGAAGTCTAAAGAAGTTGCTAATGGTACTAATGTAATAAAGTCAATATAATCTCTAGCATTAGCTGAACCAATGATACCAGCTATTGCAGTTCTCATATTCTTATAAGTCTTACCAGTAGCATTTTGGAATCTAACTAGATCTTCTTTGGTAATGATTGCCTCAAACTTCATACCGATAATCTCATTATCAGATAACTCATTAGGGAATCTATAACCATATAAGATATCAGTTAAATCTGTAGCTAAGTCAGCATCCAAATCTCCTCGAGTTCTAGCACTAACTACTTTGTTATTTACTTCAGCTTCTACAGATAATCCATCATATTTGATTTCTGCTACCATCTCAAATGGAGTTTGATAGTTAATCAATCCCATCATGACATGTTTAGCTAAGAAGTCTCGTTCAAATATCTTTACTTTTGGATCTTTATCTACAAAAGCTTTCTTTGCATCAGACTCTAATATAAACTTACACTTATCTAAAGTACCAACTAATTGAGGATATTTATGAGCTGTATCTCTACCTCTATCTGATACTGTAGCATGATTAGAATTCATTGCAGGTTGCCATCTATTCGTTGGAACTTCGATGAATGTATCTCTATATAGAGTATCATTGGTTTCCTTCGGATAAGATACTATAGCTTCAATATAACTTTCATTACTTGTAGCCTTACCTTTACCTTGGAGCTTAAAGTGAACTACATCAGACCCAACTTGGAAGTTAGGATTGTATTTCTTATAAGCTTCTAAGAGTAAATCATAAACACCATCTTCTAATGGCAATACAGCTAGATCTGTATTGTTATATAAGACGTTGCTGATACGTAAGATTGTATCAGCATCATCTATATCCTGAATGGTCCAGTTCTGTTTATTTAATAGAACTGAAGTCTGTTCATTAATCAATCTTAAATTCTCGTCTTCAAAGACGTTATCAAGACTACCACGTAAGAGAGTCGTATAAAGATCTCTTAAAATCATGATTGCCTCCTTATCTATTAAAGTACTTAATACCCCTAGTTACCCATAAGGAATCTGTTTCACTATAACCTTCTGGAGGTTCACTGCTCATAGCTCCTTCCATGATAGCTGGGATACCAGGTTCAACAAAGTTATCATATACTGGATAATATTTACCATTGAATTCCTTAACTGTAATAGTCATCTTAGACTTATCATTCTCTCTTAACGCTTTAAGATAAGAATAGTCTTCGAGCATTGCAGGTGTATAGAAATCTTCATCTGGAATATCATACAATAATGCTTCTTGATATTTCTTCGGAACCTTCTCAAATGTTAATTTTAGACCAATAGCCTTAAGATATGCATTTACAATCTCAGCAGATCTAGATTTAGCATCTGCAGATAAAGTAATATCTACATCATTAGGATTCTTAGTCAATAGATCTTTAATAGATCTACGTCCAATAGGAGCTGTACTGTAGAGCATTAACATAATTACATTGATATCATCACCAATATGAGTTAATGCACTAATTTCCATCTCCCCTTGTCGGATAGGTGTATTAGTATATACAGGTTTATATAAGCCAGCAGATTTATTACGGCTATTTTCACCTTTATTATTACTAAAGGACATACTTGTTGCTGAGAACTTTTCTTCCGCATATTGTTTCAAACGACATACGTATTGTTTAGCTACAAGTACAGGTCTTAAAGATTTAACTAATCTAATACCTTGATTGGAAGAATCAAGCATAGGAGTATATACATACCCATGTCTTGTTTCTGGGAACTCAGCTAGAACTCTTTGTAGAGTCTCAATAGTAACTGGTTCTTGCATTGGTAAAATGGATATAGTAATATTGCCATCTTCGATAATAGAGTTTAGATACTCCATACGAACTGATGGATTACTATTACTAACAAATACTTCCATTTCTTTAGCTTGACTTGGACTAAAGAAGCTTACGAATTTTATAATCTTCTTAAGAGATCCATTAGTGTCTTGCTTATTAAGATTACGAACTACTGCAGCTGATGCAGAGTTGATTTCCATTTCAAATAACTGAGATGGATTCAAACGATTGACTACAGTTGCTTGGTTATACTTCATATCTACTCTTTGACCATCCTCAGTTTGAGGCATAAGTTCATCAGGTAAGATATTAGAAATAACACCTTTACCACCATATCGGTTAGTTAACTTATCACCAACATGGAGTTCATTCTCTTCTAGGATATATACATCCATCTGTAAGTTAGAGTATACATTATTATCTATATTAAACTTAACTCCATCCAAGATTTGTTGACTTGTATGTATAAGTTTTTGTAGATCATATCCTAACTCGCATTTATAGTTTGCCTGAAGTTTACGTACAGTATGGATTAACTCATCACAGAATCGCTTATTGTCTTGATAATACATATTAAGCTGAGTATTGTAGATAGAGTTCTCCATTAGGTCTGGGTTATTAGTATGGATTTCAATACCAACTACTCGACCATTAGATGTAATCTTCTCATCAGACATATTGATATCTTGAAGCTTATTGAATACTTGAGAGAATAGAGCTTCTTCTTTATTTTCTCGACGTACTGCTGCTAAGATACCTTCTTTGATTTCTTCACCAATATCAGGGATAACCTTATAGATATCCTTGTTACCATATAAATTAAGTAAGATATCATTTTCATTGATCATGAACGAGATCTTCTTAACTAGTGGTGACTTGAATCGTTTTGCACAGGACTCACTAATCTCAATAGCATCCTCTGTTGTCTTATTTTTTGCAATATACATTAATAAGACATTGATGCCATCCATCCTGTTGTTGTACTCATCGAACCCTTTAGATTTTGTAATAACGTCTCCTTTCTCAATAACACTGCCTACGACAAGATTATTTAGAACTGAGTTATTAATCTCATAACCAAAGGATTCTGTAATATACTTATAGTCCAACTTATGAAGGATATCCAAAGTATTGGTTTCTTCATTATGGACGATAAGATAATACTCATGACCTGGGGTCATTGCATATCTTTCGATTCTAGCTAATACAGTCTTACGTTGATCAGCTTGTTGGAAAGATGTGGAGCGATGTCCGAATTCATTCTCAAAGCCAGTTTGAATGAATGGGACTTCTGGATAGCATAGTGCCATAGATTGCTCTGAATGGACACTATACATAATCTTTCGACTACCAGAACTACTAGCTGGGAATGGTTGAATTAACTCTTTCCCTAGTACTTGTTCTGGAATCTGAATTCTTTGCCTAGCACGATTAATCTCGTCGTCTAGAATCAATGTGTTCGCCATTGTGTCTCCTTTCTAAAAATATTATAAAATGAAATACAGAAGAGTAATCAATACTCTTCTGTATCACCTTTATAATATATAACTTAATCTTCCAATGCTCTGAAGGACGCAATAAGGTCTTTCGTAATAGATGCATTTGTAACCTGACCACTTGTAGGTACTGGAGCAATCAATTCATCCATTACTTCACGAGCCAAGCGTAAGAATTGCATACGGAAATCTTCACGTTCAGTAAAGAATTCTTTGAAATCACGAGTTCTAAACTTAGTATCATATCCATCTAATTCTAAGTAAGCACCTTTAGTGGCAATCTTACCAGAATCTTTAAGCATGATCATTAAAGAATAAAGTGGATCAAAACCATAATCTTGAGAGAAGATTAATGGTGTAGATTTACCAGCTTTATTTGTACGAGACTTACCTAAAGAAATATCTACTTGGGAGCCAGAGAATCCAAATGTCTCTTCTTTAAGTTTACTATCATCAAATCGAATGATGTTATTTGCTAAATAGGTTACAGCTCTACCACCAGGTAAAGACTCACCTTGTTTAAGATACATCAATTGACCTTTAGTGTGCATGAATGCACTAGCTTCAATCTTTTCAGTAATGTGGTTAATTACCAATAAGATAATATTAGTTGCTTTAATTAATTGCATTACACCTTTAAGGAGAGATGTATTTGCTTTAGCCATTGCAGTAGCCGCCATTTGACCAGATAATTCACCTTTATCTGCAATACGTTCTGGAGCTAATAGTGCAATAGAGTCAATAATCATAACAGTTGGGATAAACTTAGTAATTGGATTACCAGTAGAATCTCTCATACCAGTATCATACATAAGTTTATCTTTATTCTTTAGTTTAGTTTCATAGATAGTATAGATATCATCATAGATAGACTCTGCAGTGATACCACTATTCTTAATAGAAACATGATTGAATAAGTCTTGACCAATATAACCAGTTAAAGTTTCCAAACGTGGAATTGTAATACCACCTTCCATAGATTGGATAACCATTTCTGCATCTGGAAATTGGTTAATAATATTAGCCGCTGCTTGTACAGCAAATGTAGATTTACCAGAACCTGAGCGACCAATAAGTAAGTTATAAGACCCATCAAGAATACCTCGATGTGTTACAGGTGTAATCTCACCTTTGTCATTATAACAGTTTAGCTTATAGCCATTTAGGGAATCAAAATTTAAAAATCCTGTTGGATATGCAACGTCATATAGACCCTGCTCTGGAGAGTAGCCAGTTACCTCAGCTACACGTTCAATTAGTAAGCCCATAATAAAATCCTCCTAAAAAATATTATTATAAGTTACTAATAAGTTCCAGGAGGAGTAAAAAAATAAAATACCCCAAGGTAGTTTAACTACCTTGGGATAGTTGATTAGAATATATAGAGTCCTTGCTCTTTAAGTTCTTCTGCTATATATAAAACCTTATCATAATCTGCAGATAAAGCTAACATAGAGCATCTTACATCTTTACGAACTTTTTGTAGACGTAGACATTCTTGACTATACTTAGTTAATACACGTTTGATGACTGTCATAGGACGTTCATTTAACATGAATAGCATAGCATTAGTTTCTAAGTCAAACATCCAGTTCTTAGTATATGTATTAATCTTAGGATCTTCACCAGATTCTAGCATTGAAGTTACAAAGAACTCCTCAAAGTTTTCATAGAAGAGTTCACCATATAGATCCATTAAGTCTTCTTCACATGTTTGAGATGGGTCCATATATCTCATGATTGAAGTATTAACACGACTAATATTAATTGTCTCACTCTTACTAGAATAACGTGCTACAGAAAGTATTGTATTCAACTGCTTATTAGTACAGTCTACATAGTCTAACTTCTTGTAGATACGTTCATTGATAACCTTAGAGATCTTATATAACGCTGTAAGAGTCTTACCAAATCTATCTGGATCAAATGCTGATTCATTGATAACTTCAAATAATTCATATATCTCATTATTAAGTACACGAATTCTATCTTCAGCAAGTTGTGGACGATTTTGAACCATAATCATTGCAATATATTGCCATGGTTCAAACTTAATATATAAGCATCTAGAGATTGGTTTAACACCTTCACCCAGATAGTAAATGATATCGGATAAGTTATCTTCAAAATATCTATATGCGATATCATGATTAGTCCAATCTAAAGTATCCAATTCATTCACTATAGTCTCAGCAGATTTTTTGATTACTGCAGAGAACGGAACGTCCTCTGCGTAAACTCTACTGGGTTTTACATATTTATCAAATAGACCCATATATGCTTCCTTTCTTAATAACGTTCTTCGAAGTCATCAATCTTGGAAGATTTATTACCTTTCTTACCATCTACTTTGATAACTAAAACGTCGTCTTTTACAGAATCAAAGAAGTTTTCTTTAACTTTAACTGTAGGGTTCTTGATAGCCGAATTAGATAAGTTAAACATATCATCATCTTCTTCCATCTTCATACCACCAATTTGGTCAAAGAAGCCATCTTTCTTTTTATCCACATTAGAAGTTCTAGCTTTATATTCATTATAAATCTTTTCAACTTCTTCTGTAGGAAGTTTAATACCAGAAGCCATAATACATACACGTTCTTGACCAGCTGGTACTGTTTGAATATGAGTGAAGAACTCAAATGGTTCACCTAACTCTTCACGGATTTTAGCATTATCAAAACCAACGTTTTGAGTACGTTCAGATGCATACATGAATACACCAATACGTCTAGCTGTTGGAGTGAAATCTAAGCTCTTTGTAGCATAAATCATTTCTTCGAATATTTTATCCAAATCAGATTGTTTCTTAATGCCATCAAAGTAAGCTGTTTCGATTGTCATGAAACCAGGAGTTGTAGAGATCTTATACAAGTCAGTTTCATCGATATTTTGATCAGAATCAACTAAGTCTAAACCAAGCCATGTACGCATACGAGTGCAGAATTCATCATTAGCTTTACGTTCAGCTTCTTGTTTATTCTTGCTAGAAGATAAGAACTTCTTATTGCTGATAGCTTCAACAGTATAGTTGTCTTGAAGTTCTTGGAAGTATTCTACAGTGTTTTGTAGACCACGAGCATCATCTTCAAAGCCAGTGAATACTACTAGATGGACATTCATATTCAATACTTCACGAATATACTTCGCTAAGATTGTAGAAGATCCACAACCAGTACCACCTTCAGAAGAAGATACAATTACTACAGCATCATCTGTAGGATCTGGGAAAGAATCAATTTTAAGTTTCTCAGATTTAAGAGATTCAATAGTGATAGTTTTAGCACGACCACGTTCTTTACCGCAACCGCCCATACCACCACCAATGATTACATTGATGTCATCATATTCGTCTTTCATATCTTTGCGAGTTGTATTAATAAGAAGTACTTCATCTCTTCTAAATACACCTTGCTCGATAGCTGCCATAGCTGCTTTATTACCAGCAGCACCAATACCAATTAATTTAGCCTTCATAATAAATTCTCCTTCATTATAAAAATATATAATATTGGATAGACTAGTTAAAGCCTATCCAACGATTACCTTAATGTATTACTTTTAGTTATAATCTACATACCACGAGACTGTCTTAAGTATGAATAAGATTCAGACATTATTCCATTAACACCTTTAATCCATGCCCCGGCAGCCTGTGCATATCTCTTATGACCGTAGATCATTGAGTTTAGACTTGTTTGCCCCTCCTGGTAATAATTTTTACTAATCCATATAGCACCATTGACAATACCATCATAAACAGTATTACCCATATGATGAGCCGCATTAGGATTAGCGTCAATAGCATTAATGCCAAAATAGTTACCTCTATCTCTGGCTAGATAAGATCTACCATAATCAGATTCCCATGATGCATGGGCAAAGATATAGATTGGATCTAGTCCAGATTCTTTAGATGCTTCAATAAATATATCACCTTGACCTTGGAATGGAGAAGTACCACTTGGGTCAAAGTGTCTAATGATATTATTCATATCTTCTGTAGTCACATAAGTAGACTTATTAGATAAGTCTGAATTTTGATCTACATAGTATCTTGAGTTAGCTTTTTTATTAGCTTCTTCTTTAGCAGCAGCTTGTCTTAAAGCTTCTTGCTTAGCTACTTGAACGTATTGATTTAATACTCTAGCAGTGTTAGGATCTACAGAATCATTCTTCTTCATACGTTCATTTTCATTCTTATCTTTTTCATTACTGATAAGATTGTTTACTTTGTCACTATAGTCATCGTTATTCTTAACTATGAATTGCATTACAACGTCTAATGTGTCATCACTCTGACGATCACTCTCTAGTGCCTTTATTGGTAATATAGATACCAATATGGCGATGCATAATAATGTGAGTTTCTTAACCATTATCCTTCACCGTCCTTATAATCTTAAAATACAATGTAAATGCGATGGAGTATTACGCCCCATCGCATTGCAAGACTATTTGTCTTCTTTTTGTTGATCTTGCATTTGCTCTTTTAGAGCTTGCTCTTGTTCTTGTGGTACTTCATCGAAGCCTAAACCAAGGTCACCGATTTCATGTAACACGCCGATTTTCTTTTCCATATTATTCTCCTTTAATTAAAATAAGAATACATTTATCCTAATGTTTACTTATAGTATAATTTTATACCATTAACATTCACTATTATAATATATAACTTTTAAACATATTAGTAAAAGTTTAAATACTTTTACTGTTGTTGTGAGTATTCTATGATTGTACAATCATGTTTACCTCCTTTAAAATATGGAAATAAGAGATTGTGTTATGGACTACTCATCTAGCTATGAGTAGTCCATGATACAGTTATAATAAAAAAAATAAATAAGATTAGGAGATGGGATTAACTCCCATCTCCATCTTTTAATTAGAATAATGGAACGCTTACTGCATCCCAGAATTCATTGTACTGATCATGGGTAATTTTATTTTCCCATAATAGATCGAATGCCATTCCTTTAAGTGTGAATGCATCGTGCCAAGACCACTCAGATTCTAGACCTTTATTGTTTTCTTTAAATAACTTAATAACATCATCAAAGTTGTTTAAAGATACTACTTGGTTTAAAGATTCGATTTTTACTAATTCCATGATATAACCTCTTTCTGCTCCTGTGGAGCTTAACACTAATTAAATACTATATCATTATATCACCTTAATAATATGCGACCAAAATAACCAAGTATTACAATTTACAAAAGTATACCCCTTAGGATTTCTATGATCCTAAGGGGGGGGGAATTTATTATTGACGTCTAGATACTGTCTTATCTCTTAAAGTTTGTGGAGTCATATTATCAATATTAATCAAGTTAGTATTGATATGAGATCCAAGCATATATACATTCATCATATTCTTAGATAATACATCAGTCTTATCTTCTGGAATATCTTCTAAAGATACTGTACCAAGAGTAGAGATAGTATTATACATAGCTTGTTTAGCTTCTACTGAGTCAGCACGTGCACGAGAGAATTCTTTTAATGTATCATCCATACCAGATACTACAAGAGATTCCATTTCACGGTCGGATGTAGCACCATTCTTATCATGACCAACAAGACGACCAGTCTTATTATCACGAGAAGCAATATTGGTAGAAATAGAGTTCTTCTTAGTTAAGAACTGTTTCATTTTCTTCAAATGAAGATATACCACTAATGCTTCTTTAGTCCATACTGGCTCACCATCTTTATTTACATATAAGTCTGGTGTAGCTACTTTCTCCATTAGAGGAACTCCTAGGATATTAGCAGCCTTCTCAATTTCTACAAAAGTTGGTTCAATCTTAAAGATACGTGTTTGGAATCTATATGGATATTTCTTAGATATATAGTCTAAGAACTGTTTATCATTCATGTCTTTAAATAGAGCAGCATAATATTTAGACATACTCTTAGATGGATCTAAAGCATCCATTACTTTATATACAAGCTCTTCAGCCTGTTTGCGTTGTTTAGTCATATTAGCCTCCTTTGATTTAATGGATTGTTCAAGATGGCTAAAATTTACAAAAAAAATAATGGAGGCTATAAAGCCTCCACTGTTTCCCAGAACCATGGTTCTCTTACTATATAATTAAGATAAACCTGCTCATATCCTTCAAGATGAAGTCTATTTATAAGCATCTGTATCGCTCTGCCAAATTTAGGATCTTGACTGTTGACATAAACAACAACTATGTCCTTCCTATTTCTAGTAGAGAATACTTCATTTAATGTGTCATTAACTTCTTTCTTAGTATACTCATCGGAAAGATATTGACTGAATATACTCTCCTGCCCATCAATATAGCCAACAAGATAGAATGCATCGGCATCCAACTTAATTGGTTCACAGTTCCAGTTATTATTATCATGATGCTCTACATAAGTTTCTATCTGACCCATTGTACCAACTTGGTCCCAATATTTAAATACTTCCATTTCAATCCTCCTAAAAAATAAAGCCCTCAATAGAGGGCTATGAAATTAGTTATCCAAAGAACGACAGCCGATTACTCGACCTTGTTCATCTCTAACTTGTAAACCTGGAGTAAATAGATCATCACGATGGGTGCCTTGAGATGCTAATGCAGAAATAATCATACCAGATACAATATATACAGTGCCAGGTGTTGGAGCTGGTAGCCCTTCAACCGTTCCATATACTGTATGTGTACGTGGTACAATTACATCACCAACTCGGATCTGACCTACTACGTTAGTAGTGGCAGATACACGAGCAACACCTGAAGACTCAATAGATAATACGATTGTATCACTATCGAATACTGTTACTGTATGAGGTGTTAAGTTAATTACGTTAGTTGTTTCCATGATAGATTCCTTTCTTGCCATGCGGCTTAATTAAATAATATAATCATCTATCACGGTTATAATATATAATCAAATCCCCTTAGGATAACAAAGATCCTAAGGGGAATATTTTATAATGCACTGTAATGAATCAATAATGTGAAATACATTAATACTGATCTATGGTAACTATTTTTAGTAGCCAATCTATTACGTCTATGAATGTATCGTTTAGATGATTCCATTAACCATTTCTCTGTAATATCCTTAATACGTAGCATATTAGGATCTTTAGTATTCGGTTTAGGTTGAATAGAGAATTTAATAAACTCAGCTGTACGTACATCTTTATTTCTAGACTGAGCAAAGTATGTATAAACTATGAGACTAATGAATTCTCTAATCTCAGAGTTCTGTTTAGTATCATTCTTTACAATATACTCAATGATATCTTTAATCTCATCAGTCTTAACTAAAGCATCTGCAGACATCTTACAAAACTTATAGTTTACAGATAGAGTTGTAATTTGACTTACAGCTTTATCTACAATACGTTCTGCCATTAAGTTATCTGTATCTGCAAGACGATATCCTGTATCGGAATAGTCATCGGATGCATATGTGATATATTGAGATTTGTTTTCATATGCTTCATAGTATAGACTAGCAATATTCTTCATGAAGGATTTAATACGACCATGGAGTTGTTGGATTAGATATACACAATCATCATCTTCAAAGTCTTTAAATCTATCAGTATAAGTATCTAACCAAGTATTAGAGATAGACTTAACTGCATTGATTACATTACCTTTAGATTTAAGATCAAACTTACCAGTTAGCATATTATTGACTACATAATCCATTACCCATTTATATTCAACTGGTTGAACTTTCTTAAAGAAACCATAATGAATAGATGGATAGAACTTACCAGAGAATGCCATATTAACTATAGCCATATCTAGCATCTTAGAGTCTCTAGCTTTCCAGAAATATCTAACTAGACATAGTAAGATAATAGTACATTCATCTTTAGCTGCAGCTGGGTTGAATGATGCAATCTTAGCATAATAAGTCTCTTCCATGAAATTGGAGATGACTTTCTTATCAATCTTTAATGTATTGAATAACTCCTCTTCATCTTTAGGAGTAAAATAGATTCTTCTATATGGTGCTATATCATATAGATCTTCAGATCTATCAGATATAAACTTACCAATATATCTTTTATAATTAGACAGATTCTTTTTAATCTGTGCTTCAACTATAGGGTATATCTTCTTTACGATAGCTTCTGTATTTTTCATTATATACCGCCTTTCTGATTATTAGTTTGTTCAAAATGGCTAAATTAACAAAAAAAGAAGAAGGGATCTATTCCCTTCTTCTTATACATTATACCCCTCTACAGGTATAGTTAATGATATTATCAACTATTGTAGGGAATGGCAGTTTCTTTAAGTCTTTCTTAAGATCACTAACTGTTGGATTTTCTTCATCAGTAGTGAATTTGAAATTGTAATTACTAATAAGACTGCCATCATATACGCCAGCTAATACATATACTTGATGTTTATTCTGAACGTTTATAAAGAAGTAATCTAAAAGTTCACCAACATCAGCTGGGACACCTTTTACATCTTTAAAGTCTTCTTTTGCAACTAGTAATGCATGTCTAATAGCTTCTACGTCTAGCTTAGTAAAGTCTTTATATCTAGATAGTAATCTAAAAGCACAATCAGTAATTGTCTTAACAGAATAGCCTTTAGCGAAATTATACTTTCTAGTATGGTAGTTTATAGACTTAACCGCATCAGATTCCTCTAGTCTAATTAATAGACTACTAAGTTGGATTTCACTATCTCTATAGCTATCGAGTATGAAATATGCATTATGTTTAGTTATCTTTTCAGGGCACAAATCATGAATATATGTAGACTCTGGACTATTTGTTGATAGTATATTTGTAGTAATAGCAGCATATGCATCCATACTAGATAGATTTCTAAGTATGCTACCATAACGACCAGTATGTAATTCAAGAGGTCTATCTAAAATATTATTCTTTATAGCTTCATTACTTCTGAATGTTTTCATATTGATTTTAAGTATACATTTTAAGATAATATCAGAGATATCTTCTTTAAGTGCAACTACTGCATCTTCGATTGTATTAGGACTTAGTATTTTAACATCCATATTCTCATCATCAATATCGACAAATTTATCTTTAGTCACACTCAGTTCCATATGAAATAGCATTCTATTATAAGATGCTACTCTATTGATGATATGATATAAATCCTTAGTAGTAAGATTAGGATTATCTAACTTAGTACAAATAGAATCTGGATCATTAGACTTTAGCTTATTAAACTTATACTCAGCATAAGCTCTATAATACTTATTAGATGTATCTATATAGTTATGATCTAGCATCTCTTGAGTATACATTATTCTTCCTCCTCGAGGATTGCATTAACTGGATGATTCAAACATAAGTTAGCATCCATTAATTCTACAACATCATCCAATTCAGGAATATCTTTCTTATCATAAGAGAAGTAATCATTCTCAGTCTCAATGAAAAGAGATCCATCTCTATATGTATAGGACTTGATTTCATTAATATCAATTCTTTCATCTTCTAATTTAATAAATCTTAACATGGTAAATCCTCCTAGTCTACAAACTCTTCTAAATCGAAGTAGATTCTAATATTATTAATATCATTGAATGATAAGAATTTTAAATCTTCTACATCAAGATCTTTCTTTTGTAGAATCTCTTTCATACACTCAAGACTCTTATCACCCATAAGACGACCAATTACATTTAGTAATTCTTCATCAGCTTTGGCATTATTGTAGTCTAGATTAGTTAAGATTTCATTTAACTTTCTACGAAGACTGAATTGAAGATTGTAGATATTTTCTTCTAATGTATTATCTTCTAAGAATGGTAATAATCCTAAGATGTTTTCACATTGATTATATAAACCCTTATTAGTGATTACATCATTAAAGAACTTACCATAGATACGTTCATATTTATATTCATTGAATGCTGTTAACCGTTCAATAATATCTTCTTTATTTAAGAGCTTAAGTCCAGAGTATCCTTCAAAGATATTTACTGCATCATCATTCTCTGGAATAAGAATAAGTAAGTTAAACTCACTCATACGTTTATTGAAATCTGCATGAATCAATAGACTTTGCATCTCCAATAGATAGCGATTAATTGTAGCAAGAGTTAGTTTATAATCCTTGCTATTTTTAATCACTTCAATATACTTTTCAAATTTTGTTGCTTCCATTGTTATAAACCTCCTAGTGGGTTAGAATATAAACTTCATATGCTAAAACTGCAATACATATAGCAAATGCAGTATAGATAAACAAATCTATTTTAGCACTTTGAGCTAAGTCTTCTACTATAGAATTGTAGTTTTCTTCTAATATAACTATTCTAGATCTACTATCAGCTAGTTTATCAGATAGAGCTTTATTTTGACGTCTTAAAGCATTGATCTCATTATGGATATCAATAATATTAGAGTCTGTCTTTCTTGCAGACTCCTGTAAGTTCCCAATATCAGTACCAATATCTTTAATAGTACTTGTAAATGAATCAGTTATTGTCATAGTCTGATTTGGTATCTTCATTTCGATCATTATTTATCCTCCCAACCAAATTCTTTCAAGTCAAAGTATTCGGCAATTCTATTAACTACATTCTTATCATATGGGAATAAAGTATTTATATTGATTTTAGCAATCTCAATAATTTCTTCCTCATCTAAATCATTCAAAGTGAATGAAGCTAAAATTGCTTTTAGAGTATTAGTCAATATCTCAGTATCTTGCATAGAATCATAATATGATTTATCAGGGTTACTTTCATATGTTAACTCATTCATATTACGTATTAATTCACCACGTAACTCAGTTTGATATTCGTAGATATATTCATTGATATCAAATTCCTTTTCGCTACGAATATTATATCTAGCACAATCATTAACTAGCATAATCATACGTTTAATAATAGCGGAACTCTCTTTATCCTTAACTGCTTTATTTAAGAAAGTACCATAAATCTTATAAGCTTTAAAGTTAACAATCTTATGCTTCATTGTTGACACAGATACCTCTTCTAACTTACAACAGTTATCTTCAAAGATCTTAATAGTATCTTTATTAATTGGGTTAATAGTAAAGACACCTAATAATTCAGTTAACCTATCACATCTAACAGGACCTAGTTCAATTATCTTATTATTAAATACTTCCTGTAATTCGTTATATAGTTTTATCTTAGTTTCTAAGCTTTCCATATCCATTTACCTCCTTAAATATAAACTTGGATATATCATTACACGTATATAATATATATCCACACTTCTTATTAACCTGTAACAGACTCGCTACTTTTCTATACCCTTCAACAATAAATTAAGTATAATCTTAATTAAACCAAGGGAGCATAGAAAATAATGTTTTTTGCTGAATCTGTAAAGAAAAAAGAAATCCAAGTACCTATAGAAGAAAAGTACTTTGGTAAAGATAGAGATACTAAAGCTCTTGAAGATGAGTTTAAAAATCTTATTAATAAAAAAGGAAACTATAATTGCTCTAAGATCGAGAAGATCTTAGAAAAGAAATTTGGTTTCCATAAAGTAACTATTCTTATTGATAATACTGTAAATGAATTGAATGCTTATACATTCTGCGACTATGATGAGTCTAGAAAGATTTCTATTAAGAATGGTGAATATAAACTACAACCAAATAATGAATATAAAGTATATATCTACTATACTCGAGGAATATTAAGTGGTGTATTATCTCCAGCCGAATTGGTGGCTGTTACATTACATGAAGTTGGTCATCACTTTAGCTTAAGAACTAATATTATCAATCTTAATACTAAATTACTACAAATCTTAGTTGATGGTGTATTAGACGTACAAAAAGCTTTCAAGATTGCTAATGGTCCTGATGTAACTGATGGTCAAAGAATCTTAAATACTCTTAAGATCTTTGTATATTTAACAGTACCTGGGATGATGTGGATCTTTGTATTCTTTAATGTATTAATCTTATTTGCATCTATGATGGATGGCACAGTCACAGCTATTACATCTTTAGATATGCTTCTTACACCAGAAGGACGTAATAAGCTATTTAGATTAGTTGAAGAAAAATTTAAAGATGTATTTATACGTGTTCAATTACATGATCCAGAAGAAGAACGTTCTGATAGCTTCTCTACTATTTATGGTTATGCACCAGAGTTAGCATCCGCTTTAGGTAAGATTGAAGGTAATATGCTTAATCAATCTCCTGCAATTAAGATGCTTCAAAGATGGTGGACAGTTCCATTATATATGATAATTGGTCTATTTGATCCAAAAGCTCATGGTATCCAATCTGCTAGACGTATTGGTGGTATGGTAGCTACATTATCTAAAGAACTTAAAGATAGTTCTAATAACAGTAAAGAAATAAATCAAGTTATTAAAGACTTGAATGCTGTAGAAGATAAATATGCACAATACTTAGAAGACCGTATTGAAGAGAATGATTCTAAACGTGCATTACCTCCATTAGCTGATGTGGCTAATGCTAATGTATGGAGATATATCCTACGTAATAAACGTGACTTAGAGTTATTATCTTATGAATCCTTAAGAAAACTTATTTTACCACGATAAAATTTATCCCCTATGGAGCTTAGACTCCATAGGGGAATTTTTTCGTATAGCATCACATGAGGGTTTTTCGTAGAATAATATTTTTACAAAGGAGAATTTAGTAAAATATCCATAAGTTGCTACTGCTATACACTACCTATGTGTTAGGTATGTAGTATTTTACAAAAAAAAATAAAGAGAGGTAGTTAAACTACCTCTCTTGATATTATTTACTTTTTCTAACAATCCAATCTAATACATCATCACATGTATCTAGGGTGTTATTATGGTAGATTCTTTCAGAATCTAATTCTTGATAGAATTCACAATATATCTTACCATCATCATATGTAAAGTACATATCTCCATTAGGAGTAATCAATCTTATAGATACATCTTCTCCGTTATCATCTTCAATATCATTATCTCTAATGAATATATTCTTATAACCATACTCTGTATATAAATCTAGAATCAAATCTAGCATCATATCATTTCGGTCATCGAAATACATTTGGATATATTGTAGAATGATGAATACTAAGAATCTAAATACTTCATATGCATTACTAAATCTATAAGGTTTAGATGTATAATCAAATTTAGATAAAGTTACTTCAAATGACTCATCAATAAGTTTCACATCTATGATATATCCTCTGATATCATAAACGATATGATCATTAGTAAAGTCTCTAGTGAATTTACCAAGATCATGAGTTACAACTGCATTTAATGATTCTATAGATAAACTATCTAAGTTATTAAACTCTATAAATAGATTCTCTACAGATTTAAATGGATCTCTAGTTACAAGAGCACGATTATAACCAGTTTTAAAGTTTGATACTTCGATACAGAATAATCCATCATCATGCGTTATCTTCAATACGGTAATACTATCTTCTGCTATAATATGAGCTAGAATGTATGTATTATCATATAGGTTAACTATCATAGGCTTAGTGCCTGGTAAGAAAGTAAGTAGGTCATTATATACAGTATATAAGTTAAAATTACTCATTATATTCAATCCCTTCTATTATTTATAATTCTCAAGAGCCCATTTAACTGCATCTTCTGGAGATCTAACTACACAGTTACGATCACAGTCTTTAACATTGTATTCATCTTCCCAAATAACGCATTGAATTTGGTCATCGCCATAGTCAAATTTATTGAAGTTCAATTTAGCTGGTTCTGAAGTCTTTAAGAAATACTCTATATTTATATTACAATCAGATACCTCATCTTTATCTATATATAATCTTGAACTACCAAGCTCTAGATATAAATCAGCATATAGAGTGATTAGATCTTCAGCACCTTCAAATTCTTCATCTAGATATAGACTGTATATATTAGCTATAAAATTATAAGTCTTATACCCAGAATCAAATCTATATTCTTTTGACTGGTAATTCATACCATGTATTCCTACTGCATACACTCCGTCTACAATTCTGACGCTAATATTGAAATGACCTGTTTGTGAGAATACTAATATTGTATTATTAGACATCTCCGAATACATTCTGTCTTTCAATACATCATTGAGTATATGCAAGTCAATCAAATCTAGATTTGTATATTTAGCAAGGATATCTTCTATACATGCTTTAGCATCCTCTGTAGTTATAGTTTGCATTATACCGAAACCAAACTCAGATACAGATATATCATATAAGTCAGTCATTTCATTGACTGTAACTTGTATAGTATATCGTTTATCAAATAGGCTAAATGTGATAAATAGTTTCTTCGAATCAATAGATTTCCCATCAACTTCAATACTGTTTACTAAATATGGAGATATATTTCTAAGATCCAATTTTAGTTGCCATAATTTACTATCAAACATATCTTCCTCCTAAATAGAATAAGATTTAGTATATACTCCAAAAGTGATAAATACTATATCTTTATCACATTGCTTTAGTTTACTACTATGCTTCTTATATGGAGTCATATCTTTCAATTTCCAAGGTACTGATTTTACTTTCATTATATCTTCCTCCAAATAAAAGTTATCCCATAGGAGTTGATCTCCTATGGGAATTCTTCTTTATTTAATCATCATTGATTTAACTACAGTGTCTTTACCACTAATATATTTAGTACCAGCAGAGATAGAACTTCCTGTAGGGACATCAGATACTTTAACATCAGTAGTTCCATGCTCTGTAACCAAACGAATAGAATCATTTTGATTTACAATATGAATACTATTGATCTTATCAGTCTTAGATAGCTTAACAACTGAACTACCAGCTTTAGCACGTTGACTTTGAGGTAATGCATTAATATTGAATCGGTTAAGATATCCATTCTTAGTCACTACAACTACATCCGTGATATCTTTACCAGCTACTAATGTCATACCATCTACATACTCAACTGTCTTACCACCAATAGAACGTACACCTCTAGCGGAACGACGTACTAATGGAATCTCTTTAGCAGAGAATCGTAAAGCTTTCTTATCAGAGAACGTAATTACATCTAATGCATCTCCACCAATGATGATTGTCTTAACAAAATCACCTTGGTCTAACTTAGTATAGAAGATACCACTAGCTGTCAATGATACAAAATCATCCAATTCCATTTTCTTAATGAAACCAGTATGGCTTAATACCATTACATACATCTTTTGTTTAGACTCAGCTAATTGTTTGATTACACTTTCTGGATAGATAGCAATAATATTAGAAGTGAACTTAGCACTCAAGTTTCTAATATCAATACCAGAATTGGATTTATCACATAATGGAATCTTATGTACTGGATAAGAGTAACACTTTCCTCCAGCATCGAATAATACTAGATTATCTGTATTGCTAATCTTAATAACCAATTTAGGATTATCACCTTTGATGGCTCTGATTGTATCATTCAAACCAAGCTTACGTACATAGTTTGCTTCAGTGATAACAATCTTAAATTCACCTTCAGGGATATTAGATGCTTCAGCTTGAGAGATAATTCTAGCATTACGTTTCTTACCGTACTTTTGTTTCAAGTCTCTCAATTCAGCTTTAAGTTCTTCATTAAGCTCATGCTCATTACGAATCTTATTATGATAGATCTCTTTGAGCTTAAGTAATTCTTCTACTTTAGCTTTATATCTAGCTAGGTTATGTTTAGATAGATTCTTCAATGGCATATTAATAATAGTCTTAGCTTGTAAGTCAGTAATTTTGAACTTCTTAACCATATCCATGATTAGTTCTTCATCATTACCTTTAGACTTCTTAATACGTTCAATGATAGAATCAATATCACCACTAGATACTACTTTAACTAATGCATCATACTTATGGAATTCAGTCATAGTATTTTGCAATAAGTTATAATAAAGTCTAAGCTTAGTTACCTTACGGAAGTCAATAAATCGTGTTAAGTATTGACGATAGTTCATACGAACGATACGACGTTCACAGATTACCTCAAAGTTTACACGACCACCACGTTCAATTTGTGTATTCTTATAGATTGTATCTCTAACGAAGTTTGGATCACTACCATTCTTAAGAACGATAATACATTCCATCTTCTCATCACCATCAGAGTTATGCTCAATAGATTGAACTTGAGTTAATACATTCTTCTCCATCATTTCTTCAATCTTATCAGTTACTGTATTCAAGAATACATAGTCTGGTAAGCTACGAATGAATAGAGCTGGTTTATTATGGAACTCTCCGATATCAATACGACCACGGACTTTATAGTTACCATAACCAGTATCACAAATTGATTGGAAATCTGTATCAATAATATCACACTCCATTGGTGTGTCAGGTACTAATACAAATTTAGCATTTGGATTATCAATGAGCTTAATAGTTACATCGATTACTTCAGAGATATTGTGTTTAGGAATATCTACTTTTAAGCCTGGTGTAATACCAAAGGATCCATTGATTAATAAGATAGGTAGATTAGGAGCTAAATACTCTGGAACCATACAAGTTTCACTATAGTTCTTCTCCCAGTCTACTACTTGTTTAGATTGTTTTAAATCACCGATAACTACATCGGTTGTGAAGTTAGCAAGTTTAGCTTCAGTATAACGCATAGCTGATGGATCATCACCTTGGAAGTTACCAAAGTTACCTTGCTTTTCAATGAGTGGAATATTGTTTTCAAACCAGTTAGTCAAAGGTTTCATTGTCATATAGATAGATGAGTCACCATGTGGATGATACTTATCCATAACTACACCAACGATAGATGCAGACTTAACTGTCTTGACACTCTTAATATCATTATGCATTGCATAAATAATTTTACGTTGTACAGACTTAAACCCATCACGGAAGTCTGGTATAACACGATATAATGCTGAATAGATAGCATACGTTCTCATATCTTCTGTATACTGTTCCAGCAAATTTACTTCTTTTTCCTTAGCCAAGTATATCCCTCCTTAGTTACTAAATTGTTAAGCATTTTATGAAAATGTACATTCCCACTTATAGCCTAACTAAGGAAAGTAGATGGGCATATAGATGAACTATATGCCCTTTTGTATAATTTATTTTTTAGCTTCTTCGATAATAACACGGTTAATTTTATTAACTTTGCTATCGGAGTCAAAAGAAGTGAATACGAATGCAATACGGTTTTGAATAGAATCAATAACTTCTGCAAAGCGTTCATAGATATCTACAACGAGAACTTCCTTTTCAGCATCGTATCTAATGATATTACCAACGATGATATTACCTTTCACTTCAGGGTCATTATTGATTACACTGCGGAATGCAAATACATTCAACGTAAGTTGTTCGATAATAGGGTTTGCTAATACACCAGTAAGTTCTTCTTTAACTGCTTCTGGTAAACGATCATTGAATTTTACTGGTACTTCAATACGAACGTTGTTGAATTGTTGTTTTTTGTTTTGTTTTTGGTTTCTCATTGTCTTCACCTTTTAATAAAATTAAACATTTGTTGAGCCGATTCCGCCACGACGCTCTTTCTTAGGATATTCATGATCAGAATCTGTAACTAGATACTTCATAAAGATACCTTGAGCGAAGTGTTTACCAGCTTCTATAGTTAATACCTTACAAGAGTTATTCTTAACTCCGATAATGATATTACCATCATTCTTTTCGTTATCTGCATAATCTGCATCGATAACTCCAATAGTAGATTTGATTACCATATCATAATTGTATCCAAAAGAACTTCTTGGAGCAATTAATAATACTTCATCTTTTTCCATATATGCCTTAATATATGTAGGAATGATTGCAGATTCACCTGACTGGATTTCATATGTCTTTGGAGCATAGAAATCATACCCAGCTGAATACTCAGTACTACGTCTAGGCAATTCAATTATGAGATTTGGCTCGTCAATAAATTTAGAATTGACTTGTGCAAACTCTCTCATTACTTTTCTCCTTCCCCAAGAATAGGTACTTTAGATACAAATACAGTCTTATACATTGTACCATATCCAAAATAGTCTTTAGAGAACTCTAAGCAATCTATTTCAGATTTAGCTGAGTACAATGTATATCTGTATACTCTACCGTCAAAGAACCAAATCAAAATTGGACCAGGGTATTTCTCAATAACATCCGGTAGGAATAATTTTGGATTTGAATTCAAGATGGTTATCTCAACACCATTAAACATTCTTCTATATGTACGACGTTCCATACAGCTTATATTAGCCTGTATAATAAAACGATATATATTAGAGCCTATTGCAAGTAGATTATCAATCAAATCTGGTTTCTTATATATAGTCTCCCAAATTTCATCTATTGGAGATGAGAATACTGAGCTAATATATAAGGACAGATTAACTGCACTACGTGATGGTTTTCTTCTAGTTTGGAATTCAGATACTAAATCTACTACTGCATTAGATTGACCCATCAATAGTCCATAATGAACTATCCAAGATGCAGCCATATTTTCACGATAATGGATTTCAATCTTATCCGCATATTTACTTTCTAGAAGATCTTTTGTATTCAAATGACCATCTATCCAAATTACTTTCTTACTATTTTCAATCAACAATTTAAGTCTAGATATAGACTTCTTACTATCTTTGAAGAAGCCTACACCTAGAATAATTACTGTATGATCTTTATTCGTAAGCTTAGTAATATCAGATTGAGAGTATTTATAATTTACTAAAATATCATGACTTGTATCATTACAAAATTCCTCTTTATGATTGTAGATCATGTTAGCTGCAAACATACAATCTTGATTATCTTGATAATAAATTATCATTCTCTCTCACCTTCTATCTCTAGAATACATATTGCGAGATATCAACGTCTTTCATTAACTGAATCTTATCGTTTTCAATCTCTTTAATTTTCTCGATTTCGTATTTAACGTCATCGATTGTGTATTTGATCAATACACGGTTACCTTTTTCAGATGGATCTAAAGTTGAATTGAATAATTGATCACCATTCATTTCACCTAACCCTTTATAACGTGTTACTGATGGAGGTGTCAAACTTTCAAACTCTTTCATCAATCCATATAAGGAAACTTTCTTACCATCTACGATAAACTCAGTTGGAGATTTCATGATACATTCTGAAATGAATTGACATGCATTCCATAGAGTTTCACTAAAGTAGATAGTTTGATATCTAGAATCAACTAGACCTTCAATACCATCCTTAGATACTTTTAAGAATGGATATTTAGATTCAATAGCTTTCTTAAACTTAGCAGATCCTGGAGTAATACCTTGAGAGATTAATACTAAGATATACTCTAAAAGATATACATCAATAGCAAAGGAGTTTGCTACTGTATCGATATCTCTAATATAGTTAGTATTCTTATTAAGTAATTCAACTACATCAGACTCTGTTAACTTAACCTTATTAGATAAGCTTAAGTTATGAATCTTGAAGAATTCCTTTTGTAGATATTTGTTATATGCTGTACGGTCAGTGAAGTACTTCATCTTACCGTTAATTTTAGCACCATATAATGGTGGTACTGTAGCATACAATCTACCAGATGTAATTAATGGTTGCATATACATCAAGAAGAACTTCAATAGAAGGCATCTAATGTGTGCACCATCTGGATCGGCATCTGTTGCGATGATAATCTTTTCCCATTTACATTTCTCAATGTCAAATGAACGTCCAAAGCCAGCTCCAATGATAGCAGTAATTGCTGCTACTTCTTGATTGGCTACAACTTTTTCTCGAGTAGCTGCCATTACATTGACAATCTTACCTCGAATTGGGAATAGACCTTGGCGAGTATTATCACGGTTATTCTTAGCTGGTCCTGTAGCGGAGTCGCCTTCCATGATAAATAACTCTAAATTTTTCTTACCAGTCGGTTTAACAAACTTCTTAGGTAATCCGCTAATGGAAGATACTTCCTTAACTTTAACCTTAGCACGTTCACCCTCCGACTTGGCTCTGATTTCTGCTATATCTTTGAAATATTTACAAATCTTTTGTAGGTCATTATTGTTACGCTTAGCCCATTCTTCTAGACTAGCTTCAGTAAGATCTCTAACAAAAGGTACTAAGTCAGCATTAGAGATAATCTCTTTAGACTGACCAGTAAACTCTGGTTCCATGTGGGAGCAAGTTACAATTGCTCTAAGACCAACACGGACATCGTTGTTTGTAATAGTTAACTTACTCTTTGCAGGTAAGTAGAACTTATTCATATAATTTCTAAAGTATTTGCTCATACCGGCAATAAATCCTTCTACATGAGTACCATCTCGTGTAGGGCAAAAGTTACCGTATGAGTGGATGATTTCACTGTCATCCGCAGAATCAAATGTGAAAGCAATTTCAGCTTTCATCCATTTATCATCACGTAATGCTCCAAATCTAATTGGAGTAATGATTGGTTTCTTAACAATGGTATTTAAACCATCCATTAAACCATCAACGTTAACGATAGTTTCTCTAACTTTAGCACCATCAAACGTTTGACCATTAAATATAACCTTAGCACCTTGTTTCAATAAAGGTACTAACGATTTGATAAGTCTTAATACATCTTGACAAGTTACAGTTGTCTTACCCATAGTTTCTTCATATGGTTTAAACGTAACAGTTGTACCTTGCTTATTTTCGACATTTGGTAAATCTACAATCTTAGCAGTAGCAGCATCGCCTAGTTTAAACTCTACTTTCTTACCTTTACCTAAGATATAAGATTCAACTATAAAATATTCTGAGCATGCATTTGTAACTTTAGCACCTACACCATGACGACCAGATGAGAATTCTCCAGGTTTCTTATCATAGTTTGAAGATGTATGTTGTGATGCAAATACACGTACTAGACTATTATGTGGAATACCACGACCATTATCACGAACAGCTAGTTCTTGAAGTGGTTCACTAAAAGCCACATGTATTTCAGTACAAGGGCTATCATCTTTCATAAGTTCATCCGCAGAGTTTTGAAAGATCTCTCGGATCATATTAATAAAGCCTTTATTCCCTGTATAACCCAAGTATTGAGTAACAGTCTTTCTAACAGCTTCAGCGAAGTTCTCAATGGTCCTAATTTGCTTATTATAGGACTTGATCTTTTCAATTTGTTCTTTAGTATATGCCATATCAGGGTCCTCCTACTTAGCTGTTACATAAATAATCAAAAAATACCAAATGATATGAGCCCATAGGCAAAACGCCTATGGGCAATACCATTCAGACCAGGGTTCTCTTATTTATTATAATGTAACTTTTGTTTCAGTAGTTACATTTTCAGCAGGAGCTGGAGTTGGAGCAGCTGGTTGTTGAGCTACAGGGGCTTGCATTTGTGGAGCTTGTTGCATAGCCATTGGAGCTGTCATTACAGGAGCTGCATAACCATTTGCAAATGGGTTACCCATTTGTGGAGCTGGAGCCATCACTGGAGCTTGTTGAGGAGCTTGGGTGAAAGCACCGAATACTTGACCTTGTTGTGGAGCTGGTTGTTGCATTTGAGCTTGTTGAGCAGCTACCATGTTAGGATCATAGTAACCTGGTTGAGCCATTGGTTGTTGCATTGGCATTACAGGTTGTTGTTGGTTATATACGTTGTAACGTGCACCATAGTTACCATTGAAGATATCTTGGTACGCATCGAAACCATAGCGGTTGAATGCAGGGTTTGCATTAGGTGCTACAGTTTGGCTATTGGATGTTTGACGTACAACTTCTGTGAAGTTTTGTACAGCCATTTCATACAAGTTAGGAGCTTTGCGAAGAAGTGGGATCATCATCATATAATCTTTGTAGAATTCTTCGTCAAAGTTTACAGCGTATAATTTCATTTGTTCTAAGAAGTTAACCAAGTTGTTTACAGAAGCCTCAATATCTTCTTTAGAACGGATAGTTAAATCGAATTCTGCACCACATTGGGAGCATTTAACCATATTGCCACCACCGATTGGGTTGATAAGCAATTTAGTTGCGTTTTTATGTGGGCATTTAGCACGAGCTACATCGACAGGATCGATGTTCATGTTGAACTCGTTCTTAACTGGTTTCAATAATTCCAAATCCTCTTTAGTCATTGGGTTTGTAACTTGAACTTCTTTGAACATAGTTTGAGCAGGCATTACGCTTGCACCATACATAGGTTGTCCAAATTGTGGAGCAAAGCCCATTTGAGGTTGTTGGAATTGTTGTTGTGCGAATTGTTGTTGATACATACTTGTATCCTCCTTTGAATGTAATAAGAGATTTCTCATTGTATATAATAAAACATATGTGTTATTATATCACGTTAATAATATACAATTATCGAGATGTTTAGGGTATGATATTTTAAAATATCATACCCACATCTGATAATTATTGTTGACGTTCACGGATCTGTTGAGCCGTAACTCTGTGTTCAGCTTTAGCACGATCTTCTTGTAATTGAAGTGTAGCTTTAGCTTGTGCATCGATAGCGGCTTGCTGTGCAACGATTTCATGAAGTACATCTTCAGGTACTGCATTAACGTAAGTACGCAAGTCTTGGTTATCGAATTTATTAATAAAGTTCTTAATTTGATCATCAGTAAAGTTAAATGCTTTAGCTAATGGTTGAACTGATTTATGTGTAGAATAAGCAATCATATACTGAACCATTTCAAATGTAGTAATGATTATCTTTGTTTTTACACCAGGATGATTTTGTTGGTCATCATTAGATTTAATAGCTACGATAACCTCATTAGGATCATCCCATTTAACAAACATAGTTCCTTCATCAATGATAATACCATTATCGCAATATAAGCGAATAGCAATATTATTTTCAGTAGCTCTTAGTTTGTCACGATATGCTTTTAATTGTGTTGCATCCATCGTCTAATCTCCTTTTGTAGTAGTCTTTTGCACACTTTACAATGCTTTCAGGTGCATATAATATAGTTACTGCAATGTTTGGCTTCTCAAACAAAATTATATAGCGACGGAAATAAACAGCATATCGTTCTTTGTTTCTTTGCGTATTACACCGTTTGGTGTAAGCATTCATAAGCTTATAAAGCTTAGAATAGGGATCTAAATAATCCATATAGATCCCATCATACAAAGCATTTTTTATTAATCGTTCCACTCCTTTTTTAGGAAGACCTACTCTACTTTTTGCCCTATCGTAGAAATGATCGGAAATACTATAGTCTGCGTTGAGCATATGGATCACGTGCTGCCATAGTCAACTTCTTATTCCAGATTGTTGACTCAGCTACATGGATAATCTCAGGATTGAAGATCCCAGACATTACGTATTGTTTGAATTCTACTAGAGCATTCAATAAGATAGAATAGATTTGGGCATTGGAGTGGTGGTACAAATAGAAGCGTTGCTCTACAGGACCATAGTTTTCTGGTAATAGTCCTTGCTGAGATTGCTCTGCAAATGCACCATAGAAATGAATAGCACCAGCTGTAAACATATGATAGTTTGCATTAGCTTTAGCTACACTGATTAAGCTATCTAATAGACGATCAGACTTGAAGTATTCTTCATAATCTGGTACGTTAATATTAGCATTAGCT